>OMGY01001026.1_pt1 | contig 28130 bp, 27 predicted proteins | sample 1674461 | NCBI WGS metagenome assembly OMGY01 (sample SAMN05578579, study PRJEB25193) | human gut metagenome | biome: Human Microbiome; feature: human-associated habitat; material: feces | host: Homo sapiens | place: USA:Birmingham | reverse complement strand
AGCAAAGAGGATACACCTGTTCCCATACCGAACACAGAAGTTAAGCTCTTTAGCGCTGATGGTACTTGGTGGGCGACCGCCTGGGAGAGTAAGACGTAGCCACGTAATCTTTTTTTATGTTTAGAATTTTAATTTATGTTTTGGTATTTAAATTTAATAATATTAGAAACACTGTAAAGTATAATAAACTAAAATACCATATTAAATTTAATTTAATATGGTATTTTTATGTATAAGAAAATTATGATATCAAGAGTATTTCATACATATAGCTCAAGGATAGAAATTTTGTAATATTAGATAATATCTCTAAAGTATAATATATTACTTTAAATTTATCAAAATAAAGTATATTATAGAAAATAGGGCTATAATTGTATTATTGGATGCGGGAAATGTTTAAGTGTATATATAGGAGGAATAGAATGATATTTTACGATAAAAAACATAAAGAGACAGGAAAGGAATATGCATATAGAGTACTAAAAGGAAATATAATGTCTTTAGAGTTAAAACCAGGGGAATTATTAAGTGAATCAGACTTATCAGAAAAACTAAAAATATCACGAACACCTATAAGAGAAGTAATAATGAAATTAAAAAATGAACATTTAATAGAGGTTAAACCACAAGCAGGAACATACGTATCGTTGATAGACAAAGAGATTATAGATGAAGCGATATTTATGAGGAAGCTATTAGAAAAAGGAGTTTTAAGGGAAGCGTGTAATGAATTTTCTGAAGAGATGTTTATGGAGTTAGAAAAAAACTTATTTGCACAAAAATTAGTTTTAAACAAAGATGGTAAAGAAAATGAGTTTCATAATTTAGATAAAGAATTTCATAAATTAATATTTATAGGATGTCATAAAATTAATATTTGGGAAAGTATTATGAAAATAAGCACTCACTACAACAGAATGAGATTATTATCTGAAAGAAAAACAGATAAAGCTCTACTAGTAAAGCAACATGAAGAAATGCTATCTATAATCAAAAATAAAGATTTAGATAAAATTGATGAATATATAGAGAAACATATAGTTGCCCCTGCAAAGGAATGGAGTAAACTAATAAATGACAATGAAGAAATAAGAAGATATTTAAAATAATGTTTAAATTGATATAAAAATATTTGTTTAAATGGAAGAGAACTCTTTGTATAAGAAAAAATAAAAGAACCTCTTTTGAAACATACTATATGTATGATTTTAAAAGAGGTTCTTTTTATGATAAAAAGAGTATATAATAATTAATAAGAGATATAAGTGAAATAAAATATAAAAGGCTCATCAAATGATAATTCTTTTGGTGATTTACTTATTTATCTGAAATCGTTTCCTTAAAATGATATTTTTAAAAAAAATTCAATAAAAACGATAGGAAAAGGTTGCAATATTAAATTTGGTGTGCTAGTATACAAGTATAAACAGTGATACGTAATTTTGGGAGGTAAAATAATTATGAAACTACCATTTAATGTTGATTTAAAAAATAAAGTTGCAGTAGTAACAGGGGGGTCTGGAATACTATGCGGAGCTATGGCAGAAGCATTAGCTGCATGTGGAGCAAAAGTTGCAATACTTGCATTAGGACAAGAAGGTTGTGATGCTAAAGCGGATCAAATAAAAGCTGCTGGAGGAACTGCAATCGGAATAAATACTAATGTTTTAGATAAAGAGAGCATAAAAAGAGCTCATGAAATAATATTAAAAGAATTTGGTCCATGTGACATATTAATAAATGGGGCTGGTGGAAACCATCCAAAAGGAACAACAACTAATGAATACTTATTACCAGAAGATTTAGAAAATGAAGAATTAACTACATTCTTTGATTTAGATCCAGAAGGAGTAAAATTCGTATTCGACTTAAACTTCTTAGGGACATTACTTCCATCACAAGAGTTTGCTAAAGATATGATAAACAAAGAAGGTGCAACAATAATAAACATATCTTCAATGAATGCTTATACACCACTTACAAAAATACCTGCATACTCAGGAGCAAAAGCAGCAGTAACTAACTTTACTCAATGGTTAGCTGTTCATATGTCAAAAGTAGGTATAAGAGTAAATGCAATAGCACCAGGATTCTTCGTAACAGCTCAAAATGAGAAGCTATTATTCAATGAAGATGGAACTCCGACTGCAAGAAGTCAAAAAATATTAAATAGTACTCCAATGGGAAGATATGGAGAAGCTCATGAGTTAATAGGAACATTATTATACTTAGTAAACAATGATGCTTCAGGATTTGTAAATGGTGTTTGTATACCAGTTGATGGAGCATTCTCAGCATATTCAGGAGTTTAATATTTAGGGGGGAATATACTATGTTAAATAAAATAAAAAATGAAGGCGTAGTAGCAGTAATAAGAGCTAAAGACCATGAAGAAGCTTTAGGATATATAAATGCTTGTTTAAATGGTGGAATAAAAGCTATAGAACTTACATATACGATACCGAATGTAGTTGAACTTATAAAACATGTTAGTGAAAACTATAAAGATGCATTAGTAGGTGTAGGAAGTGTATTAAATGGGAAAATGGCTAAGGATGCTATAGATGCAGGAGCATCTTATGTTGTAAGTCCTGGTTTTTCAGATGAAGTAAACACTGTATGCCACGAAATGAACATACTATATTTACCAGGATGTATGACAGTAACTGAAGTTATGAATGCATTAGATAAAGGAAATAAGATGGTTAAATTATTCCCAGGTGAAGTATTTGGACCTAAGTATGTTAAAGCAGTAAAAGCGCCAATACCTCATGTTGAAATAATGCCGACAGGTGGTGTTTCTATAGATAATATAGATGAATGGTTTAAAATGGGTGTATCTTGTGTAGGAGTAGGAAGTTCACTTTTAGGAGCTGGAAGTTTAGAAGATATAGAAAATTTAGCAAAGGAATTTAAAAACAAAATTGCAAAAATTAGAGGTTAATAATGGTAGTAAAGTATTAGGCTTTGGAGAAATTATGCTAAGACTTACTCCTACTAATTTCCAAAGAATAATACAAGCTGAATCTTTTGAGGCAATATATGCTGGAGGAGAAGCAAATGTTATTTGTAGCTTAGGTATGTTCGGACATGATACAAAAATGATTACTAAATTACCAGAAAATGCATTAGGGGATAAGGTAATAAGAGTTATGAATTCATTTGGAGTCGATACAAAAGATATAGTTAGAGGAAAAGGAAGATTAGGTATATACTTCTTAGAACAGGGACATGGAGTTAGAAATTCAGATGTAACATATGATAGAGAATACTCAGCAATATCAATGGCTACTAAAGAAGATTTTGATTTAGATAAAATACTAGATAATGTTAAATTAATACATATATCTGGAGTAACACCAGCATTAAGTAAAAATTTATACGACCTTTCAATAGATTTTATAAAAGCGGCTAAAGAAAGGGGAATACTAGTATCTTATGATTCTAACTATAGATCAAAATTATGGACTTTAGAAGAAGCTAGAAGCTTTATGTTAGAAGTACTTCCTTATGTAGATATAGCATTTTTAGGAATATTAGATTTTATAAATATTCTAGAATATAAACCTAAAGAAGAAGATTACGAAGCAAAATTAGCTGATTTCTATAAAGAACTATTTGAAAAATATCCAAATATAAAATATGCAGCTTCTACTAAGAGAGTTGTAAATTCAGTAAATAATAATTCCCTACAAGGATTTTTATTTGATAAAGATACATTACACAAATCTAGAACTCATACTTTTGACATACTAGATAGAGTAGGTGGAGGAGATTCATTTACAGCTGGAATATTACACGGGATATTAAACAATATGGAAAGTAGCCAGACAGTTGAGTTTGCTACATGTGCAAGTGCACTAAAGCATAGTATCAGAGGAGATATAAACATGGTTGATTTAAAACAAGTTGAAACTCTTATGAATTGTGGAATAGAAAATATAAATAGATAAAAATAAGTTTAAATATAAAAATGAGTATATAAGTGGGAGGAAAAAATCATGCAAATGACATTTAGATGGTATGGGCAAGATGACCCTGTTAAAATAGAGTACATCCGTCAAATACCAGGAATGAAGGGGATAGTAACAGCGATATATGATATACCAGTAGGAGAAGTTTGGCCATTAGATAAAATAATGGAATTAAAAGCTTCTGTAGAAAAGCATGGATTAGAACTATCTGTAATAGAGAGTGTGCCAGTACACGAAGATATAAAATTAGGATTACCTACTAGAGATAAGTACATAGCAAACTATTGTGAAACTATAAGAAACTTAAGTAAAGCAGGAATAAAGACTATATGCTACAACTTCATGCCAGTATTCGACTGGACAAGATCTGATCTTGAATATGAATTAGAAGATGGATCAACTTGTCTAATATACGATGAAGCTACTGTTGCTAAAATGGACCCAGCTTTAGGTGAATTAAAGTTACCAGGATGGGATACTTCATATGGTGAAGGTGGATTAGGAGCTTTACTAGATCAATATAAAGATATAGATGAAGAAAAATTATGGGCAAACTTAGAATACTTTATAAAAGGTATAATGCCAACTGCTGAAGAGGAAGAAGTTAAAATGGCTATACATCCAGATGATCCACCATGGGGAATATTTGGATTACCAAGAATAATAACTAACTTCGAAAACTTAGATAGATTCTTAAACTTATACGATAGTCATTACAATGGAGTAACTTTATGTACAGGTTCTTTAGGATGTACTAAGACTAATGATGTAGTTAAAATGATAAAACACTTCGGTGGAGAAAGAAATAGAATACACTTTGCTCACTTAAGAAACGTATTAATAACAGGAGATAGCAGTTTCAACGAAGTGGCTCACTTATCTGAAGCAGGATCATTAGATTTCCATGCTATAGTAAAAGCTTACTTAGATTACAACTTTGATGGACCATACAGGCCAGACCATGGTAGAATGATATGGGGAGAAACTGGTAGACCAGGATACGGATTATATGATAGAGCATTAGGTGCTGTATATGTAAATGGATTAAAAGAAGCTATATTAAAAGAAAATTCATTAAAAAGTGAATGTGAAGAAACTTTACTTGAAGAAGCTTCAGTTCAAGGTTAATTAAAAGTAAATAATAAATCATTATAAATATAACTAGAGCTCTTGTATAAACAAGAGCTTTTAGTATAAAAGTTAAAAAATATTATTTGGGATAGGAGTAATTGAGATGGAAAAATTTATGGATGCAGGTGCTGCAGTAGGAGTAATTGAGAAGAAAAAATTTATGGATGATAACTTTTTATTATCAACAGATACAGCAGTAACTTTATATCATGATTATGCTAAAGAAATGCCAATATGTGACTACCACTGCCACTTAAACCCAAAGGAAATAGCTGAGGATAAGAGATATAAGAATATAACTGAAATATGGTTAGGTGGGGACCACTATAAGTGGAGAACAATGAGAAGTTTTGGTATAGAAGAAAAGTATATAACAGGAGATGCTACTGATTATGAGAAATTTGAAGCATTTGCAAAAGTTATGCCATACTTAATAGGAAACCCAATGTATCATTGGTCTCACTTAGAGCTTAAAAGATACTTTGGAATAGAAGAAACTTTATCTCCAAAAACTTGTAAGTCTATATGGGATAGATGTAATGAAATAATAAATGGTGAAGATTTCAGTGCTAGAGCTATGATAAAAAACTCTAATGTTAAATATATAGGAACAACTGATGACCCTATAGATAACTTAGAATATCATATAGCAATAGCTAAAGATGAAACCTTTGACTGTGAAGTTAGACCAAGTTTCAGACCAGATAGAGCTGTAAAGATACACGGAGAAGGATTTGCTGATTATATAGCTAAATTAGGAGAAGTTGAAAATACAGAAATAAAAGATTATGAAACATTATTAACAGTATTAGAAAAGAGATTGGACTTCTTCGTTGAGAATGGATGCAACATAACAGATCATTCTTTAGAGAGAGTTTACTTCAGAAATACAACTATGGAAGAAGTAGATGCTATATTCAAAAAAGCTTTAGCAGGAGAAACTTTAACAATAGAAGAAATAGAAAAGTACTCTACGTTAACTATGATAAGCTTAGGAAGAATGTATAGCAAGCGCGGTATGGTAATGCAGTTACATATAGGTGCATTAAGAAATAACAACACTAGAATGTTCAAGAAATTAGGAGCAGACGTAGGATTCGATAGTATAGATGATGGAGAAGTTGCAACTAGCTTATCTAGATTATTAGATTCATTAGATATAACTGATGAACTTCCAAAAACTATATTATATTGCTTAAATCCAAAAGATAATGAAGTATTAGGAACAATGCTAGGAAATTTCCAAGGTGGAGGAGTAGCTGGTAAAATACAATTCGGATCTGGATGGTGGTTCAACGATCAAAAGGATGGAATGGAAAGACAAATGATGGCACTATCTCAATTAGGACTTATAAGTCAATTTGTAGGTATGCTTACTGACTCTAGAAGTTTCTTATCTTATACAAGACATGAGTATTTCAGAAGAATATTATGTAACTATATAGGTGGATTAGTAGAGAATGGAGAATATCCAGCTGATATGGAAATATTAGGTGAAATAATACAAAATATATGTTACAACAACATAGAGAAGTATTTACAAAAATAGATATAATAAATAATCATATATACTGCTTTAAATTATTTTTAAAGCAGTTTTTATATTTCTAACTATTATCATTTATATATTGTTAAGGTAATTTATACTCATATATAAGATATAATTGTAAAGAATTTTATACTAATAAAAAGGCACAGAGATAAAGTTTTACTCTATGCCTTTTTTAAATTATAATAAGTTTATATACTTATTATAATATTAAAAGTCATATGGTTTTAATATTACTATATATTGGATAAAATTAAAGTATTACTTAACCTTAAGATTTGAAGAAAAATATTATTTAGATTAAAATAGACATATATCATTATTAGGAGGACGAAGATGAATTTAGATACGTTAAATCCTGCCCAAAGAGAAGCTGTAGAAAAAACAGAGGGGCCTGTACTTATATTAGCGGGAGCAGGTTCTGGTAAAACAAGAGTATTAACAACAAGAATAGGGCATCTTATAGAAGATAAAGGTGTACAACCTGCAAATATATTAGCTATAACATTTACTAATAAAGCAGCAAATGAAATGAGAGAAAGAGTTGAAGAAACATTAGAGTCAGATGCAAGCGATATGTGGATAAGTACATTCCACTCTTGTTGTGTACGTATACTTAGAAAAGATATAAATAGAATCGGATATAATAGAAGTTTTGTTATATATGATAGTGCAGATCAGGTTACATTAGTAAAAGACTGTTTAAAAGAATTAAATTTAAATGATAAAGTATTTGAACCAAAGATGATTATAAGTACTATATCAGGTGCTAAGGATAAGTTATATGATCCTAAACAGTTTAAGGCAATGCACATGAATGATAATAGAATGAGTAAGATAGCAGATGTATATGCACTATATCAAGATCGTTTAAAGAGAAATAGTGCATTAGATTTTGATGATTTAATATTTAAAACAGTTGAACTTTTAAAAAGTGATAAAGAAGTTCTAGATTACTATAGAAATAGATTCAAGTATATAATGGTAGATGAGTATCAAGATACAAGTAAAGCACAATATGAGTTAATTAAAATATTAGCAAAAGAGCATCAAAATATATGTGTCGTTGGAGATGACGATCAAAGTATATATGGTTGGAGAGGTGCTGATATAAGAAATATACTTGAATTCGAAAAGGATTATGATGATGTTCATGTAGTTAAGCTTGAACAAAACTATAGATCGACTCAAATTATATTAGATGCAGCAAATACAGTTATATCTAATAACATAGAAAGAAAAAGAAAAAGACTTTGGAGTGAGAAAAAAGACGGAGAGCTTATAAAGATACAAGTAGCTCAAGATGAAATAGAAGAGTCAGATTTTGTTGCTGATATGATAGCTAAAATATCAAGAGAACAAAATAGATCATACAAAGATTTTGCAGTACTTTATAGAGCTAATGCACAATCTCGTTCTGTAGAAGATGCATTAAATAGAAGTCAAATACCATATAATATATATGGTGGGACAAAGTTCTATGAAAGAAAAGAAATAAAAGATTTAATCGCATATTTAAGAGTTATACAAAATCCACAGGATGATATATCTATAAAAAGGATAATAAATGTTCCTAGAAGAGGTATAGGCCTTAGAACTATAGAAAAAATAGAAGATAGAGCTAGTTTAAAACAAGAAAGTATATATTCTGTACTTATAGACATAGAAACAAATTCAGAAATCTCAACAAAAGCAAGAAATAGCATAAGTGAATTTGTAGATAATGTTATAGGAACATTAAGAACAATGAGAGAAGTATATCCTGTTAGTAAGTTAATAGAAAAGGTAATAGAATCTATCGACTATTACGGATATATAGATGAATTATATAAAGGCGATAAAGAAGAAGCAGAAGAAAGAAAAGATAACGTAAAAGAATTTATATCAGTAGCTATGGAATTTGAACAAAATAGTGAAGAAAAAGACTTAGAAACATTCTTAACAGGTGTTGCATTAACATCTGAATCAAGCGAAGAAGAGGAAATAGATAAAGTTTCACTTATGACAATTCATACATCAAAGGGACTAGAATTCCCGGTAGTATTTATAGTTGGTATGGAAGATGGATTATTCCCAATAGCAAGAGCTGTAAGGTCTATGAGTGATTCAGAAATAGAAGAAGAGAGAAGACTATGCTATGTTGGTATAACAAGAGCGAAGGAGATTTTATATCTTACATTAACTCAAAAAAGAACATTATATGGAAAAACGAATCCATCGATTGCATCTAGATTTATGGAAGAGTTGCCTAAAGAATGTATAGAAAGATTAAACTCTGCAGAAAAAGAATTATCATATTCAAAAGCAAATTATAATGTATTAGATAAATATAAACAAAAATATATGAATACTATAAATAAAACTGCAGTTGCAAAACAAGTTAATGCAACTATTAAGAGTAATGAAAAAGAAACTAATATAGACGACATAAAACCAGGTGCAAGAGTACATCACCCTAAATTTGGAGTAGGAACAGTAGTTGGAATGATGGGTACAGATGTTACTATAGCATTTGAACAACAGGGGATAAAAAAGATAAACAAAGAATATACAACTTTAGATGTATTATAAAATATAAAAGTTTATTTTTTAGTAATGAAATATTATTAATAATATAAGCATTTATAAAAAAATAACTTATGATAAAAATATTTAGATAATTTTGTAAAAATAATTGCCTTAATTTTATATGTATAAATTAAGGCAATTATAATTATATAATTTATAAAATTTTATAAATAAGGAGTAGGGGTATGAATAGCAAAAAATTTGCAAAAAACTTAATAGATTTTATTTATAATAGTCCAACTGCATTTCATGCAGTTTCTACATCAAAGGAATTATTAGATGCAAATGGATTTATTGAATTAGAATCATGTAAAATGTGGGATATAAAAGTAGATGGAAAGTATTATATAACTAAAAACTCATCAGCGATAGTAGCATTTACAGTAAACTCAGACAATATAGAAAAAGAAGGTTTTAGAATAATAGGTTCTCATTCAGACTCACCATCATTTAGAATAAAGCCAAATGCAGAAATAGAAGCTGAAAAAACATATTTAAAGTTAAATACAGAATGTTATGGAGGTCCAATATTAAGTACATGGTTAGATAGACCTCTAGGAATAGCTGGTAGAGTAATTATAAGAACAGATAATATCTTAAAGCCTAAAGAAGTAATAGTAAATCTAGATAAGCCAATCTGTATAATACCTAATTTAGCCATACATATGAATAGAAATGTAAATGAAGGATATGCTTTTAATAAACAAAAAGATATGCTTCCTTTAGTAGGATTATTAAATGAATCTCTGGAGAAAGATAACTATCTTATAAAGGAATTAGAAAATAGATTAGGTGTAGATAAAGAGGACATAATAGATTTTGATTTATTTTTATATGAGTTTGAAAAAGGATGCTTAATTGGTGCTAACGAAGAGTTTATATCAAGTGGAAGACTTGATAATTTAGCTATGGCTCATGCAAGCTTAAATGCGCTAATAAATGCAAATAGTAACAAAGGAATAAATATAGTAGCTGTATTTGACAATGAGGAAGTTGGGAGCTCTACAAAGCAAGGTGCAGACTCAAATATGTTATTAAATATACTAGAAAGAATTTGTATATCACTAGGAAAAACTAGAGAAGGATTTTTTACATCTATGTATTCGTCATTTATGATATCTTCTGATTTAGCACATGCAGTTCATCCAAATATTCCTGAAAAACATGACCCAACAAATAGACCTGTAATGGGTAAAGGTCCTGTTATAAAAATAAATGCAAATCAAGCGTATACTAGTGATGCATATTCTATATCTATATATAAATCTATCTGCAAAGAAAGTGGTGTTAAATATCAAGAATTTGTTAATAGATCAGATGAAAGAGGAGGAAGTACTATAGGTCCGATATCATCTACTCATATAGACATACCATCAGTTGATGTAGGAACACCTATACTTGCAATGCATTCTATAAGAGAATTAGGATCTGTGGATGATCACTATAGTATATATAAAACATTTCATAAATTTTATGAGATATAATTAAGGAGGAATGAGATTTGAATATAGGATTATGTCTTTGTGGTGGTGGAGCCAAAGGAGCTTATCAAGCAGGGGTTATAAAGGCTTTATATGATAGAGGTATAAATAAATTTAATGCTATATCAGGAACTTCGATAGGTGCAGTAAATGGATATTTTATATTCACAAATAATGTTGAAAAGTTAGAAGAAATGTGGACAGATATTGATGCTCATATTGAACATTCTATAAAAATCGTGGATAACACTGTGGATAATTCGTCTGTAATCGAAGTTTTATCTAATATTGATTATAAAAGTACAGCAAATCCTGACTTTTATGTAAACTATATAAATATAGAAAACAATCTACCAAAAGAGAAAATAGTAAATATATCAGAATTAAATAAAGAAGAATGTTTAAAAAGTATAAAATATAGTTCATTGCTTCCATTTAATCCACAAGGGACAATGGGACTACATAATCAATTTATGAAGGATTTAAGTGAAGGTTTATATAATGGATACAATCTTGATGGAGGATTAGTTAATAATACTTTATTAAATCCACTATTAAACAAAAACTTAGATAAAATTATAGTTATATCAATGAAACATGATTATACATTACCAGATGAAATTAAAAATATTTGCAATGAAGATAATATAATAATTGTTAGACCTAAAACTGTATTTGATAAAAATGATACCTTAAGATTTGAAAAAGAATTTTGTAAACAAATATACTATGAAGGATATGAGATAGGTAAAAATCTGAACATTTCTATGTAAATAGAATTGTATTAAAAACATTGAATAAACTTTTAAATGTTAGTATAATATAAAAGTTCCTTAAACTTAGAAAAAATATATGGAGTTGATATAAATTATGGCAACTAAGAGAATAGCAGTTTTAGGTGGACCAAGATGTGGTAAAACTACATTAATTCAGCATTTATATGTTGAAATGAAAATAGCTGGATTAAATGCTGGTTATGCTCTAGAGTATTCAACTGAATACTTAAAAGATAAAGGTATGATAGAATCTATATCTGAACAATATGGAATCTACTTAGGTCAAAAGAAATTAGAAGATGAGTTATCAGTATTTGATTATGCTCTTACTGATTATGCAACATTTGTACCTTACATATATGGAAGATTTATGTTAGGTAACAAAGAAAGAACAAAAAAGGAAATACAAATATTAAAAGATTTATACTGTCTAGCTATAGAAGATATACAAGACTATGATATGATAGTTTATGTGCCTAGAGAATTTGGATATATACAAGATGGAGTTAGATGGCAAGATGAAGATATAGCACTTCAAATAGATGATGCTATATTAAGTTTCCTAAAGGCAGAAAATGTTAACTATGTAGAAGTAAAAGGATCAACAAAGGAAAGAGCTAAACAAATACTAGACTTATTAAATGTTGATTATCAAGAAACTATACAATTAAATGACGATGAAAAATAAGCTACTATTAATTTAGTAGCTTTTTTACGTTTAAGGATATTATAATACTTTAAAAAATGTGGATAACTTCTGAATGTAAGTAATATGAATAAATTGTTTTTGAGCGTAAAAAAGATTTTGAGCAACGGACGAAGTCGTTGGCGACATGAGCGAAGCGAATTTTTTATGTATAAGTAAATTATAGTATGAAAAGTTTTGTGGATAGTTTATGAATATAAGTAATATAAATAACTTTATAAACGTAAAAAATGATGTTTTTTACAAATAGGTTTATCATTGGAGAAATTAGATAAGTAAATTTTTATATTTATAATTTACTTGCTTTATGGATAAATTATAAATGATATTATTATTGATATTAAGTATTTTATGATAGAAATATAAGGCTGAAATTTTATGTAAAAATTAATAAAATATGGTATATAATATATAAGTACATATTAAAACTAAAGGCAAATGAAAGGAAGATAGAAATATGGAAAATAAAAATCCTATAGTAACTATAGAAATGGAAAATGGAAAGAAGATAGTAGCAGAGTTATATCCACATATAGCTCCTAATACTGTTAAAAACTTTGTAACATTAGTAAATCAAGGATTTTACAATGGAGTTGGATTCCACAGAGTAATAGAAGGATTTATGATACAAGGTGGATGTCCTAATGGAAATGGAATGGGTGGACCTGGATACTCTATAAAAGGTGAATTCAGAGGTAATGGATTTACTAACAACTTAAAGCATGAAGCTGGAGTATTATCTATGGCTAGAACTATGGCTCCTAACTCAGCAGGTTCTCAATTCTTTATAATGCACAAAAACTCTCCACACTTAGATGGTCAATATGCTGCATTTGGTAGAGTAATAGAGGGAATGGATGTAGTTAATGAAATAGCTACAACTGCTACTGATAGAACAGATAAACCTAAAACTCCACAAGTTATGAAAAATGTAACTGTTGAGACTTTTGGTAAGGATTATTCAGATGTAGAAAAAATGTAATTTATTTCTGTAATATTACATTAAATAAACTATTTACAATCTAATTACTTTGTTTTAAAATAATATAGATAAATCCTAAAAAACATTTATAGTAAAAAAACCAGTTAATATTTTAAACCTAAAAATTTAACCTACACTAATAATTTGGTTAAGAGATTAAATGAAGATTATACAAAAAAAGGAAGGTAATTACCTTCCTTTTTTACTATATATTTTTAATTGCTGTAGTTAAGTTTGGAACTAATTGTTTCTTTCTAGAAACAACACCTTCTGCAAATACACCTTGAGATGCATCTACACTAAATGCTTCAGCTATTATTTTATCTTCAGCTTTGTATATTAAATAAGAACCTTCTTTTATTATATCAGTTATTGCAAGTACTAACATATCATAATCAGTTGAGTTTATATGTGATAAGAACTCATCTTTTTTAGCAAATATAGAATCTATATCTAAAGTGAATACTTGTCCTATACCAACTCTTTTTCCGCTCATATCAAACTCTTTAAAGTCCATATTAACTATTTCTTCAATACTATATTCATCTAAAGATGTACCAGCTTTGAACATTTCCATAGCATAGCTTTCCATGTCAACATTAGCTATTTTACTTAACTCTTCACAAGCTAACTTGTCCATTTCAGTAGTAGTAGGTGATTTGAATAATAATGTATCTGATAATATAGCAGATAATAATAAACCAGCTATTTCGTAAGGAACTTCAACATTATTTTCTTTATACATTTGATATACTATAGTACAAGTACATCCAACAGGCATAACTCTTATAGATATAGGTACTTCAGTACTTATTTCAACTTTATGGTGGTCTACAATTTCAACTATATTAGCTTCTTCTATACCATCAGCAGTTTGAGCAAGTTCGTTATGGTCAACTAATATAACATCTTTACCTTTTACATCTGTTAATAATTCAGGTGCACTAACTTTAAAGTAATCTAGTGCGAATTGAGCTTCTTTTCTAACCTCTCCTAAAGCGTAAGGCTTAGCTTCAAAACCTAATTGATTTTTTAAATACGATAAAGCGATTGAAGAACATATAGAATCTGTATCTGGATTCTTATGTCCGAAAACTAATAAACTCATTTTATATCTCCTTTCAAAATATAATTAAAGTAGTACTATAAATATTTAATAGCAAATTTAATTATCATATTTTAGTTTATACCATAAGTATATTTATTAATAACAAAAACATTATACCAAAAGGAGGAATTTATGTGTTACAAAAACGAAAAAAAATTAATAAAGCACTTATAACATTGATGTTTTTAGCGTTATTAATAATTGGAACATATTTTATATCTAATAGATACAAAAAAGAAAGTATATATAAAGATAATATAAAAGTAATAAATACTTTAACTCAAGTGCTAGATATAAGTACTGTAAAATATAATTACAGCAATATCGTAGAAATAAAAAAGGATAAAAGTATTAGTAATATAAAAATACCTTTTACAGAAAAATCATTTATTGTAAAGTATAACGGAGTAATAAATGGAGGTGTAAAACCAGAAGATATAGAGATAGTAAGCAATACTGGAGATGAGATAATAATAGAAATTAAAACATGTCAAATTTTAGACCATTACATAGATGATGAAAACATATATGTTTATGATGTAAAAAACTCAATATTTAATAAGTTAGATATACAAGAGATATTAGAGGATATAAGTAATTGTAAAAAAGAATATGAAGAAAAAATTATAAGTGAAGGATTTATGGAAGAGATACAGAAAAATACAATTGTCAGTATACAAAATATATTAAAGGGGATTGGATATAAGACAGTAGTTATAAATTTTAAATAAAATTAACTTATTGTTTTATATAATAGGCTTATTATGTACTATAACTTTATAAAAAGATTTAAAACTATGAGAATACATATATTAGTGTAAAAAATATAAAAAAGGGATGGTTGTTTAAAATTTAACCATGCCTTTCTTAGTGTTAAAACATACTATAAATATAATTAAAATATATAAAAATAAAATAGAAACGTTTTCTTTTATTTTGAAAAAGAAAAAATGTTGACAGCTTTAAGCGGATAGGATATTATCTAAGTATATCAAGTTTGTTAATTAACTAACATAGTTTTTTATAAAAAATTACTTCAAGGGGGAAAATATCGATGAGTAAGAATGTAAAGACAGAATTTAGTGTAGATAATATGATTAATGATTTAGTTACAAAAGCTAACAAAGCAAAAGATGAAATGTTAAAGTTAGACCAAGAAGCAGTTGATAAAATAGTTGCTGCAATGGCTAAAGCAGGTCTAGAAAAGCATATAGAGTTAGCTAAGATGGCAGTAGAAGAAACAAATAGAGGGGTATTTGAAGATAAGGTTACAAAAAATATATTCGCAACAGAATACATATACAATAGTATAAAGTACACAAAAACAGTTGGTGTAATTGAAGAAAACGATGAAGAAGGATATATGATGGTTGCAGAGCCAATAGGAGTTGTAGCAGGTGTTACTCCAGTAACTAATCCAACTTCAACTACTATGTTTAAAGCATTAATATCAATAAAAGGAAGAAATCCAATAATATTTAGTTTCCATCCATCAGCTCAAAAATGTTCAGCAGAAGCTGCAAGAATATTAAGAGATGCAGCTATAGAAGCTGGAGCACCAGAAAATTGTATCCAATGGATAGAAACACCATCTTTAGAAGCATCAAGCGCACTTATGAAACATAATGGAGTAGCTTTAATATTAGCAACAGGTGGACCAGGAATGGTTAAATCAGCTTATTCTTCAGGAAAACCAGCTTTAGGGGTTGGAGCAGGTAACGTACCATGCTTTATAGAAAAATCAGCAGATATAAAGCAAGCAGTAAACGATTTAATATTATCTAAAACTTTCGATAATGGAATGATATGTGCATCAGAGCAAGCTGTTATAGTAGAAGAATGCATATATGATGAAGTAGTAGGATTAATGAAGGCTTATAATTGCTACTTTGTTGATGGAAAAGAAAAAGAATTATTAGAAAAAACAGTAATAAATCCAGAAACAAAATCTTTAAATCCTAATATAGTTGGACAAACACCATATAAAATAGCTCAAATGGCAGGTTTTGAGGTTCCTAAAGATGCTAAAATGTTAGTAGCTGAAATAGGTGGAGTAGGAATGGATTATCCATTATCTAAAGAAAAATTAAGTCCAGTACTTGCATGTATAAAAGTAAAAGATGCTAAAGAAGGAATACAAAGATGTGTAGATATGACTGAGTTCGGGGGATTAGGACATTCAGCTGTTATACATTCAAACAACGATGATATAATATTAGAATTTAGTAAAAAAGTAAGAACGGGAAGATTATTAGTAAATGCACCTTCTACTCATGGTGCTATAGGAGATATATATAACGTAAATACGCCATCATTAACTTTAGGATGTGGATCTATGGGTAATAACTCTACTACAGACAATGTATCAGCAGTTAATTTAATAAATGTTAAAAAGGTTACTAAGAGGAGAGTAAATATGCAATGGTTTAAAGTACCTGAAAGAATATATCATGAAGTTGGTTCAGTACAATACTTAGAAAAATTACCTAATGTTGAAAGAGTAATGATAGTTACTGATAGAATGATGGTTCAATTAGGATACGTTGAAAAATTAGAGTACCACTTAAGAAAAAGAAGAAATCCAGTTATGATAGACATATTTGCTGACGTAGAACCAGATCCATCTGTAGATACAGTATTAAATGGTGCTGAAGCAATGAGAAAATTCAAACCAGATACTATAATAGCTTTAGGTGGAGGATCTGCAATGGATGCTGCTAAAGGTATGTGGTTATTCTATGAAAATAAAGATGCAGATTTCGATGATTTAAGACTTAAGTTTATGGATATAAGAAAGAGAATATATAAATTCCCTAAATTAGGAAGACAAGCTAAGATGGTAGCTATACCAACTACTTCAGGTACAGGATCAGAGGTTACATCTTTCGCAGTTATAACTGATAAGGTAAATAACATAAAATATCCTTTAGCTGATTATGAATTAACTCCAGATGTAGCTATAATAGACCCTACATTTGTAATGTCTGTACCAGCAACTGTTACTGCAGATACAGGACTAGATGTATTAACTCATGCTATAGAAGCTTATGTTTCTATAATGGCAACTGATTATACAGATGCTTTAGCTATGAAGGCTATACAAATGGTATTTGAATACTTACCAAAATCATATAAAGGAGCTAATACAGCTGAAGGAAAAGAAGCAAGAGAAAAAATGCATAATGCTTCTTGTATAGCAGGTATGGCATTTGCAAATGCATTCTTAGGTGTTAACCACTCATTAGCTCATAAATTAGGATCAGAATTCCATATACCACATGGTAGAGCTAATGCAATATTATTACCTCATGTAATAGAATATAATGCTACTATGCCAAGTAAGTTTGCTGCATTCCCTAAATATAAGTCATTCGTAGCAGATAAGAAATATGCTGAAATAGCAAAGGCTTTAGGATTAAAGGCTAATACTACAGAAGAAGGTGTTAAGAGCTTAGTTGAAGCTGTAAGAAACTTAATGAAAGAATTAAATATGCCAATGACTGTACAAGCATGCGGTATAGAAGAAGAAACTTATTTTGCAGCTATAGAGAGATTAGCTTTAGATGCATTTGATGACCAATGTACTCCAGCTAACCCAAGATTACCATTAGTAAGTGAATTAGTTCAAATATATAAAGATATATATAAAGCTAAGTCTCCAATAAAGAAAGAGGAAAAAAAAATAGCTGAACAAAATGCATAAAATTCTGAAAATTATACTAGATTAATAGATAAAATTTAATATAATTAAATTATAAATAACATAGTTAATAAAGGGGCCTATTAAGGCCCCCTTATTTTTTAGTTAGACTTTAATTAAGATTTAAAGATTTTAACTTTTTCAAAGTCATTTTTTATATTTATTATACAGTTATCATAATTAACTTCAAAGTTAGCAAAAGCAGAAAATAAATCTATATCCCTCATTAAATGAACAGTCATTATATTACTTTCTTTATTTATTCTAAGTATTAATGATCTAACATAAGGAAATTGTATTCTAGAATTAAAAAAACTATCTCCATTAGTATCGATATCTAGACTACGATAGTTTATATCTATGAATAAATCTATGTCATTATCTTCTTCTCTTATAACTCTAAAATTAAAGTCAGTATCTAAGCATAACTTTCCTATATTTAGCATGTAATCACCTCTTTTAAGTACATTATAAGACAGTATTATACATTATATTTTTTAAAATTAATATAAAAAGAGCCTCTGTTGGGGGAAACAGAGACTCAAAATTGGGGGAGATTGAGTTAAATATTTAATTTTACATTAATATTATTAACTCAGAATCTAAATTTATACATTAATTACATAAAAATATTATCTTTTTTTATTTATAAATTTAGGCCCAAGATACTTTCTTATATCTTCATCAGAAGAAAAATCATCTATAAGTATTTCTCTTCCTGTTTCTTCGAATACAACTAAAACTTCGCAATCTCCTTGTAAGAAGAATTTCCTAACTGTTTCTTCTCTAACTTCTCTAACTTTAGTTATGTTCTTTTTAGTTTTTTCATAATCCTTAGTATAATAACTATCCATCATATTTATTATTTTTGTATATCTATTCATAAAATACCTCCTATAAATATTCTAAAAATATATGTTATAATAATTGTTTGTATTAACCTAATAATTATAACAAGGAGTAATAATAATGACTAGTATAAAAAAGAATCATGTAGTAAATTGTATAAATTATGCAAATGAAAATAGACTATTTGATAAATTAAATAATATTTATAAAAGTTTACCAAGTGGAGATTGTAGTGGATGTGGAAATTGCTGTATGGAATCTGTTGGTACAAATTTAATTGAATTTATAAATATATATAATTATTTAGAGAATAAGCCAGAACTAAAAAAGATGTGTTTAGATAAAATTATAGATTATTATTTCTTAGAATATATAGATAAAAAACCATGCCCATTTAAAGATAAAGATAATAGGTGTATGATATATGAAGTAAGACCATTAAACTGTAGGTTGTTTGGTCATTGGAAAAAAGAAGATTATAATAAAAATTTAAGTAATGTCACTCAAAGAAATAGAGAATATAGGGATTTAATAAAATCAAAATATGGGTTTGATATTAGTGACAAAGTGGTAAATTATAAAATTGAGTATTGCGAAACCTTTATACCACAAGAAAGATATTTAGAAAAAAGTGAAAGATTAGAGTTTGCAGATAACTTAATGATATTAGATTCGAATATATACTCTAAAGGAATCATAGATATAAATTTTAAAGATAGAGGAATAGTTGAGTACTTTATAGAAAGCTTATTAAAAGAAGATACTGCGTACAATATAAAAGTAAGGGTATCTAAAGATAAGAATGTTAGAAATCGTGCGATTAATAGATTGAAAAAAATACTATTATAAAAAGGTGATTTAATGAACTTAATAAATATATCGGGTAATACTTTTTATATAAGAGGAGGAACTAATACAGGATTATATTTATTTGATGATAATTCAGCATTGATTATTGATCCTGGATTAAGTGGAGCAAGACCAAATAAAATAATAAAAATATTAAATGAAAGAAATATAGAGTTAAAATATATAATAAATACTCATGAGCATAATGATCATTTCGGGGCTTGTAGTCAATTTAAAGAGTATTATAAGGATGTAGAGATATTATCATCAGAAGAGGCAAAATTATATATAGAAAAATTAGAATTATTTTCGAAATATATAATGGGTGGAAAAAGTAATATATTCATGGATGAGAAACTTAAGAATAGATCGCCAAAAGAGATATGTATAGATACTGTTATAACTGAAGGAATATTAAATATAAATAATAAAAAGTTTGAAGTTTTTAATTTTAAGGGGCATACTCCAGGAAGTATAGGTGTTTTAACAGATGATAAAGTATTATTTGTAGGAGACTTATTAGTAGGAGAAGAGATGCTTTCAAAGTATGATTTTTTATTTTTATTTGATATAGAAGAGCAAATAAAATCATTAGAGCGAATAGAAAATATAGATTTTGAATATATGGTAATAGCTCATAGTAAAAAGTTTATATCAAAAGATGAAAGTTATAAGATAATAGATAAACATAAAACAGCTATCGATAAGTATATGAATCAGGTTAGGACATATTTAAATAACCCAATTACTATAGAAAATATATTAAAGCACATTATAGTAAATAACAATTTAAGTCATAATTATAAAGAATATCATTTCTTTAAATCATCTTTAATTTCTTTAATAAGTTACTTAATAGATTTAGGTGAAGTTAATTATATATTAAAAGATGGTGAGTTGCTTTATTATACCAAAAATAAGTAAATTATGTTAAAATAGATATGTATGGAAAAATGAGATAAAGGGTGGATGATATGGAATACGAAAAATGGGATGAAGTATTAGCGCCTTATAATAATGCGGTTGAAGAACTAAAAGTAAAGTTTAAAAATATAAGAAAAGAATTTTTAACAAAAGGAGAATATTCTCCGATAGAATTTGTAACAGGAAGAACTAAAAAAATAGCCTCTATTGTATCAAAAGCTAAGCGACTAAATATACAAGATATTGAAGCTGAAATGGAAGACATAGCTGGTATAAGAATAATGTGTCAGTTTGTTGAAGACATATATAATATCGTGAATTTAATTAAGTCTAGAAGTGATATGAGTATAGTTTATGAAAAAGATTATATTAAGAATTTTAAAGACAGTGGATATAGAAGTTATCATGTAATAATAAAATATCCTATACATTCAATAGCAGGTTCTAAAGAAATTTTATGCGAAATTCAGATAAGAACACTTGCTATGAACTTTTGGGCAACTATAGAACATTCTTTGAAATACAAGTATGAACATTATATACCGGAAACATTAGCTGTGAGATTGAGAAGAGCAGCAGATGCGGCATTTTTATTAGATCAAGAAATGAGTGAAATTAGAGAAGATATAATGAAAGCTCAAGTTATGTATCAAGTAAAGTCTGTTACATTAAGAGATGTTTTAGATAAAATTCAAGAATTATATAATGTAGGTGAAACGCATAAGGCCATAAAATATCAAAGAAGATTAGATAAAATAGACAATGAAAGAGATATAACTGAAATATTGCAATTAAAAAAGGAAATAGATTCCTTATTACAAGAATATAAAAATAAAGTTGATGATTAGGCAGTTATCCAATGTAGGATAACTGTCTTTTTTGGAAATATTAAAATATATAATTACATAATTTGAAACGTAGTACTAGAAAGGACAGATTAGATGAGTTTATATGCAATAGGTGATTTACATTTTTCAACATTAGTAGAAAAGCCAATGAATATATTTGGAGATAAATGGGAAAAGCATGAAGAAAAAATAATTAGTAGCTGGAAAGATAATGTTAAAGAAGACGATGTAGTTTTAGTCTTAGGAGATACTTCATGGGGAATTAATCTAACTGAAGCTAAACCAGATTTAGATATTATAAGTAATCTTTGTGGAAATAAAATTTTTATAAAAGGAAATCATGATTATTGGTGGACAACAGTAACTAATTTAAATAAATTATATGATAATATGAAATTTTTACAAACAAATTTCTATGAGTACGGAGAGTATGCTATATGTGGTGGTAGAGGATGGATTTGTCCTAATGATTTTAAATTTGATGACAATGATGAGAAAATATATAAGAGAGAAGAAAATAGAATTAGGCTATCACTTCAAGCTGCAAAGAAAAAGGGATATTCTAAATTTATAGTTATAACCCATTATCCACCTACAAATGATAAATTAGAAGAATCTTTATTTACTAATTTGTACGAAGAATATGGTGTAGAAAAAGTAATATATGGTCATTTACATGGTAAAGAATCATTTAAAATGGGTTTAAAAGGGGTTAGAAATGGAGTGGAGTATATCTTAGCTTCTTGTGATTATACAGATTTTAATTTAATAAAAATAATGGATTAATAAACCAATAATTTGTAAATACTATCAAATAAAATATTAAAATACAAAAATTAGGAAGATTGTCCTAATTGAAGAAGGAGACTTAAATGTATGAGATGGATAGTAGTATTCTTATTTTTATATTTTATACCTTTGATAGTATTATTTAAAAATTATAATAATATAAAGAGATCATTTATATACGCAAGTATGTATATTACATTAGTTACTACAATAGTAATAACTAATATATACATTAGTGGATTAAATAAAATAAAGGAAGCAATGTATTATCAAAACTATTCTTTTGGAAAAGAATATACAGAAGAAAAAATTATAAATGAAAATAAGCCTGTACAAGATACTTCTGAGATAGCAAAACTAGAAGAAATTAAAGTGAATGCTAAAAATGATAGCAATAATATAGTGTCAGAAAATAAGGAACATGATAATAAAGAAGTAGTAAATTTTGATTCTAAAAAAAGCGATAAAGAGCTTATATATGAATTTAAGAAGGAAATTTATGAAATAGAGCTTAAAGCACTTATTCCTATGAGAGAGTGTATACCTTATACTAAAAATATAGTTGAAAACATAAAAAAATTAGATAAAGTTAAACAAGACTTAGAATATGCATCAGATATGTGTACAGAAGTTATATCGATATACACAACTATGGATATACCACAATTATCAAATGATGAATATACTAAAATGTTAATTGATGCCAGAAATGATGTAAAAACAGCATATGAATTAAGAGAGAAAGCGATGGAGTCTGCAATTACTCTTATAAATACTAAAAATCCTAAATATATAGGTAAAATAACAGAGTATCTTAATTTATCAGATAACTATATAGCTAATTTTAAAGATAGATTGACAGATTTAAATCAAATTATAGACGAACAATAATATATATGTATACTTGGTATTATATTCCTATACTAAGTATACATTTTTTAAGTATAAGAAAAGTATTATATAAATAGTATATAAATTGATCTTAATCAATGTGTATGCTGTTTAATATATAATAAAAGTAAATTTTTGATTTATAATTTAACATATGATATAATGTGTTAAATCAACATGATGATGGGTATTAGGGAGGACAAATATGATTAAATTAAATATATGCATAGACATAGATGGAACTATAACTAGTCCATATCATTTTATTCCATATTTAAATGAATTATATAATAAAAATATAACAGAAGAAGAATGTAATACTCATAATTGGGAAGTTTTATATGGTGTAGATATGAATACTATGATAAGTGAATTTCATGAAAAATATATGCATTCATATGGAGAAGCAAAGGTAGTTGATGATGCTAAAAATATTATAGATGAACTAAAGAAAAATCATAATTTATATTTTGTAACAGCTAGAGATGCTAAATTAACAGATATAACTAAAAATTGGCTAAATGAAAATGGATTTGAAGAGATCGATGTATACTTATTAGGTAGTGATTATAAAATACAAAAAGCAAAAGAATTAGAGTGTCATATATTTATAGAAGATAATCCATCAAATGCAATGCAGCTTGCGAATGAAGGTATGAAAGTATTGCTAATAGATACTAATTATAATAAAGAGATAGAACATGAAAATATAGTAAGAGTTAATAATTGGATAGATATACACGGATTTATACAGGAGTACAATTAGTACTATTATTGGGAGAAGTGGGAGGCAATCGAATGATAGAACTAAATTTAGAAAATAAAAAAGGAAAAATTAAAATAAATAGTAGTGATGTTAAAAATATTTTAAGATTGCGCCCTGATTTTGAATATATACAAGATATTTCAGAAACAATAAATCAAGAAAATATAATGGTTTATGATTGTCAGTTATCTAGAGATGTATTTAATATGGAAGATATAGATGAAATAAAAGAAGAGATAGGGCAGGATATAGATGAGTCTTATTTTGATGTTTTATTTGAAGATGTAAGAGCGTACTTAAAAGATGCTACAGATGAAATTGAAGAGGAAATACAAGATAAGTATTTATTAGATAATGTAAGATGTTATTTTGAGGTATATAATATTGATGAAACATTTACAGACTTTAAATTTGTATTTCTTGTAAGTTTTAAGGATATAAAAATAGCATCTCTTACTAATTTATCTAAGTTAATAGGTAAAAGACAATTAACAGGAGCATCAAAATTTTATAGTTAATAAAATAAAAAGAGTATAATCTAATGATTAATCATTAGACTATACTCTTTTTTATGTAAATTTTAAATTTATAAAGAAAGAATTACTCTATAAAATTAAGCTTTATTTATAGATCCGAATAATTCCATTTTTTCTTTAACAGTAGCTTTTATAGCTTCAAATCCTGGAGCTAAAACTTTACGAGGATCAAATCCTTTACCTTGTAAGTCTTTTCCTTCTTCTATGTATTTACGAGTAGCAGCAGCAAATGCTAATTGGCACTCAGTATTAACATTTATCTTAGATACACCTAAAGAGATAGCTTTTTGTATCATTTCTGCAGGTATACCAGTTCCCCCATGTAAAACTAATGGCATATCTCCTGTAGCATTGTTTATAGCTTCTAAAGCATCAAAGTTTAATCCTGCCCAATTTTCTGGATATTGTCCATGTATGTTACCTATACCAGCAGCTAACATATCAACACCTAAGTCAGATATTAACTTACATTCAGCTGGATCTGCAACTTCACCTGAACCAACAACACCATCTTCTTCTCCACCTATAGAACCAACTTCTGCTTCTACAGATATTCCTTTAGAATGAGCTATCTCAACTATTTCTTTAGTTTTAGCTACATTTTCTTCTATAGAGTAGTGAGAACCATCAAACATAACAGAAGAGAATCCTGCTTCTATCACTTTTAAAGCTCCTTCATAACTACCGTGATCTAGGTGTAATGCAACAGGAACAGTTATGTTTAACTCTTCTAACATTCCATTAACCATACCAACTATAGTTTTGTATCCCCCCATATATTTACCAGCGCCTTCAGAAACACCTAATATAACAGGTGAATTGTTTTCTTGTGCAGTTAATAATATAGCTTTAGTCCATTCTAAGTTATTTATATTGAATTGACCAACTGCATATTTACCTTCTCTAGCTTTATTTAACATTTCTTTTGCAGAAACTAACATAGTTAAAACCTCCATAATTAAGTTGAATTTGAAATTTTGTTATAGCTTTGATTTTATTTACTACTTACTAAATTCTAAAATTTACCCATCAATTAATATTATAACGTTTATGGAAAAAAAGTACATAGTAAATTGTAATAACTTGAAATTAAAAGTATAATAATACTTAAATAAGAATGAATGATAAATTTTTTATTATAGAAAGGAAATATATTATGCCACAAATAAAGATAAGAGGAATAAATGAAAATCAAATATGTGAAATAAGTGAAAAAATGATAGATGAATTGGTAGATGCAGTAAAATGCCCAAGAGACTATTTTGAAATAGAATGTATAAAATCTGTAGCTATAAGAGATGGAAAAATAGCCGATGTATATCCTTTTGTAGAGGTAGCTTGGTTTGATAGAGGTCAAGAAGTACAAGATACAGTTGCAAAAATAATAACAGATAATATAAGAGAAAATTTAAACATAGAAAGTATGGATTTAGCATTTACAGTTTTTGAAAAAGAAAAATACTATGAGAATGGAGAACATTTTTAATGGGAAAAAAAATGCGTGTAGATAAATTACTTTCTAACGTAGGGGTAGCTAGTAGAGCGGAATTAAAGAAATATTGTAAACAAGGTTTAATATCTGTAAATGGAAAAGTTATAAATAATCCAGGAGTACAAGTTGATTCTGAAAGTGATGATATTAGATTTAATGGAGAAAAAATAGTATATAGAGAATTTGTCTATATAATGTTAAATAAGCCAGATGGATATATATCAGCTACATTTGATAAATATGATCCAATAGTATTAGATTTAATAGACCAATCATATTTAGTGTTTGAACCATTTCCAGTAGGTAGACTAGATAAAGATACAGAAGGACTACTAGTGCTTACAAATGATGGACAACTTGCTCACAGAGTACTATCTCCTAAAAAGCATGTACCAAAAACTTATTATGCGAAAATACAAGGAAAAGTAACTGAAGAAGATATACTTGCATTTGAAAAAGGTGTAATTCTTGATGATGGATATGAAACTATGCCATCACAATTGAAAATTTTAAAAAGTGATGATATGTCAGAAATAGAACTTACAATTCATGAAGGTAAATTCCACCAAGTAAAAAGAATGTTTGAGAGTGTAGGCAAAAAAGTAGTATACTTAAAAAGGCTTTCTATGGGTAAATTAAAATTAGATGAAAGCTTAAAATTAGGAGAGTATAGAGAATTAACTGAAGAAGAAGTTAAGTTAATAGAAGAAAGATAATTTGATAATATAAACAACTAGCGGAGGTAGCATTAGTGAAAAGAAGAGACGTTATAGAGTTTGAAGTAGATAAAATGGAGTTTGGAGGAACATCTGTAAGTAGGTATGGAAACAGAGACATACATATGAAAGGTGGAATAACTGGACAAAAGGTTAAAGCTGCTGTAAAAAGAACAAAAAGTGGAAAAGCAGATGTTAAGATGTTAGAGTTATTAGAAAACTCTCCGATAGAAACAGAAACTCCTTGTAAGCATTTTAACGAATGTGGAGGATGTACGATATTATCTGTTCCTTATGAAAAGCAATTAGAAATCAAAGAAAGACAAGTTATGGATTTATTCTTACAACAAGATTTATTTGGTTTTAAATTCTTAGGAATACAAGGAAGTCCTCAAAATAGATTATATAGAAATAAAATGGAGTATACTTTCGGAGATGAAATGAAAGATGGACCATTAACATTAGGTCTTCATAAAAAAGGAAGGCATATAGATATAATGACAGTTGATGGTTGTTTCTTAGTTGATCAAGACTTTATAAAAGTTTTAACTTCAACAGTAGAATTCTTTAATGAAAAACAACTTACTTACTACAGAACAGTAAATCATAAAGGGTACTTAAGAAACCTTGTAGTTAGAAAAGGTATAAATACTAATGAACTTATGGTAAATATAGTAACATCTTCTCAAGTTGATTTTAATATGAATGAATATAAAGATATGTTATTAAATTTAGATACAGAAGCTGAATTAGTAAGTATATTACACACAATAAATGATGGATTAGCAGATGCTGTAAACTGTGATGAATTAAGAGTATTACATGGAAGAGATTATATTCATGAAGAAGTTTTAGGCTTAAGATTTAGAGTTTCTCCATTCTCATTCTTCCAAACTAACACTAAAGGAGCAGAAGAATTATATACTATAGCTAGAGAGTTTGTAGGAGACCACAATGATAAGGTTGTATTTGACTTATATAGTGGAACGGGAACTATAGGTCAAGTTATGGCTAAAGCAGCGAAGAAGGTATATGGAATAGAAATAATAGAAGAAGCTGTAGTTGCTGCAAATCAAAATGCTAAATTAAATGGATTAACTAACTGTGAGTTTATTGCAGGAGATGTTGCAAAAACTGTTAAAAATTTAAAAGATAAGCCAGACTTAATAATAGTAGACCCACCAAGACCAGGAGTTCATAAGGATGCAGTAAGAGATATATCTAACTTTGGTGCGAAGGAAATAGTTTATATATCTTGTAACCCTAAGACTTTAGTTCTTGATTTAGTTGAATTTAAAAAATATGGATATGAATTAGAAAAAGTTAAGTGTATGGATATGTTCCCGAATACTCCACACGTTGAAACAATAGTAAAACTTATAAAAAAATAGATAAAATAAAAAAACTTAAGATATATTCTTAAGTTTTTTTATTTTATCTCAGAGCGTAGACAAAGTCTACGCTCTTTTATTTTTGTCAATACTCTTTATGA
>OMGY01001022.1_pt1 | contig 28196 bp, 24 predicted proteins | sample 1674461 | NCBI WGS metagenome assembly OMGY01 (sample SAMN05578579, study PRJEB25193) | human gut metagenome | biome: Human Microbiome; feature: human-associated habitat; material: feces | host: Homo sapiens | place: USA:Birmingham | reverse complement strand
CCTCTTTCACGTCACCTTGCTCACCTAGGGGCGCTTTCGCTGACTTATGCTCAACCTGCGGCGCAATGTCAGCAACCAAGCCGAAAACAAAAAAGGCCGAAGCACCATCGGGGCTTCGGCCTTCATCATCTCAGGGTTCCGTCGTATTCAACCATGGCGGGTCGCTTTGACAGGCGTCCTGCGGCCGTCTTATAGACCTCGGAACGGTCGCGCCGCCCTATTGCCACGATCTCGGCAATCTCAACCGTTCCGTCCTCCCGGATTCGAAAAACCATTCGGAGTCCTGCATTCCGCCATTTGATCTTTTTGCAGCCGGCAAGCTCACCGTGAAGCGGCGTTCCAATTTCATCAGCGCGCGTCTTTAATTTCGCGACTGCAATACGGACGAGTCTTCGCTGAGATCCATCTAGTTTTTGATATTCCTTCTCGACGTCTCGATTCAAAAAGCCGACGACAAAATGCCCACTCATTCGAAAAGATCCTCATCGGGGATCGCGTCCGGATCCATCGATTCAAACTCCGCGAGCTCCTCGGTAGTTAGGGCGTCCTCAAACGGAACAAATTCATGCGGACCATGCTTGACTCGATCCGCAGCGATGCGATATATCTCAAGTTCGTGCAGATACTGCAGCGCACCGTACATTTCCTCATAGGCGGCATAGTCGATAATCACGGTATCGATATCGTTATGATCGGCAATGAACTGTGGTGCGCGTTTTGCGCGTTTACGAATGGCAGATAAAGACTTGCTTGCTTCGGTAGCCGAAACAACCTGGTCTTTTGTAAACACCGGTTTTTCCAGAACAAGTGGGGACATTTTGACCTCCAAAAAATAATCTGGATTATATTTCAAAGTATACTTCAAAATATAATCCAGACTTTTATTCGAAAGAAAAAAGCCCTATCGATTCTCGATGCTGCCGATATTCTTGAGTTCGATGGAGATGAGGCCGTTGGGCTCATTGACGAACTCAATGTACTCGGAATTCGAACCCATCTCGGCCGGGAAGCTGATCTCGATACCCGTGTCGGTACGGATCTTATGATTGCGCACGGCCGCGCGCTCGACCTGCTTGCGCTCCACGGGAACGCGCTCGGGAACCTTCTCCTCGGTCAGCGCCGCACGCACGCTTTCCTTGATGACCGGCTCGTCCTCAAAGACCTCATCGACGATATCCCAAGGCGGCAGCTCCTCGTCATCCTCGACCTTCTCGGCAACAGCAGCCTTAACCTTGGCGAGCGCTACGGCCGTATTGGCACCGTGCTCCTCGGCGACTTCCTCGACCACACGCGTCACGGTGTCGATGACCTCCTTACCCGATACGCCCGTGTCGCACTGCAGCAGGCCATCGGGGATAAGCATACGGTCCTCGCCGGCGATCTTGCGTTTCTTGTCCACATAGCCGATCTCCATGGTGCTTGCACGCACGATTGCATAGCTCGGCACCTTTTGCGAAGGGTTCGGCAGAATGGCGTAGTGGCGCGCAATGTCGTTGCGCACCTCGCCCTCTTCGCGACCTACCTCGTGCATAAAAGCCTGCTTGGAGCCCAGCAGCATCACGGCAAACCAGCGGGCATCCTCATCGTCATCAAAGTCCGCCACAAGCACGTCAGTGGACTCGGCTTTCTCGGCCTTGGTAAGTTCGGAAGAGATGAACTCCGCAATCTGCTGAGACAGGTCCACGAACTCACGCTCACCAAAGAAATAGCCCTTGAGCTCGCCGCCGAATGCGGAGTTCTCGGCAAACGTGGCGCGTTTATTGTCGGCCGAGGTGCGTGCGCGGCGCAGATGCGTGGTCACGAAGTTGCGCACGGTACGGCTCTCGATATCGAGCTCTCGCTGGCTCATGACGTTGACGGCAGAGTCAAAGTCCAGGATATGCAGAATCGCGTGATTGATTTTCATATACGGCATTCCGTTCTAGATCGATTTCGGCACGAATCAGTATAGCGGTCGAGCCCGCCCCAGGCGCTTCGAAGATTGGTGCATCGGGGACAGGTTGCTTGCACCAATGGTTAGCGCAGGAGCTCGGACTGCCAAGCCTCGAGCTGTTCTGCCAAACTCTTGCCGGCAGCGGGCACGTCGATCTGGGGTCGTTTGGGCAGCAGCGCACACTTAAGAATCGCAACGATGGTCTGCGAGACAAAGCGTCGTGTATCCTCGTCAAAGCCTTGCGCAGCCTGGAGCATCACGGGCAGGCTCTCGCGCAGATTCCCAGCGATATCCGCAAACCGCTCAGCACCCGTAGCCTCAAACACGGAGAACAACGCATCTACAAAACGCTCGCGTTCGCTAGGCGACACTGCAAGCAGCATCTCACGAATGGAACCATCAACGTATCGAGCACCGGCAGACAAGCGCTCACAGTACACGAAGTCGTGACCATCAACCACCCAGCTAAAGGGATTGTGCTGCAGCAGGCTGAACTCGGTGCTCTCAACGATGGCATAGTCCTCCTGTGTCTCGAACATCATGCCAAAGATCGACGACCGAGGTAGCGTCTTGTCGATTCGACCGGAAAGATCGGCAAAGGCGTTGCCGTTCAGAAACTCCTCGACGAAGCCCGGGCCATCATGGGAATACGCCCGTTCGATTCGTTCACGGGCAACATCGGAGCACATCGCTGCACCGTACACCGCAAGGTTTCCACCCTTGGAATGACCCCCGCACAAAAGCGGCCCGCCAATCGCATCCGCCGCCTCGTCCACATAACGTGCCGCGGATTCCTGGGCCGGCACAGGACACCGGAACGCCATGTTAAAGTCTTCTTTCCAGCCAACAATCGTACTATCGGTCCCCCGGAAGGAAAGATAACTAAACCCCGCCGGAAACCGGAACGCCATGGCTGCAAACTGCTCCGTCGCCACCATATCGCTCACAGCACGATAGCCGCAAACGTGCACGCCACGGTAGCGAGGACTTGCTGCCACGGCCTCCAACAAGGCCCTGCTCCCCTCTGGATCCCACAAGTCGTCAATCATGTCCCGATAGCACTCGGCACGCAGCAGCTCGCGTACGTCTAGGCCCTGCCAGTTCGTCAGCTCCGCCATATCACCCGGCAAACGCAAATAGGACAACCAGGCAAAGACCAGACTGTCCACCGCGCAAAACGCCCGCTCATCAAACGAGTCAAAGGCCGTCTGGGCATAGGTCAAAAAGTTAGGCGAATCAGACATGGCCCTCCCATCAACAACGGTGCAAGGGGGACAGGTTGGTTTTGCACCGATTGCACCTCATTTGATGCAAAGAAACCTGTCCCCGATGCATCAAAAAGGCGCCCAGGTCACATGGACCCAGACGCCTTCATTGTAGCCTGTTGCTTAAACGAGCCGAATTTAGCAGGAGAAGTCGACGCTGTCGATGATGTCCTTAAGGGCCTTTGCAGAGACGGTGAGCTCATGCTGCTCGTCATCGTTCAGCGGCACGGGAACGCGGCAGACGACGCCGTCACGGCCAACGACCGTCGGCATGGAGATGGCCAGATCGGACAAGCCGTACTCACCCACCATGAGCGAGGAGACAGGCAGAACGGTCTGCTCATCGCGCATGACGGCAGTGCAGATGCGCTTGACGGCCATAGCGACACCGTAGTAGGTGGCGTGCTTCTTCTCGATAATGGTGTAGGCGGAGTTCTTGACGTCCTCGGCGATGCGCTTCTCGGCGGTCTCATGCTCCAGGTGGCCGTGAAGCTCACAGAAGGTGTTCAGCGGCACGCCGGCAACCTGAGCGCTGGACCAAGCGACGAACTCGGAGTCGCCGTGCTCACCCATGACGTAGGCCTGAACGTCGCGCGGGTCAACCTCGACGTGAGCGCCGAGCATCTGCTGCAGACGGCCGGTATCGAGCACGGTGCCGGAGCCGATGACATGGCCCTCGGGCAGACCGGACATCTTAATGGCAGCGTAGGTCAGAACGTCGACCGGGTTGGAGACGATGAGCAGAATGCCGTCGAAGCCAGACTTCTTAATCTCGGGAATAATGGACTTAAAGATGCTGACGTTCTTATTGACCAGGTCCAGGCGAGTCTCACCGGGCTTCTGGGCAGCACCAGCGGTGACGACGATCATGGCGGCGTCGGCGACATCGGAATAATCGCCGGCGTAGATCTTCATCGGCTCGGCAAACGTCATGCCGTGCGCGATATCCAAGGCCTCGCCCTCGGCGCGGTTCTTGTCCACGTCAATGAGGACCATTTCGGAGAACAGACCGCTCTGCATCAACGCGAACGCCGAAGACGAACCGACGAAACCGCAGCCGACAATAGCGACCTTCTTCTCGTTAACCATTAGAAACTCCCATCTCTCTCCACAAACAAGCCGCCCGGGAACGACCCGAGCGGCTTGCCGTAATCCCAATACATCCAATCGGGACTTTGATTATGCTCCTATTCGCAGCCAAAAATCGACCGTTTACCGAAATTGTTTGCAGAATTCGTAAAATAACTGCACGAAATCGGTTTCGACCCATTGACTCACTGAAACGACTCCCTAATACAGGCCCGCGTCGCGAATGGCCTCGACAGCCAAAGCAATCTGGTCGGGCGGCAAGACCAGCGCCATGCGCACGTGCCCCTCGCCCGAAGGACCAAAGCTCGCGCCCGGCGTCACCACAACGCCGGCCTTCTCCATGAGCTCCTCGCAAAAGGCCATGGAATCGGTGCGGCCACCGGGAAGCTTGGCCCACACAAACATAGAGCCATGCGCGTTGGGACGCTCCCAGCCCAGGCCCTCAAGACCGTCGCACAGGGCATCGCGTCGCTCCTGGTACTTCAGACGCTGCGCCTCGACCTCATCGCGCGGGCCATTAAGGCACGCGATGGCGGCCTTCTGGATCGGAAAGAACATGCCAAAGTCGATCTGGCTGCGCAGCTTGGCAAAGGCCGAGACCACATCCTCGCGACCGACCAAAAAGCCGATGCGAGCACCGGTGACGTTAAACGACTTGGAAAGCGAGAAGAACTCCACACCCACCTCAAGCGCACCGGGATACTGCAAGAAGCTGCCGCCCGGCTCGCCGTCGAACACGATGTCAGAGTACGCGTTGTCATGGACGATGAGCAGGTCGTGCTCGCGGGCGAAAGCGATGATCTCCTCGTAGACCTCGGGCGTGCCCACCGAGCCGACCGGGTTTGCGGGCAGCGACACGATCATATACTTGGCACGATCGGCCACCTCGGGATCGATACCCGCCACATAGGGCAGGTAATTATGCTCGGCGACCAACGGATAGTACTCGAGCTTGGCATCGGCGATCTTGGCGCCCGCCTCAAAGACCGGGTAGCACGGATCGGGAACCAAGATGGTGTCACCCGGATCGAGCAGGGCCAAGCCCAAATGGCCCACGCCCTCCTGCGTGCCGTTGCACGACTGCACCATAGACGGCGTAATGCCGGAGACACCAAAGCGACGCTCATAGTAATCGCACACGGCGTGCTTGAGTTCGGGCAGGTCGCGCAGGGCATACTTCCACATCTCGGGATCTTGGGCTGCATGCGTGAGCGCCTCGACCACATGGTCGTACGGCTTAAAGTCGGGCGTGCCCACGCTCATGTTGTAAATGGTCTTGCCCTGAGCCTTCAGCGCGAGAAGTTTGTTGTTGAGCGAGGCGAAGACCTCCGCGCCAAAGCGGTCGAGACGTTGCGATGCCTGCATGGTGCCACCTTTCGATATAAAAAACGCAGCGCTCCGACAAGAGCGCCGCGCGATACGGGCCATCAGATTGCAAAAGTGTAACGCTTGCAACCCCCGTATTGGTTCAATTTAGCCAACCTTAGTCAATTGGATTGAGCGCGTCGATCTGCGCAAGCCACAGGCGCGAGCTGGCGTCACTCGGCATGCGCCAATCGCCGCGCGGGCTGAGCGTGACCGAGCCCACCTTGGGGCCATCGGGCAGGCAGCTGCGCTTAAACTGCTGGGCAAAGAAGCGACGGTAGAACGTTCGTAGCCACGTGTGAATGGTCTTGACGTCGTAGACGCCCTCGAAGCTCTTGAGCGCCATGCGGTAGATCTTGCCCGGTTCAAAGCCAAAACGCAACAGGTAGTAGAGGAAGTAATCGTGCAGCTCGTACGGGCCCACCAAATCCTCGGTCTTCTGCGCAATCTCGCCGTCGCCCGTGGGCGGCAGAAGCTCGGGGGACACCGGCGTATCGAGGATATCGAGCAAGACCTCGGCAATGCGCCCGCCAAAGACATCAGCCGCATAGCGCACCAGATGGCGCACAAGCGTCTTGGGCACGCTCGCGTTGACGGCGTACATGCTCATGTGGTCGCCGTTATAGGTAGCCCAGCCGAGCGCCAGCTCCGACAGGTCGCCCGTGCCAATGACAAAACCGCCAGCCTGGTTGGCCAGATCCATCAGAATCTGCGTACGCTCGCGCGCCTGGCTATTCTCGTAGGTCACGTCCTGCACGGCCGGATCATGCTTGATATCCTTAAAGTGCTGTTCCACGGCAGCATGGATTGAGACCTCGCGGAAGCTCACACCCAAGTCACGAGCGAGCGACTCGGCATTGGACTTAGTGCGGTGCGTCGTGCCAAAGCCGGGCATGGAAACCGCCGTGATACCCGTGCGCGGCAGCCCCAGCGCATCGAAGGCACGCACGGTCACAAGCAGCGCTAGCGTGGAGTCCAAGCCGCCCGAAAGGCCGATGACCGCAGCCTTGGTACCTGTGTGGGCGAGGCGGGTCTTGAGGCCCGCAGTCTGTAGATCGAGGATCGTCTCGCAGCGCTCGGCCAAGTCGCCGTGGTCGGCCGGCACAAAGGGCGCGCGCGGGAAAACGCGGTCGATATCGCAGGCATCGCGCAGGACAGGTTCTTCGGCCAGCACGCCCTCAAACGAAAACTCAACGGTCGTGGCCTCCGGAGCATCGTCGGTACGCGTCCACGTCGTCGAGCGACGGCGTTCGGCAGCCAGGCGGTCAAGGTCAACGTCGGCGATGGCCATATCGCAGGTAAGCAGTTTGGTAGCGGCGAGCTTGGAGCCGTTTTCGTAGACGAGGTTCTCCCCCGCAAAGACCATGTCGGTCGTGGACTCGCCCTCACTCGCGTCCGCGTAGGCATAAGCGCAGTACAGGCGCGCGCTTTGGTTAGAGATAAGGCTGCGGCGGTAATCTGCCTTACCGATGATTTCGTCAGAGGCCGACGGGTTGAGAATCACCGTCGCACCGGCAAGCGCCATCTCGGTCGAAGGCGGCGCCGGCACCCACAGGTCCTCACAGACCTCAACGCCCAGCACCATATCCTCGGCACCCTCATCACAGCAACGGTAGACAAGTCCCGAACCCAGCGGGACCGGACCCTGACCGGCAAATTCAACCCACACGGGATCCGCAGGCGCCGGAGCAAACCAGCGGCGCTCATAGAACTCGCCATAGTTGGGCAGATACTTCTTGGCCGTGAGGCCCAAAAGCTCGCCCGCACAGCACACGGCCGCGCAGTTGTAGATGTTTTCAGCCACCGCAACGGGCAAGCCAACGGTAAAGATGATCGGCAGCTCACGGGTTTCATCGAGTATGTGCACCAGCGCTGCTTCGCAGGCATGCAGCAGCGTGCGGTTATGGAACAGGTCGGCCGCGGTATAGCCGGTCAGGTTAAGCTCGGGCAGCACCAGAGCACGAACGCCGCGCTCGGCAGCATCGCGAACAGTGGAAAGCGCCACCTCAGCATTACCCTCGACATCGGCAACGCGAATCCGCGGTGACGCCGCCGCCACACGCAAAAAGCCATCAGACTGAGAAAGGTGAAGATTCATAAGAATGCTCCCGTGCGTAGACGCCATTCACAACAATTAGCAAGCTCTATTGTAGTTCAACCGCCGAGTGCAACCGCATCCCACCAACTTGGTGAGCTATTGATGAGTTGATGGTATCTGTTAAATGTCACGTACGATTCACATCTGGTGGGTACCCTGATGGCTGCACGAAACGAAGCAGATTTACACCGGGAGGACCCCGTATGACAACCAAGTACACTGACGCGCCGCGCACGCGCGTCATGACACCGGCCGCGCTCAACAACGGCGTGCACGAGAACCATTCCATCGGACAGACCATGGTCATCGCGCCTAAAAAAGGTCTGTTCGATGATATTTCCATTCCCCAGATCATCGCCGGCGCCGCAGCTGCGGCCACAAGCGTGGCGCTTGCTTCAAAGATCGGCATTGCCGGCTCGGTGATTGGTGCCGCCGTGAGCTCGGTCATCACCGTCGTGTCCTCGCAGGTCTACCGCCACTTTATCTCTGCCAGCGCCGAAGCCCTCAAAGGTACGCACGCCACCGTCGACTACCCCGCCGGCGCCTATGAGCCCGTTGAGTTTGATGCCGAGGAGCACCTGGGCGGCGCCGCGACTACGCAGGAGATGCGCCAGGTTGCTGGGCGCGCGACCACGGCGCGCGTTGCCCCCAACAGCTTGCGTGCCAAGGCGGCGGCAGAGCGCAGCCAGACGCAAAAGAAGGTCATCATCTTCTCGATCGCCATCGCCATCGTCGCGGTCATCGCCTGCGCCGGCGCCATCCTTATCACCACCGCCGGTGAGGGTCTGGGCGAGCGCCCCGAGCCAATCCTTTCGTCGCGCACGACCGAGAGCGATGCAAATGGCAAAACCCAGTCGCAAGATCAGCAGACACAGGCGGACGGCACACAAGACAGTTCTACCTCTACCGATTCGTCCTCGAGCACCCAAAACCAATCGCAGGGCACCGATTCCTCTACGGCCAACAGTGGCACGCCGTCCGGCACGACCGACTCAAGCCAAACGACTGACGGTTCACAGCCGAACACGGGAGGCCAGACGAGCGACACCACGTCGGGAACGGGCGCAGCAGACAGTAGCAACACCAACAGCTCGAGCGGAACCGCGTCCGGCACGGCATCTGACAACTCGAGCCAAGGCACGGCATCTGACAACTCGAGCCAAGGCACGGCATCGGGCAACTAAGCACATCTGCCTCTCATAGATAACCGACCTGTACAACGGGCGCGAATCGAAAGCGGTTCGCGCCCGTTTGCCTTGGGCGCCGCCATGGCGAACGCCATGCGATGGTAAGATGCTTTACATGTGTAAAGAGGAGATTTGCCATGAGCAAGACAATAGTTAGGCCCACGCTTTCGCTGGGCAACCACATCTATCTGTATCGCCTGCTGCGCGATGCGATTGGATGCGGCAAGCAAACGTTTATGACGCAGGTCGAGGAGGCGCTCGCCGCCGGCGACATGGCCGCTTATGACCTGGGCTTTGAGTCCACGCGTGAGCTGCTCGAGGAGCTCGACGACTGCATTAAGCTGACCGTCTTTAAGGGCGGTCGCCTGTATGCCACCGTCATCGCCAACGTGGCTTGGGATGCCGCCCTTGCCAAGGGCGAGGACAAGCCCAAGGCAGCCAAGGGCGCCAAGCAGTCTTACAAAAAGAAAAAGCGCGGTGAGAAGGACCTCAAGGCCGTGCGCCCCAAGCACGTTAAGCGCGCCGAGCCCGAGCCCGTGGCCGAAATCGCTCCGGAGCCCGAGCCCGAGACAGGGATCGAAGCCGCTATTGAGGTAACAGCAGAAGCCGAAACCGAAATCGCCGCCACGACCGATCCCAAAGTCATGTCAGAGCAGGAAGCCACTGCGGAGCTCAACGAGGCTCCCAAGTCGACAACCGAAGAAGCCGCTAACCAACCCGAGACGCCTGCGTTCCAAAACAGCGATGTCTTTAGCGACGAGGCCGAGGACGATCAGCCCGACGATCAAGACGCTATCGAGTCGACGCTGGAGCCCGAGACGCCGCAGCCCGCCATCTCGCTTACGGTCGTCTACGACCCCGAGAACGCCAACGCCGGCATCACCACCATGGCATCCACGCCCATCGAGGCAAAGTCGAGCGTCGAGAACGAGAACGCGACGCAGGTTGAGATTGAAACTGCAGCTGCAGACGCATCCGTCACCTTGAAGGCCGCAGATTCCACGATCAAGCCGGAAGCGACGCCGGAGCCCGCACCCGTCATCGAATCCGCGCCCACCTCTGCTTGCGACCAAATTCCCGCACCCGCGCCGGATTCGGCACCCACTGCGGCCCCAACCCCCGCATCTGCAGCGCCCGCCATCCCCGAGGACTTCCCCGTCGATTTCGCAACCGAGGTCTTCTGCCCCGGCCCGCTTCTGCACCAGCTGTCGACCTATCTCCCCTACGGCGCCGACACGCTCGGCATCGTCGGCGAGTACTACTGGATCGCCCGCGAACGCGGCACCATCGATGCCGCGCGAAACCGCGCAAGCTTCCCCCTGCGCTACACGCAGGCCGGCGAGCGCCACGAAGTCACCGTGCGCATCCGCCGCAACACCACCGGTGGCCTCGGATCCACCTGGGCCATCGATAAAGTCGAGCCTTCTACCAAGTAACAAAAAGGGACGATAACCCCAAGGTTATCGTCCCTTTCTCGTTAGGTCACCTGAGCTCGACTAGTCGCGCGTGAGCTTCCTGTGAATACGATGCGGCTGGGCTGCGTCCTCGCCCAGGCGCTTGATGCGGTTGGCCTGATAGGCCTCGAAGTTGCCCTCGAACCAATACCAGTTGCCCGGATTCTCGTCGGTGCCCTCCCACGCCAGAATGTGCGTGGCGACGCGGTCCAGGAACATACGGTCGTGGCTAATGACCACCGAGCAGCCCGGGAACTCGAGCAGCGCCGCCTCGAGCGAGGACAGCGTCTCGACGTCGAGGTCGTTCGTGGGCTCGTCGAGGAGCAGCAGGTTGCCGCCCTGCTTGAGCGTAAGCGCCAAGTTCAGACGGTTGCGCTCGCCACCGGAGAGTACGCCAGCGCGCTTCTGCTGGTCCTGGCCCTTAAAGCCAAAGCTCGCCACATAAGCACGGCTCGGAACCTCGGTCTCGCCGACCATCATGTGGTCCAGGCCGTCCGAGACGACCTCCCACAAGTTCTTATCGGGGTCGATGCCGGAACGGTTCTGGTCGACATAGGAGATTTTGACGGTCTCACCCACCTCAAGCTCGCCCGAAGTCAGCGGCTCCAGACCCACAATCGTCTTGAACAGCGTGGTCTTGCCCACACCGTTGGGGCCGATGACGCCCACGATGCCGTTGCGCGGCAGGGTAAACGAAAGGTCGTCGATGAGCACGCGGCCATCGAACTCCTTGTGCAGATGATGGGCCTCGAGCACCTTGTTGCCCAGACGCGGGCCCACAGGGATGCGGATGTCGGTCCAGTCGAGCTTCTGGCTTGCGCGGGCCTCGGCCTCCATCTCCTCGTAGCGAGCCAGACGGGCCTTGTTCTTGGCCTGGCGAGCCTTGGGCGAGCTGCGTACCCACTCGAGCTCGGCCTCCATGCGCTTGGCGAGCTTGGCGTCACGGTTGCCCTGGGCCTCGATACGCGCGGCCTTGGTCTCCAGATACGTGGAGTAGTTGCCCTTGTAGGGATAAAGGTGACCGCGGTCGACCTCGCAGATCCACTCGGCAACGTTATCCAAGAAGTAGCGATCGTGTGTGACGGCAAGCACCGCGCCCTGGTAGTTGTGCAGGAAGTGCTCGAGCCACAGGATCGACTCGGCGTCCAGGTGGTTCGTGGGCTCGTCGAGCAGCAGCAGATCGGGAGCCTCGAGCAGCAGCTTGCACAGGGCCACGCGGCGACGCTCGCCGCCAGAGAGCACGTTAACCGGCATGTCGGAATCGGGCAGCTGCAGGGCGTCCATGGCCTGGCCGAGCTTGGAATCGATATCCCAGCCGTCGGCGGCATCGATCTCGTCCTGGAGCTTGCCCATCTCGACCATGAGGGCGTCCATGTCGCAGTCCGGGTCGCACATCTCCTCGCCGATCTTATTGAAGCGATCGACCTTGGCGATCATATCGCCAAACGCCATGCGCACGTTCTCGATAACGGTCTTGTCGTCGTCGAGCGGCGGCTCCTGCTGCAGGATGCCCACGGTGTAGCCGGGGGTGAGCTTGGCATCGCCGTTGGAGACCTCCTCGATGCCGGCCATGATCTTGAGCAGGGTCGACTTGCCCATGCCGTTGGGACCCACGACGCCGATCTTGGCACCGGGGTAGAAGCTCAGGGTCACGTCGTCAAGGATTACCTTGTCGCCATGGGCCTTGCGAGCCTGATACATCTGGTAGATAAACTCCGCCATATGTCTGTTCTATCCTTTCTACCTGCTGTTTCCCTATTCTTGATTCGCTTTAGTGGAAACGAAATGAGGGAACGAGCTCTGAAACGTAACGAAAAAGGGGCATGGTTGCCCACACCCCCTAATACTACCCGGGAAAAGTCCCCCGGAACATACTATGAACTGCGTACGCTAGTTTTCCGCAACCTTAACGAGCGGCTCGCTGCGATTTGCGCCACAACAGATACGAGTAGACGTAGACGGCTCCAACCGAACCAAACGCCAGAACCGCAATCACCGTGGCGACGACTTCACTCGAAAGCACGCTGCCTGCCACGCCCATCACAATCAGGCCAATACCCAGCACCATAAAGCAGGCGCCGCCAAAACGCTGCGTACGGCGCCAGTTCTCGGGATCGGCAAGCCCCCAGGGTGTCTTGATACCGAGCGTATAGTTCTGCTTCACACGCGGCAAGTAGTTGCCTACGCCGATGAACAGCAAACCGACAACACCGGAAATCAGCACGTTAACCAAACCGACCGCCGGCACCACGCCCCAAACCGTAAGCTCTCCCAGCCAGCTTATGGCGCACATGAACAAGGTGAAGGCGATTACGAAGCCCTGGTAGAACTTGCCCGAGGTTCGATATGCCTCACCTTTGGGGTCGATGCGCGGCACCACGCAGAACATTGCGAGAAGCGCCAGAGGCAGCACGCCGAGCGCGGAGGCCATCCAGCTAGGACCCCAACCGTCGACGGCGCCGTTCGCGCCCCAGTGCGTGGGAATCTGCGCAGGCAAGCTCGGCATCACTATGAGGTGCGCTACGACATTGGCGACGCACAGAGCGACCAGCGCAATCCACACGCGCGACGATACCCCCGTGGGGTGAATGCCCTTGTTTTCGTTATTCATCCTTATCACCTTCCGTGTTTGTAAAGCTCATAAACCAGCCAATTAAATCCTGCATGACGGTGGTGTTTAAGCTGTATACGATGCTTTGGCCATGGCGCTCGTCGGTCACCAACCCGGCGTTTTTGAGTGTCGCCAAGTGATGGCTCAGCGACGGCTTACTGATGTCAAAATGCTCGGCAAGCTCTCCGGCCGTACAATTGCCCTCGCGCAGTAGTTCCAAAATGCGCCGCCGCGTTGGATCGGCAAGCGCCTTAAAACCCTCTCCTGGCATAAGACCTCCTCTCATCATCTCTCATGACGTGCACACTATACTCAATATTTAGATGTTTGTCTAACCATCTAATCTTGTACTCATAAAAATAGCCGCCTCCGCGTAATGCGAAGACGGCCACTTCTCACGCTACAAACGTGTTTTGGAGTTGGCCAACCCGCTGCAACGGGTGCCATCTGCTTCAATCTTATGCGAACCCCGACCCCATTTCAACAAGCCCAAGGGCTCAAATGGAATCGCGATAACACCTATAATGGCAATAGCTAAAACACGATTCGCTTCCCCATCGGAGGATGTCTATGACCGAAACCGCTGCCGCTCTCGTCGAGACACGCGACACCAAGCTCGAGATCATCATGGGCCACGAGGCACTCGATAGGCTCGCCGATGCTACGGTGCTGGTGCTCGGCTGCGGAGGCGTGGGCTCCAACTGCTGCGAGGCACTCGCCCGCGGCGGCATCGGTCATTTCGTCATTCTGGACAAGGACATCATCGCACCCAGCAATATCAATCGCCAGGCCATCGCCTTTCACAGCACCATCGGCAAGCGCAAAGTGGACGTGATGGATGCCATGATTCGCGATATCAATCCCGCCGCCACCGTTATCAAGCGCACCGAATACCTGCTGAGCGACAACATCGATGATTTCTTCGCGAGCGTTTTGGAGCAGACGGACGGCAAGCTCGACTACGTCGTCGACGCCATCGACACCATCTCGGCCAAGCTCACCATTGCCAAATATGCTCAGGACCACGACATTCGTTTGGTTAGCTCCATGGGCGGGGCCAACAAGCTCCATCCCGAGTGCCTCCGCTTTGCCGACATTTTCGATACGGTACGTGACCCCATGAGCCGCATCATGCGCAAAGAATGCAAGAAGCGCGGAATCAAGAGCCTGCATGTACTGTTTAGCTGCGAGGAATCGGTTAAGACACAGCCCCGCGACCCTTCCAACATCCACGAGCGCACCGAGCTGGGAACCGCCAGCTTTATGCCGCCCATCATGGGCCAGATGATTGCCGGCGAGGTTATCCGCCAGATCAGCGGCCGCGGCACTGAGCGCGTACGCTCCGATGGCCAACGTCTGGACTAGCGGAGCGCACCGAGATGGAACCCCGGTTATTTGATGCACACTGCCATCTTGATTTAATGGCTCACCCGGACGCCGTTGCCGATGAGGCGACGGCGCTGGGCTTGGGTCTATTTGACTGCGGCGTCAATCCGCGCGACTTTTCGGCCGCAAACGAGCGTGCCTGTCGCCAACCAGGCATCATCGCCGGCGTTGGGCTTCACCCCTGGTGGCTCGCCGATGGCCACTGCGGTTTTGTCGAAGTCAATCTGCTTTGCGAAGTTGCTGCCCAAGAACGCTACATCGGCGAAGTCGGACTCGACTTTTCCGCGCGCTTTGCTGGAAGTGAGCCGCTACAAATACAGGCACTTAACCGGCTCTGCGATGCGCTCGTGCAGCATCCTCTTACCGGGCGCGTGATATCAATTCACGCCGTTCGTTCGGCAGGAGCCGTACTGGACGTCCTCGAATCGCATGGGCTACTCATCCCAAACCCCGACTCCCCCGTTATCATCTTCCACTGGTTTAGCGGTACTTCGGACGAACTCGTCCGCGCGCGTAATGCGGGCTGTTATTTTTCCGTCAACGAACGCATGCTCGCATCTAAACGAGGACGCGAATACGTGCGACAAATTCCACTCGATCGTTTACTGCTCGAGACCGATGCACCAGCGGAGGCAAACGCAGAAATAAGCGCACAGTCACTCATCAGATCGCTCGAAAGCGCCTCAGAACACGTCGCCTCGCTCAAAAAATGCGACGCAAAGCATATTGAGTCGGCGGTTTTAGCGAATGCACACTCTGTTTTTAGCCTTCGCTAACCCCTGTGGTCAAAAAACGTCAAATATGAGTACTGCTAGCGAAATGGATACATTACTCTGAGCTTTCCGACCACCAGAATAATCTACGATTGTCCATTAACTAACACTTTTACAGTCACTCATCCTGCATTTTCGCAATCTTAAACCCCTCCAAACGCTCAAATCACGTCTGAAGGGGTCGATTTTGCTGCGACTAAATTAGTCACAGTACTCATATTTGGCTTTTTTTGACCACCGAGTCACGGGAAGGCACCAATACAGCTCCCCGGGACAGCTCGGCTATTCGACGATTGGTGCTCCGTGGCCCCAAGAACCTTCCATGCCGCACACGGTCGAGGCAAAACCGGCAGCAAAGTCGAGCGCGCGCTCGATGGCCTCGGCGCCGTCCTCACCACGCTTGGCGGAATCGAGATAGCACATCAAAAACGAAGTGAGGAACGAATCGCCCGCTCCCATGGTGTCCTTCATGTCCGTTACCGGTTTAGCCAGCTGGCGGTAATAACGCTCGCCGTCGTAAGCAATGCAGCCCTCGGCGCCCGCCGTAGCCGACACAAAACGCGGACCCAGACCCTTCACCCATGCCAGACGCTCGCGAATCTCGTCCTCACTCGCGGCATCCGCCGCACTAAAGAAAGCAAAATCGACGTAGGGCGCAATCTGCTCGTAGTACTCGTCGGTGGAGTCGTCCGAAAAGTCAAAAGAGACCGTGACGCCCGCAGCCTTCAGCTTGGGCAGCTCGCGCTCGGTAAAGCAATAGTTGCCCGAATGAACCACATCGAACTGCTTCATGTACGAAAGGTCAAAGCGATCGAGGACATAGCGCGCATCGCCACGGATACCGCCCTCGTTGGAGCCAAGGAAGACACGGTCACCGTCAACGACGGTCACGCGAGCCGCTCCGTTCTCGCCAATCATCTGCTCGCACTTGTCAAGCTCAATACCCTCATCCTCGAGGCTTGCAATGACATGCTCGGCAGCGGCGTCATTGCCAAAAATGCCCATGTATGCGGAGCGTGCGGCACCGCATTTCTTGGCATAAACGGCAAAGTTCACCGCGTTGCCGCCAGGATACATGGTGTGGATATGCTCGTAGCGATCGACGACGTTGTCGCCAAATCCGAGCGCGTTAACGTTAAATGCCATGGTATTTACCCTTCTAGTACTCGACGACGCCCATGTAGCGACGGAAATCGGGATCATGGTCAAACACCTTGCCGCGTGCGGCACGCAGCTCGCAGTTCATGGCGTAGAACAGCACCGGGTCCAGATAGGCACGGACGCTCGCCGGCACGGCTTCCATACCGTACTCCTTGGCATCGAGCACCATCAGCGTATCGGTATGCGTCTTAAGGAACGCCAGGGCGCGCTCGTCCATAGCACGGCACTCGCTGGAACCCATCTGCAGGAAGTAAAAAACGCCATCCTGAGTAGCCTCGAAGGGGCCGTGGAAGTACTCGGCAGAGTGGATGTAACTGCAGTGCTGCCACTGCATCTCCATAAGAGAGCAGATAGCGAAACCGTAGGTCTGGCTAAAGTTGGGACCGCTGCCCAGAATATAGAAGAATTCGTGCTCCTGGCAAAGCTTGGCAAAGCGATCACCCAGCTCGGCATTTACCTTCTCGCGTGCCGGGGGAAGAATCTTATCCATCTCGGCGATACCGGCATACATATCGGCAAGATCGGCGTAGCCCTCCTGCTGATCGAGCAGCTCTGCCGCAAGCGACAGCGAAATGCCAGCGGGGACCTCGGCCTGCGGCACACCCTCGCCCCATGGGTAGACCCACGTGGTCCACTTGCCGGAGTCAATCTTGGATCCAGCGTTGTCGGTCTGGGCGATCACCGTAGCGCCGGCAGCAAGGGCAATCTCGCAGCCCTCGACGACCTCCGGGGTGTTGCCGCTGTGACTGCAGGCAATGACCAGGGACTTCTCGCCCAGACGACGCGGACGCATGATATCGAACTCGCGAGCCGTATAGATATACGAAGTGAAGGCGGTTGCCTCGCGCTGCAGAAGCTCATGAGCCGGGATCAAATCGATCATGGAGCCACCGCAAGCAATCCAGTAGACGCTGTCGAACTTGCCCTTCTCGGCAATTGCCTCTTTGATCAGATCGTGTGCGTTCATATCCAGTTCCTTTCTTGTTTGGCCCGCAATCAATGACGTTGGTTGCGTGGCCGATGGTTGTTTTAGTCAATCAGATATTTTTCGAATGCGGCCATGCTCTTGGCATCTGCCGCCGCCGGGTCATCGTAGTAACGACCGTCCGTGATTTCCTGGCCCAGCATGCCGTCGAAACCATGGGCGTTGAGTGTGGCGACGAAGGCGTCCATATCGTGCTTGCCATCGCCCCACACCAGATGGCCATACGGGTCACCGTCGATAAAGTGCATCTCGTGAATTGCCCCATCACCAAAGGCGGCAAACCAGTCCTCGAGCGTCTCGCCTGCAACGCCCATCGCGGTTGTATCAACCATGGGCTGTAAGTACGGGCTCGCGACCTCGTCAATCATGCGCTTCGCATCGGAAACCGTCGTCACAAGGTTGCTCTCCTCGGGACGCAGGCTTTCCATCGTAAGCACCAGACCGTGCTCGCCGGCATACTCCGCCAGAATGGACAAGTGCTCGCGGCTGCGCTTCCAGGCTTCCTCGCGGTCCTCGTCCCAGTCGCCCCAGCCCGAGTTGACGGACATACGGTCGCACCCAAGTACCTCGGCAAGCTCAATGCCGTGTTTAAAGTACGCCAGGCTGCGCTGTTCATGCAGCGGCTTGCGTGCGCAGTACTGCCAAGGATAGACAACATTCTCGGGGCACAGAGTACGATACCTAAGCCCACGGTCTGCAGCCTTTTTCGCCAGAACCTCAGCCTCAAAGTAGCCCGTATGGTCGAGCGTCACATGCGGCTCCGCACACCATAGCTCAATGGACTCAAAGCCCAAGCGCTGCTGCACATCAAGGAAGTAATCGAGCGACCACATGATGTAGTGGATATTCATGCCCGCAATCTGCTCGCGGCGCAGCGTCGGTTTGGATTCAGACATCTTATGCCTCCTTATTTCGATCGAACACGATTTGTCCGTCCGACATCGTCATATCAACCGCAAGATCGCGTGCGTCGCGATAATCGAGGTCGAACACATCCCGATCGAGCACGCAAATATCGGCAAGCTTGCCGACCTCAAGCGTACCCAGCTCGTCTTCGCGCATCAGGTCGTACGCGCCCCCGACAGTCCAAGCGCGCAAAAGCTCGACAAGCGTCAGCACGTTGGCCTCATTCACGGGCAGTCCGTCGTCGAAGTATCCGCCGCACGCACTGTAGATTGACTCGCCCAGGCTCGGGATCAGCAGCGGCAAATCAGTGCCACAGCACACTGTGCATCCGGAATCTTCCATGCCGCGGCGATTCCAGCTGTGCAAAAGTCGCGTCTCGCCAATTTGTCGACGCATCATCGACAGGCAATCCTCGCGCCGGTCCAGCGTCAGAATCTGCGGATAGACCTCGCAAATTCCACCTAACTTGCCAAACTCGACAAGATCGGTCGGATCAGAGTTCTCGAGATCGGTAATCGCATGGCGGCGAAGCATCCGTCCATGCTCGTCTCGAGGCAGCGAGGCATAGAGCGCCACGGTGCGGCGAACGGCGCCATCGCCCTGGCAATGCAAGGAATATCGGAAGCCGTCAGCATCAATTGCACGCAGCTCGTTCTCAATCAGATCCCACTCTGGCTCCTCGACGACCGTCTTGCCGGCAGCGCCCGCATCGGCCGTGTCCTCATAGGGGTCTATCATCTCGGCAAGCCCTGCCCATACGCCGCGATCGGTCATACGGTTGAAGCCGGAAAAACGAACGAACGGTCCCCGGAAGCGCTCTCGCGCCTTGCGGGCATATGCCAGATTTGCACCGGCACCCACCGGCTGCGACATCATGGAGACGCGAACCGTCAGCTCGCCAGATTCCTCACGGCGAGCCATTTCGTCGGCAAAGCCGTAGTAGTCATCAAACGCCATCTCCTTGATGGCGGTAACGCCGCGCTCGTTAAGCATGCTCATGTAGTCCGAATATCCGGCACGCACCTCGGGCAGCGTGAGGAAATCGCTCATCATGCGCCAGATCTTCTCGGCATAGCACGCCTGCGGTGTAAAGCCGTATCGCGCACTGGCGGCAGCATTGAGAACACAGGTCTCCGCGCCCGGTGTAAAGCAGACGACAGGGATATCGCCAAAACACTCGTCAAACACAGCTGCTGTGTTTGCGTTCTCGGCATCCGATGCCAACGTTTCGGGCAGGTTGTGGCCAAAAGCCGCCGCGCAATCCGGATGATCATCTTTCCATGCACGCAAGAGCGACACGGCCTCTTTGGCATCAGCGACGCCGGATAGATCAGACCCCAACGTCCGCAGCGCCCAGCCCGTATAGAAGGTATGCACATCGATCAGGCCAGGCATGACGGTGCGGTCGCCCAGGTCAACTACCTCGTCCGCCTGGGTCAAATACGAAGCTACCTCACACTTGGTGCCAACCGCCTCAATTCGATTGCCACGGACCGCTACGAAACCTTCGAACGGCAGGTCCCCCGTACCGGTAAAGACGCTCTTAGACGTCAGGACCGTTAAACGATCAGACATCACAACCACCTACACCGGAAGCATGCCAGAGATTGCCGTTACGATCAGGCCAAAGACGACCATGAAAATGAAGAACTTCCAAATGGTCTTCCACCATTGACCAAACGAGATCTTTGCCACGGCAAGGCCGGCAACCGTCATGCCCGCCACGGGACTGATGGTGTTGATGGTCTGATTAGCAAACTGGAGCGCGGTAACGGCGGCTTCGGGATTGAGGCCCATAAGCTCGGTCAGCGGACCCATGACGGGCATGGTGAGCGCCGCAAGTCCAGAGCTCGAGGGAACCAGCAAAGAGAGCAGGCCAAGGACGATATACATAAACGTGGTGTAGACGGCGGCAGGTGCACCGGCGAGTGCAGTAGCGAGCGCCTGGAGGATGGTGTCGATGATCATGCCACCCTCTGCGATGACCAAGATACCGCGAGCGATGCCGATGACGATAGCGGCATACGCAAAGTCGGCAATGCCTTTAACGAACTCCTCGGCGATCGTCTGCTGGTCAAGGCCGCCAAGGATACCGGCAAGCAAGCCCATACCAAGGAACACGGCGGAAATCTCATTCATATACCAGCCCTGGGTAACAAGACCCCAGACGATAATGCCCATGCCGAAGGCAAAATCGATAAGCACGAGCTTCTGACGGGTAGTGAACTCTTCCTCGATGGAGGCATCGGTCACGGAAAACTCAACACGCTTGAGCTTGTCGTCCTCGTACGTAATGGACGACTCGGGGTTTTTCTTGACGCGCATGGCGTAGCGCATGGCCCATGCGATACCGACGGCAGTGAAGATGACCCAAGAAACGGCGCGCAGCCACAGTTGCGGATTGCCCTCGATGCCAATGATGCCTTGGGCGATCAAGACGTTAAACGGATCTATGGTCGAGGCACAATATCCCAGGTTGGGACCAAGGAAGCAGATGATGAATGCCGTCATCGAGTCATAACCGATACCCATCATGATGGGAATGAAGATGGCATAGAACGGCAGGGCTTCCTCAGACATACCAAACGTAGTGCCGCAAATGGACAGCAACGTCATCGTGATGGGAATGATGAGGATGTCCTTGTTCTTGAGCTTTTTAATCACACGGCTCATGCCGGCATTCAAAGCGTTGGTCTTGGTGATGACTGCGAACGATCCGCCAATCAATAAGACGAACGCAACGACGTCGGCAGCCTCCTGGATGCCCTTAGTAGGCGCTTGCAGGACCGCAAAGATATCCTGGCCCAGATTGATGGTCTCGCCGGTCTCGGAATCGGTGTAGTTCTTATCGACCTGTTCATAGGTTCCAGCAACGGCGACTTCACGCTCGCCCGCCGCTGTCGAAATCGTCTTGCGCTGATACTGACCAGAAGGAACGATCCAAGTCAGGACCGCAAAGACAACGATCAGCAAGAACATGATCGTATAGACATGCGGTAATTTGAACTTAAAACGCCTGTTTGTCTTCTTCGCCTTCGTATCTGACATAGATACCTCCAAAGAACTCGAGACTGCATCGCATCTCGCTTCAACGCTTGCATAAGGCAAACGTTCTATGACGTTCCATAGATTACCAGCAGCTTTTCCCGTCATCAAGATTATTTCAAACTGATTGCCGTAACGCGGTTGAACGGTTGCGTTCGCGCCGTGAACGGTATGGAAACGCCCGGTGAGATGATCCACCGGGCGTTTCCATTCGCAATGTCCTAAATGTCAAAAATGTAACGAGATCCAACGATCCGCTGACGACCAATGATAAACGGCCTCCGCTGCTCATCGAAAAAGAAGGCATCCATGTAAAACAAGGGTTCGCCAACGGGAACCGCCAACAGCCGAGCGACCTCGGGCGACGCGCACGCGATCTCGAGCGTGCAGGGGTCGGTAAACGCGGGCGTACGGCCCGTCCGGTTGCGCACGAACTCAAAAATGGATTGGTTAGATAGAGGTGCCGTTGATAGATAAGCGTTGTCCTCGTAAACATATATGTTGTTCTCGAGCATGACGGGGACTCCATCGGCAGTACGCACACGCTCAACGCAAATCAAATCAGTTCCAACGGGAACACCAAAGAACTGCGCTTCGGTGGAATCCGCCGGCAGTATCTTTCTCGAAATGACGCGCGCCCCCGGTTCCATTCCGTTAACGCGGCATGCGTCCGAAAAACTCTGAACGTCATCCTTCTGGCGAATCTTGCGCTTAAGCTTGGGGGCATTGACAAACGTGCCTTTCCCCTGTCGCTTCGTTAGATAGCCCTGCTGGACGAGCTCCTCAATAGCGCGTCGCACGGTAACGCGGCCAACTTTATAGTTCTCAGCCAATTCGAATTCGTTGGGTATCCGCGCGCCCGCCTTGTAGGCACCGGAGTTGATTTCGTTTTTAATGATATCAATGACTTGTTGGTACAGCGGTATCGCTGCTTTACCGTCAGTTAGCCCTTCAGTCGATGGCATATACCCTCTCCCAGCACAATTCAGTCTAAAGCGGGCTTAAGGGCATTCAACAAGCCCTTAAGCCCGCATTAGCATAAAGTATGCTTGCTGCCGCACCAAAATGTCGGGTATTTACTCATCTGACCCGAAAAACGCGCAACTACCGCGCTCCTAAGAAAGCGTGAGCAGCTCCGGCAGCTGGTCGATAATCTTGTCCGCGGCATCCTGGCTAAAGCCAAAGCGCTCTTCGCGCTTGGCAATGACCGTCAGGCCGGCTCGCTTGCCGGCAGTGATGCCAGGCACCGAATCCTCAACGCAGCAGCAGCGATTCGCGGGCAGCCCCAGCAGGTCCAGCGCATGCAGGTAGATGTCGGGTTCGGGCTTGCTCTCCTTAAACTGCTCGCCGCTCACCACATACTCAAAGGCATCCGACAGCCCGCACGCGTTGAGCACTTCCTCGATGCTATCCATGGGAGACGAGCTGGCAAGCGCCACGCGAACGCCGCGGCGCGGCAGCTCTCGAATCGTATCCACGGCGCCTGGGTTAATCAAAGCCTGATAGTCGCGCGGACGCTCACGCGCCCACTCATCCCAACGGGCCAACGCTTCCTCGCCAGTGAAATGCCCCTTACCGGCGCGCTCAAACCAATCGACCAGCATATGCAGGAAGAACTGATGCGAGGTACCGACCTGCCCATTCAACTCCTCTTGAGTCAGGTTAAGCCCAAGCTCCTTGGCAAACGCGGCAGTCTCGCCCAGGTAGTAATACTCGGTATCGACAATGACGCCGTCCATGTCAAAGATAACGGCGTCGAACGGAAATGCGGACACGGCACCCTCCCTAACAAAAGGGCGCCTGTAAGCAGGCGCCCGAACCATGCATTATCGGCGATTCTAGCCCAGCAGCTTATCCAACGCCACCGCAATACCGTCTTCGTTGTTATTGGCGGTCACCATCTGGGCCACAGCCTTAACCTCATCGACGGCGTTGCCCATGGCAACACCGGTGCCGGCCCACTCAATCATGGACTTGTCGTTCTGGCCGTCGCCAAACGAGACGACCTCGCTGGCATCGATGCCGAGCTTGGGCAGAGCACCCTCAAGCGCACGGGCTTTGTCGATACCGGGCGCCGTGTACTCAAAGTACCAGTCGGCCGTAAACATGCCCGAAAGTGTCTGGGTAAAGGGCGCATACATCTCCTCGTGATGCGCTTGCAGATAGGCCGGGTCGCCTGCCGTCAGCAGCTTGTCTACGGGATAAGCGTCCACGACCTCATGCAGACTCTCCACCTCGCGAATCTTAAGATCGCACGCGTCGCGCTCATACTTGACGATATTCTTCTGCGAGCCGTCAGGCAGCGTGATCATGCAATGGTACGAATCCTCGACATGCAGGTCCCGACCGAGCGAGATCATGGGGATCACGTCAAAATTACGCAGGTGATCAATCAGACGGTGCAGCTCGTCAGCCGGCATGGCCTGGTCAAAAAGGACCTCATCGGTCTGAGCGTCGACCACATGCGCGCCATTAAAGGCAACTAGCAGACCGTCATGGTTTTGAAGATCGAGCTCCTGCGCCAGAGCATGTAGTCCCCATGCGGGACGGCCCGAAGCCAAAATGAGCTTAATGCCCGACTCCTGCGCCGCAAGCAGCTTCTCGCGCGTACGAGGGCTAATCACCTTCTGGTCGTTGGTGAGCGTGCCGTCGATATCCATTGCGATGGCTTTGATTGCCATATATGCCTCCCTGTCATTGAACAACCTTGTCTGAGCCATCATACAGAACACCCATCGCGACTCCGTTTACAACGGGCAAAAAGTCATATTGTCTCGAACATGAACAGCGTGTAACCGTGGGGCGCAATCGCTCCGCCCCCTACGCCGAGCCACCACATACCAAGCTGACGACGCTAAACGTGGCCGCCCCACCGACCTCATTTCATCCCGTAGAAAATAATTTCAAAATTAGTTCTTGCCAAATCAGCAAAACGAACGTACCTTAAAGAGGACCGCTCCGGTGGTCATCGTTTGATTGAGCATATTCAGTTTCAGTTTTCAGCGTGTAAGAGAAGGAAGATCGGCAAAGTACAACCCCAAACGCAATGACAACTTAATGAGGTAACTGCCACATGTGAGGCACCCAGGGCATTGCTGTCTCGATTTTGAGCACGATGCCTTCCGCCTTGCATGGGCCGTTCCATCCAGCCCCTGCAGCAACTGTCTCACGGGCTCATTGAAAACCGCATAGCACCCCAACGTCAGCACATCACCCACGGCAAGCACATCACTCACGACAACCAACACATCAACAAACAGCACGAACATCAACCGATTGGAGAAGCTATGACAAACCACCACGCTGAAGACGGCGATAAGAAAAGCATTCTGGATGCCCGCATTGAGCGAGCATATGCAAACGAATATGACGCCGCCTTTGCCGCCGCGACCATAAAGAACTACGCGTCGCTACCGCTCGCGACGATCTTGGCCGACCACCCTCAACTGCTGAAGCGCTGCACAAAGATCATGGGCGACCCCGACATTCGCAAGCTGACAGACCCCTATGCCCCAAAACGCGACAACGATTCGTACGTTCTTACCGTAGGCTGCCTAGCCCATATGCTTACGGCGCTCGACACGAAACTCAAGCTCGAATGGGAACCCGACGAGCGTCATGAACTCGAAAGTAAGCGGAACACCCTGCGCACCGCACTGTTCCTTCCGTTGGACGGCCTCAAGCGCTGCAACGTCGAGCTCAATACACAGGCGCGGCAAAAGCCCGGGACCACGGGGCAGAAAACTCCAAGACCCCATGCGGCCATCGTCGACCGCAACCGATATAACCGCATGACCGCGCACTTTTCCGCCGAGGGAGCAGCCATAAGGACGCTGATCGACCTGCTGTGCCTCCTGAGCATCAACGAGCTATTTGAGGGCTATCTCGCCCTTGTTCCCGCGACGGCACCCAAGTCGGTAGCAAAGATCATCGAGACCTGCAGACGCCAGTTTGAGCGCCATCGCAATGGCAGCGAGATGAACGCCAGCATCGCGCAGTACTACGCGGCTCATTACAAAAATGACGGATGTGCCCCTGTCGAGCATCAGCTGCGGCTCGCCTACACCACGCCCGTCGCAACGCTCCATCGCTTTGGAGCCCTTGGCGCTTGCGAGCTGCACGAACAGGCAGCCTGCCCCACAACCGAGCTCGATCTCAGGCTCGGACGAACCCTGTAGCCCGCCAGCCCCTCCGCGGGCAACAATCCTATTCCACAACACAACCAACAGAAAGGAGTCCTCATGGACACCAATCATTCCCCCATCATCAGCCCCCTCACCATGCGTGAATCCGCCCGAGGTATCACGCTCACCAGCATTTATGATGAGATGCTCGCCCGTCGCGAGCTCTCCGTCATGGGAAACATCGAAACCCCGATGGCCCACGACCTATGCCAGCAAATCCGCCTGCTCGATGCCACCGACCCCAGCCGCCCCATCACCATATTTGTCGCCAGCGCCGGCGGAAGCGTGCGATCGGGTCTTGCGATCTATGACGCCATGCGCCTCGCATCGTGCCCCATCCGCACCGTCTGCCTGGAATTCGCCGCGTCCATGGGCGCCGTGATCTTTATGGGCGGCGACGATCGCCGTATGGCGCCCCATGCAGAGCTCATGATTCACGACCCGCTGATCCCCCAGGGGGCAGGCGGCTCGGCACTTGCGTTGCAGGAAACCAGCCGGCGTCTCATGCAGACCCGCAAGACCCTCACGCAAATCCTCTCGGACCGCAGCGGCCTCACGCCCAAGCGCATCCAGTCCCTCACTGCAAAAGACACCTACCTTTCGGCCGAGCGCGCCGTCGAGCTCGGCTTTGCCCACGAAATCCTCTCGACCACCAAGGAGGTCGCCCATGTCTAACCTCGCCAGCCGTCTCGCCGCATCTGAGTCCGCATCGTCCACCATCCTCGCCAAAGATCGAACGCTTTCCTGCGACACCCGCCAAACGGGACTCAACAACAATGCACTTGTGATCGGCCCCTCGGGAGCTGGCAAGACCCGAAACGTCCTCAAGCCCAACCTGCTGCAAATGAACGCAAGCTACATCGTGCTCGACACCAAAGGCACGCTCTGTCGCGAAGTGGGACCCGTGCTGGCAGCCCACGGTTACCGCGTGCAATGTCTCAACTTCGCCGACCTCAACACCGTCCCGGCCCTTGCGCCCGGCATCGAGCGCTGCGGCTACAACCCCCTGAGGCACATTCGCCGCAAGGCGGACGGCAGGCCCAACCAGCAGGACATCCTCTCGGTGGCAAAGGCCATCTGCCCCATCGAGGACAACAACCAGCCTTTTTGGGATCATGCGGCGGCAAACCTGCTGTCGTGTCTTATCGCCTACGTCACCGAACAGCTACCCGCCGACGAGCAGACGATCAGCTCGGTCATCAAGCTGATCGAGCACCTGCAGGACGGTGCCACGGGTCGATTGTTTGAAGACCTGATCACGACCGGCCCCCAAAGCTATGCCCTCTCGCTATGGCGGCGCTACGCCATTACGCAAAATGCCGAGCGCATGCACGCGAGCATCGTCGGCATCCTTGCCGAAAAGGTCATGTGTCTGGGATTCGACGGTGCGGCACAGCTCTATCGTGAGTGCCATCAGGTAGACTTCGCTTCCATGGGACACGCCCCCTGCGCCCTGTTTGTAACCGTAAGCGATATTGACCGCAATCTCGATCCGCTGACCGGCCTCTTTATTTCGCAGGCGTTTATGGGCCTCATTCGTGAGGCCGATAGGCAGCCCGACGGCAGCCTGCCCGTGCCCGTGCGCTTTATGCTCGATGACTTCGCAAATCTGCAGATCTCCCAGATCGACAACGTGCTCTCGATTATCCGAAGCCGCAACATCTGGGCAACGCTGCTGCTGCAGTCGACCAACCAGCTCGATGCGCTCTATGGCGAGGCACGCGCACGCTCCATCATGGGCAACTGCGACACGCATCTGGTGCTGGCGTTCCAGGATCCCGAGAGTGCCCGGGTGTTTTCCGACCGCGCCGACGCGCTGCCCAGCACGCTCATGGCGACGCCGATCGATCGCTCGTGGCTCTTTGTACGCGGTCGCACTCCCGAACAGGTCGAGCGCTTTAGGCTCGAAGACCATCCGCTCTACGGGGAGCTGCCCGAGGCGCAGCGAGGCCATGCGGAGGCCGAGATCTAGGCGCAGGGTTCTCGCAGCGCGCGGCGCCCCGGCGATGTTCCACAAAGGCCGTGCGCCCCGGGACCACGGCAAAGCAAAGGGGCCCGCATCCGATAGGATACGGGCCCCTGACTATAAGGCGCGATGCGTTAACAGCAGCGACTACTTGCGATGCGCGCGATAGAACTCGATGAGCGCCTGGGTCGAAGCGTCCTGCTCGGCCTTGGCGGCGTCATCGTGGAAGGCAGGGGTAATCTGCTTGGCGAGCTGCTTACCCAGCTCAACGCCCCACTGGTCATAGGAGTCGATGCCCCACACGGTGCCCTCGACGAACGTGACCATCTCGTACAGCGAGATGAGCTCGCCGAGCGTGAAGGCATCGAGACGCACGCCGTGATTGGTGAGTGTTGGGCGAACGTCGTCTTCGGTGACGATATACTCGATATCTGCTATTGGCTCGAGGAGGTTCCCATGGACACTGCAGCCGACATCGTCGCGCAGCTCGCTACGCGCCAACCGCGATGGCATCCTCGGCGCGGCCTTCCTCTAGCCCGCCGGCAGCGAGGCGACACGGGCGAGCAGCCCCGCCACCGTCTCCGGATCTTCGATTCTGCTTACCGCAAAGGCGCGCTTTCCCGCATCCTTGATAGAGGCGCCGACGTGGTAGGCCTCGGTGCCGCCGAGAGCCTCCAAGTCGACATACACGTCGACAAGCAGAATCCTTTCCCGCGCGCGGAGGTCGTTAGCTATGTCTCAGTCGAAGGCCCCTAGCACGAATCGCACTATGCGAGCTTGCGTCTCAC
>OMGY01001020.1_pt1 | contig 28221 bp, 24 predicted proteins | sample 1674461 | NCBI WGS metagenome assembly OMGY01 (sample SAMN05578579, study PRJEB25193) | human gut metagenome | biome: Human Microbiome; feature: human-associated habitat; material: feces | host: Homo sapiens | place: USA:Birmingham | reverse complement strand
CGTCAATTAAAAGCTGGAGAAATTGTTAAAGTAAGATTTTCTAGAAATATTGCTTCTAATAAGGACGAATTCCTAGAAACTATTGTTACTAAAACAAAATCTAAGTTAATTGATGTTCGTGGTAATGTAGCTGTATTATATAAGAGAAAGTAATCTCTAAAAGTATAGGTAAAAACTAAAACATTATAATTTAATAGGAGGCAAATTAAACCATGACAACAGCATTTGATGTACCTGCTGAAAGTTTAATTAGCGCAGTAAGTAAAGAATTAAAAGAAAATGATAAAATAAACACACCAACATGGGCAATGTTTGTTAAAACAGGAGTTCATAAAGAACGCAGACCTGAAAACCCTGATTGGTGGTATGTAAGAACAGCAGCTCTTTTAAGAAGAGTATATGTAGATGGTCCAGTTGGAATTAGTAGATTACAAACTAAATATGGTGGCAACAAAGATAGAGGAACTAGTCCTGAAAAATTCAAAAGAGGTAGTGGATCTATTATCAGACATGCATTACAACAATTAGAAGCTGCTGGATATGTTCAACAATCTGAAGAAGGAAGAACTGTAACACCTGCAGGACAATCCTACTTAGATAATAAAGCAGCAGAAATAATTAAAGATATTCCAGAATTATCAAAATACTAAATTAGTAAGTTGTTAATGATATGGAAATTAAAGGAGTTGTACTAAATGAGTGATCTTGACGAAATTAGACGTAGAAGAATGGAACAATTAAAACAACAGCAACTTGCAGCACAACAGCAACAAGGAGCTAGTTTAGAACAGATGCAACAAGAAGAACAGGCAAGGCAACAATTTGAAAATCAGAAAAAGAATGCTTTAAGGCAAATATTAACACCTGAGGCACGTCAGAGACTCGCAAACTTAAGATTAACTAAAGCAGAACTTGTAAATGCTATTGAAATGCAATTAATTCAAATGGCACAAGCTAAACGTTTACAAATTCCTGTTACTGATGCAACACTCAAACAAATCTTAAGAGAAACAACTAGTAATAAACGTGAAATTCATATCACACGAAAGTAGAATTTTAATATAATATATGATGTATTCTTATGAAAGCAGCTGTATTATATAGTGGTGGTAAAGATAGTTCATTAATGGCTGTTATATTAGACAGACTTGGATATGATGTAGAATTAATTACAATTAATTTTGGTATTTTTAATTCAAGTATTCCTGCACAAGAATCTGCTAAGAGTTTAGGTTTTAAACATAAAGTTTTAAATCTTGATAAAACAATTCTAACAGATGCAGTGGATATGATTATTAGAGATAATTTTCCAAATAATGGTATTAATCATATACACCATATGGTTCTTGAACATTTAGCTGATGAATATCAGGTAATTGCTGATGGAACAAGAAGAGAGGATAGAATTCCTAAACTTAAATTTTCTGAAATTCAAAGTTTAGAGGATCGTAAAGGTATTCAATATCTTAATTTAACAGGTATTGGATATAAAACCATAAATGATACTAGTGATAGATTATTTACTCTTCAAAAATCAGAAAGTAACATACATAATAGTTCTGATTATGAAATGGAAATTCGAGTCTTACTTAAAGAGAAGGGATATGACACTAATGAAATTTTTCCACAACATATTCAATCAAGAGTTATAGGATGGAAGGAAAATGAGTAGAAATAAAGATTTACCTAAAAAATTAAGATTAGCTAAAAAAACTAAACAAAACAGAAGAGTTCCTATCTTTGCTATGATGAAAACAAATAGAAAATTAAGAACTCATCCACAAGCTAGACAATGGAGTAGAAGTAAAATAAAAGTATAGGCTTATGGCTTTATAATTTTTATTTTATAAAATAAACTATATATTAAATAGTTTGTATATACTTAGATGAATATAGTATAATACATAGTGTAATAGTGCAAATTATTAATAAATCTCAAATAGGAGGAACAAATTGTGTTGGATATAAATTCCTTTTTCGGTGGATTTTTTGATATGATATTTAGTATGAGTCTAAATGATATTATAGATATATTAATAGTAGCGTACATATTTTATAAGATATTTATGTTCATTAAAGATACTAGAGCAGAACAGGTTTTAAAAGGAATTGTTTTGTTATTTGTAGCTACACAAATTAGTGAAATTTTAAAGCTACATACATTATATTGGCTATTAATAAAAGCTCTTGATTTAGGTTTTATAGCTGCATTAGTAATATTTCAACCAGAACTTAGAGCAGGGCTTGAACATATAGGAAGAACAAAATTTAATTTCTTTTCGAAGAATAGCATAAGTGTATCAGAAGAAATTTTTAATAAAACAATAGAAGAGATAGTAGAAGCATTATATTCTTTATCTAGACAGAAAATAGGGGCTCTTATTATATTAGAGAGACAAACTAAAATAGGAGATATAATAAATACAGGTACAAGTATTGATGGTGCAATATCAAGACAATTATTGATAAATATTTTTATACCTAATACTCCTTTACATGATGGAGCAGTTGTTATAAGGGATGCTCAAATAAAAGCAGCGGCATGCTTTCTTCCGTTAACTCAATCGAAGGATTTGAGTAAGGATTTAGGTACTAGACATAGAGCAGCAGTAGGAGTAAGTGAAGTTTCTGACTGTATATCATTAATAGTATCAGAAGAAACTGGAGATGTATCTATAGCTAAAGCAGGTAAACTATATAGAAATATATCAAAGGAAAGAATGATTAATATATTAAGAAGTAATCTAAAGGTTACTACTCAAGAAAAAGGCTTTTTTAAAGGTGGGATATTTAAATGATAAATAAATTGAAAAATAATTCTAAAATAAAGATTATATCCCTATTAAGCGCTATGGTACTATGGATGTATGTTATGGCAATTGTAGATCCAGAGGAAACTAAATTATTTGAAAATATACCTGTTACAATAACTAATAAAAATGAATTAAATGAAAGAGATCTTGTTATTTATCCAGAACAAGATCTTACAACTAATATATATGTTACTGGGAAATTATCAAATCTAAAAAAAGTAACAAAAGATGATATAAATGTATATGGACAAATAAATAATCCGCTGGAAGGAAATAATGAGATATATTTAAAAGTATCTACTTCTCAAAGAGTAAACTATGATTTTAAAAATCCAGTTATGATTGTTACTTTAGAAAAAATTATTAGTGAAGATAAAAGTATAAAAGTAGATATAACTGGTAGTGGAAAAAATAATGTAGACAATATTATGTTACAAGATAATATAGATAAAGTTAGTGTATCTGGACCAAGAAGTTTGGTTAATAAAGTAAAAAGAGTCGTAGGAACAGTTAAAGTTAATGGAGAACTTAATGATTTTTCACAGAGTATAAAGTTAGAGCCAGTAGATGCTAATGGTAAGGTTGTAGAAGGGATAGAATTAGAAAAAGATTCAGTTAACGTTAATATAACCTTATTAACTCAAAAGACTGTTCCAATAACATTAAAGTTATCTGATAATAGCGAATCAGGTGTAAATTATACAATGAGTCAGAATACAGTAACTATAAAAGGTAAAAAAGATATTGTAGATTCTATAAATGATATAGAAACTCAACCTGTAAAGTTATCTGAAATCTTACCTGGAACAAGTAAAGATATATACTTACAAGTTCCGAGTGGGATAACTATAGAAACAAAGTATATTACAATAAAAAAGAATTCTGAAGAGAATGCAGTAGCAGAATATACGTATACAGCTGAGAATATAGAAATAAGAAACAATACAGAAAATATAGATAAAAGCAAAATAAAATTTCCTAACAGTATTAATGTTAGTATAGAATACTTACAAAGTATAGGCTCAATAAATAAAGATGATATAAAGTTATATATTGATTTAAATGAAGTATCCTTAGAAGATAATACTTGTAAGATAAAATATGAATCTATATATGAAATAGAAAAAATAAATATAGATCCGGATATTGTAACTATAGAAGAGTCATAGACTTAGTAATAAGATGCAACAATAATCATAAATAATTATTGTTGCATCTTATTTATTATATATGCTATAAAATTGTATATTATAAAATAAAGTAATATAATATTAATCGTTTAACTTTAAAGTATATGAATTACTCTATAGTGTAGATTTTAAATAATTATATTGTTCTTTTTCCCTATCTGTATTAAAATGTCTTTATGGATTAAACTAAGAGAATAATACAATTTAAATATACATAATAATATACTTATACGTTTTTTCTTTTTGAAAGGAGATCTTTAATGAGAAAATATTTTGGAACAGATGGAGTAAGAGGGGTAGCAAATACGGAACTTACTTGTGATTTAGCATATAAATTAGGTAGAGCTGGTGGATATGTATTAGCTCAAGGAAAAGATAAAGTTAAAGTAATAGTTGGTAAAGATACTAGAGTTTCAGGGGATATGTTAGAAGCAGCATTAGTTGCAGGTCTTATGTCTGTAGGATGTGATGTTGTTACAGTTGGAGTAATACCAACTCCTGGTGTTGCATATTTAACTAAAAAATATGAAGCTGATTGTGGTGTTGTTATATCAGCATCTCATAATCCAGTTGAATACAACGGTATAAAGTTCTTTAATAAAGATGGATACAAACTAGATGATGCAGTTGAGTTAGAAATAGAAGGGTATATAGATAATATAGAAAAAGTAGATTATCATCCAGTTGGTGAAAAAGTTGGAAGAAAAATATTTGTTCATAACGCTCAAAGAGATTATATAGACTATTTAAAATCTATAGTAAATGTTGATTTTAAAGGATTAAAGGTAGTGCTAGATTGTGCTAATGGAGCAGCATATAAAGTTGCACCAACAATATTTAGCGAATTAGGAGCAAATGTAGTAACTATAAATAGTGAACCAGATGGAAATAATATAAATGATAAGTGTGGATCTACACATCCAGAAAAATTACAAGAGGCTGTTGTTAAGCATAAAGCTAACTTAGGTCTTGCATATGATGGAGATGCAGATAGATTAATTGCTGTTGATGAAAATGGAAACATTGTAGATGGAGATCATATAATGGTATTAAGTGCTATACATTTAAAAAATAAAGGTAAATTAGCACAAGATACTTTAGTAGTTACAGTCATGAGTAATATAGGACTTACTATAGCGGCAAAAGAGCATGGTATAAATCTAGCTACTACTGCTGTAGGAGATAGATATGTATTAGAAGAAATGAAAAACAGTGGATATAACCTTGGTGGAGAGCAATCAGGGCATATGATATTCTTAGACTACAATACAACTGGAGATGGAGTTTTAAGCTCTTTAGTATTAGCTCAAATAGTACTAGAAGAAGGCAAAAATTTATCAGAACTTGCAGCTGTAATGACTCAATACCCACAAGTATTAGTTAATGCTAGAATAAAAAATGAAAACAAGAATAGATATATGGAATATCCAGAGATAAAATCTGAGATAGAAAGAATAGAAAAATTACTAGATGGATGTGGAAGAGTCTTAATTAGACCATCAGGAACAGAGCCATTAGTAAGAGTTATGTTAGAAGGTAAAGAGGAAGGTCAAATAAAAGAATTAGCAACAAACTTAGCTAATCTTATACAAGAAAAATTATCATAATTTTTAAGGTGAGTACAAAAATAAAATTTGTGCTCATCAATAAGCGCCAGAACTTAGTTACTAGCGACAACGAATTGATATTATAAAAACTAAGTTGACGAGGTCAGAGTTTATCGAATTGTCGGCGGATGCTCTGCGGTGAGTTCACCATCGAAAGAACTTTCTTAAAATATAGGAGTAATTCTATACACAAAGGGAAGCTTAAGTGAATAATATATGACCTAACTCTAAAAATATAAATAATAATATTTTTAGGAGGAATTTAATATGTGTGGAATAGTTGGATATTTAGGACACAGACAAGCAACAGAAGTTTTAGTAGAAGGACTTTCTAAATTAGAGTACAGAGGATATGATTCTGCAGGAGTTGCAGTTAATACTGGAAATGAATTAGAAATAAGAAAGTTTAAAGGAAGATTAGCAATACTTGCTGAAGATTTAGAAAAATCTCCAATATTAGGTGGATTAGGAATAGGACATACTAGATGGGCAACTCACGGAGAACCATCTGATGTAAACTCTCATCCTCATTTTAATATGGATAGAACAATAGCTGTTGTACACAATGGTATAATAGAAAACTACATGGAGTTAAAAGAAGAATTACAAGCTGAAGGTGTTGTATTCTTATCTCAAACAGATACAGAAGTTGTAGCTCATTTAGTAGATAAGTACTATGAAGGAAACTTATTAGATGCTGTTTATAAAGCAACTGAAAGATTAAGAGGAGCATATGCTTTAGGTGTTATATGCAAGGATAACAACAATGAATTAGTTGCAGTTAGAAAAGATAGTCCATTAGTTGTAGGTCTTGGAGAAGGTGAAAACTTTATAGCATCAGATATACCTGCTATATTAAAATATACAAGAAATGTATACTTCTTAGAAAATGGTGAATTTGTTCATATAGTTGGAGATAAGTTAACTATATTAGATGAGAATAGAAACGTTGTTGAAAAAGAAGTTACAGAGATAACATGGGACGTAGAAGCTGCATCTAAAGGTGGATATGAGCACTTCATGTTAAAAGAAATATACGAGCAACCAAACGGTGTTAAGGAAACATTAATAAGAAGATTAAATGATAATGGAGAAATACAATTAGATGATATAAAAATGACTAAGGAAGACTTAGATAAAATAAATAAAGTTTATATAGTTGCATGTGGTACTGCATATCATGCAGGTCTTGTTGGTAAATTTGCTATAGAAAAGTTTGCAAAAATACCGGTAATAACAGATATAGCATCTGAATTTAGATACAGAGATCCATTTGTTGACGAAAATACTTTATTAATATTAGTAAGTCAATCAGGTGAAACAGCAGATACTTTAGCATCTTTAAGATATGCTAAGGAAAGAGGAGCTAGAATATTATCAGTAACTAATGTTGTAGGATCTTCTATAGCTAGAGAATCAGATGATGTATTCTATACTTGGGCAGGTCCAGAAATATCTGTTGCATCTACTAAAGCTTATACAACTCAATTAGTATCATTCTATATGATAGCATTAGATTTTGCTATAAAGAAAGGTACTATAACAAGAGAATTCTACAATGAAATGATAGATAAGTTAAAAGAAATGCCAGAAAATGTATCGAAAGCTTTAGAGCAAGAAGAATATATAAAAAATGATGTTGCAAAAACATTAAAAGATGCAAATAGTGCTTTCTACTTAGGTAGAGGATTAGATTACAACTTAGCTATGGAAGGTGCATTAAAGATAAAAGAAATATCTTATATACATGCAGAAGCTTTTGCTGCTGGTGAATTAAAGCACGGTACAATAGCATTAATAGAAAAAGGAACTCCAGTAATAGCGATAGCAACTCAAGAAGAGTTATTCGAAAAAATGGTATCTAACATGGAAGAAGTTAGAGCTAGAGGAGCGTATGTAATAGCTATAGCTCAAGAAAAGAATACAGAAGTTGAAAAAGCTGCTGATAAGGTAATATATATACCAAACGTAGATGATATAGTATCTAGTATATTAACAGTTTTACCACTTCAATTATTATCTTACTATGTTGCAGTTGAAAGAGGTTGTGATGTAGATAAACCAAGAAACTTAGCTAAATCAGTAACAGTTGAATAGATATAAAAATAATTTATAAAAGTATATCCTCCTTAAAGTTGTCAATAATTTAAGTATGAAATGATAATTTTAAGGGGGATTTTTAAATGAAAATAGTTAAAGTTATAGCTAGTTTTTTTATACTAATGTTAATAGGCATATTTATTTCATATGGGGACACTGATAATAGTGGATATGATAAATTTTTGGAAACATTTAATAATACACAAGCAGATTTTAAATTTTATAATATAAAAGCTAATGGATTAATAAATTATGATATAACTAAGAATGAAATAAAAGATATATGCATAGATATAATTAATGACTTGGGTTTAGAAGAAAGTGATATAAAGTGGGAAGAAAAATGGGGTGAAAAAGAAAAACAGATATATATTCAATCAAATAATTCTAATAAAAGCATTTCTATAATTGGGATTAAAAAAAATAGTAATGAATCATATATAATTGTTGACATATTGGACAATAAGGTATATAAAAATATAGTGGATATTTATACAATTCTTGAGAAATCACTATATAAATATTCAAATATCGTTGATATAAGTACATGTATATCGGGAGAGTTTTCTAAAAAATTACAATTTAGCAAATATGATGATATTTTCCAAGAAATATTATATAATATGAGTGCTGAAGAAATAGATAGAGTCGAAAGCGAGAACATGGTATCTATTACAGCATATAGTGAACTATTTGATGAAAATTATTTAGAGTATTTAGGAAATAAGATAAATTTAAATATAGGAATTAGGTATAGCGAGGATGATGATAAAACATTAATATACATAGCTACACCGATTATAAAACTAGATTATTGATCGATTATAAAACTAGATTATTGATAATGAGGAGAGAATAAAAATATGCCTAAGATATTAGTTAAAAAGAGTAATCCGCTTAAAGGAAGCGTTAAAATAGATGGAGCAAAAAATGCAGTATTACCTATAATAGCAGCAACATTATTAGCAAAGGGAAAGTCTACATTAAATGGAGTTCCAAATTTAAAAGATGTACATGTTATATCTGATTTATTAAGACATTTAGGAGCAGAGGTAGAGTATAATAATAATACTTTAACTGTAGATGCTACTAATATAACAACATGCGAAGCTCCATATGAGCTTGTAAGAAAGATGAGAGCATCTTTCTTAGTAATGGGACCATTACTTGCAAGATTTAATCATACAAAGATATCTATGCCAGGTGGATGTGCTATAGGAACTAGACCAATAGATTTACATCTAAAAGGATTTAAGCACTTAGGTGCTAAAGTTGATATGGATCATGGATTTGTAGAAGCTACAACTGAAAAATTAGTAGGTAATAAATTATACTTAGACTTCCCATCAGTTGGTGCAACTGAAAATATAATGATGGCAGCAGCACTTGCAGAGGGAACGACTATAATAGAAAACGCAGCAGAGGAACCAGAAATAGTAGATTTAGCAAACTTCTTAAATGAAATGGGTGCTAATGTAAAGGGTGCTGGAACAAACACGATAAAAATAAAAGGTGTAAAAGAATTAATAGGAACAGAGCATAATGTAATTCCTGATAGAATAGAAGCGGCAACATATATGGTTGCAGCAGCTATGACTAAAGGTGATATAACTATAGAAAACGTAATAATGGATCATTTAAAGCCTGTAACAGCTAAATTAATAGAAGCAGGTTGTGAAATAATCGAAATGGAAAATGCAGTTAGAGTAATAGGTCCAGAAGTTTTAAAACCTATTGATATAAAAACTTTACCACATCCAGGATTCCCAACAGATGTTCAAGCTCAATTTATGGCTATGCTTACTGTTGCAAATGGAAGTGGAACTGTAATAGAAACTGTATTTGAAAATAGATTTATGCACGTTGCAGAGTTCAATAGAATGGGTGCAGATATAAAAATAGAAGGTAGAAGTGCAATTGTTAAGGGTGTTAATCAACTATACGGTGCTAAAGTAAATGCTACAGATTTAAGAGCAGGTGCTGCACTTATATTATGTGGTCTTATAGCTGAAGGGGAAACTCAAATAGGTGAAATATACCACATACAAAGAGGATATGTAGATATAGATAAGAAGATAACTGCATTAGGTGGAAACATACAAATAATAGAAGATTAATAAATAAAATTTTATAGTAATATAATATAAAGGGTTATTCATATACTTTAAAGATAAGTAATCTAAGGAGGAAAAGTATATGAATAACCCTTTAAGAATTTTAGCAGGAGTAATAGTATGCTCAGTTACATTACCAATATTTTTAAGTGTAGTCTCTTATGATGATATAGAAACAAATACTCCTCAAAAACAAGAACAACTAATAGAAAAAAAATCATCCTCAAAATATATAAATTATGAAACGGTAGATAAAGATTCACCTAAAATTAATATATACAACCATAAAACAGGAAAAACACAACAAATGGATATAGAAGAGTATTTATATGGGGTACTTTCAGGAGAAATGCCTTCAGATTTTAATATAGAAGCATTAAAGGCACAAGCTGTTGCAGCTAGAACTTATGTTATGTATAATCAAGAAAATGAAACATCTAAGCACAAAGGTGCAGCTGTATGTACTGATTATACTCATTGTCAAGAATATAAAAGCTATGAAGAATTAAAAAAATCCAAAGGTGAAGATTGGATAAAAAACTCTTATCCTAAAGTAAAACAAGCAGTAAATGAAACAAAAGGACATATCATAACTTATAATGGAGAACCTATATTACCATTATATTTTTCAACATCATCAGGAAAAACTGAAAATAGTGAAGAGGTATTTTCAACTGAATATCCATATCTAAGATCGGTAGATAGTCCATATGATAAATATGCACCAAAATACGCATCTACATTAAAAATAAGTAATAAAGATTTTGTAAGTAAATTAAAAAGTACATATAGTGATATAAATATAACTCAAAATAATCTTAGCTCTCAAATTAAAATATTAAATAGAAGTGATGGGGGATCCGTTGAAAAAATAAAATTAGGGAATAAAGAACTTACAGGTAGAGATATAAGAAATATATTAAATTTAAACTCAGCAAACTTTGAAATAAAATTTGACACTAACTCTCTAGACTTTGTAGTAAAGGGATATGGACATGGAGTAGGAATGAGCCAGTGGGGGGCTAATGGAATGGCAGAAGAGGGATATAAATACTATGAAATACTATCTCATTACTATAAAGATACAACAATAAAGGATTTATATTAAAGCATTAAAAATAAATGTAAAAAAGTGATTAAATTGTATAAAATTAGAAAATAAGGCCAACAATACAGATACACAATATATTTGGAGGTGCTGTATGAAGAAAAAACTATTAGAAAAAGATGGTTTTTACTTGGCTTTATTTGTATGTATATGTTTAGTAGCTATTGGTGGGGTTTGGTTTACAAAAAATAATGTAGATGAGTTAACATCAAATGATTTATTTGTAAATAAGACTAACGAAAATAGCAAAAGAGACGAAGATGAAGTACATTTAATAGAAAAAGAAGCAGAAAAAGACGACTCTATACCTACTTCAACTGGGTCAAAGGAAAACTTAGAAAAAGCCAAAGAAAAACAAGAAAATAAAAGTTCAAAGTTAAGTTTCTTAGGGACTAAAGTTGTTAGAGAATACTCTGAAAAAGAACCAAGTTATTCAAAAACATTAGATTTATGGGAAATACATAAAGGTTTAGATATAAGTGCAGATAAAGGTTATGAAGTAAAATCTCTATTAGATGGAAAAGTAGTTAATGTATTTAAAGATGACAAACATGGAATATCAGTAAGAGTAGAAGGTGCTAATAACGTAGTAGTTGTATACTCTAACTTAGATGAAAAAACTAATGTTAAAAAAGGACAGGAAGTTACAGAAGGTCAAGTATTAGGTACAGTTGGAAATACTACTTCAGTTGAAAGTGAAGATGGAACACATGTACATGTAGAAGCTTTTAAAGGTGAAGAATCTATAGATCCTATGACGCTTCTTAAATAAAAATAACTTAGCTTATATTATCAACAAATATACGTTACTAAAAAATATAACAGACTTTAATCAAAAATGATTGAGTCTGTTATATTTTTTGCTTAACTCACATATATATCATTAAGGTTAGTATGTGAGGAGGGAATGTAGTGAGGTCTCATATAGAGGAGCGAGCAATCGTTGTAGCAAAATATATACTAGAAAAGAATACTACAGTAAGACAAACCGCTAAGACATTTGGTGTGAGTAAAAGTACTATTCACAAGGATGTTACTGAACGATTAGAGGAAATAAACCCAACCCTTGCAAAAGAGGTTAAAATGGTTTTAGAAAAAAATAAATCTGAGAGACACATCAGAGGTGGAATGGCAACAAAACTTAAATATGAAAAAGAAACGAAAAAAGATGTAGGGTGATACCTACATCTTTTTCTTGACTTAAATAAAGTTTTTGTATATTTTGTATAATAGGAGTTAAAAATAAAAAAGGAGTTGAAGAAATGTCTAGAGCAGATATAGGTATAGATTTAGGTACGGCAAATGTACTTGTATATGTTAGTGGAAAAGGAATTGTTCTAGAAGAACCCTCTGTTGTAGCAATAGATAAGAAAGATAATTCTGTATTAGCAGTAGGTGAAGAAGCTAGGAGAATGATAGGAAGAACGCCAGGGAATATAGTTGCAATAAGACCTTTAAGAGATGGTGTTATATCAGATTATGATGTAACTGAAAACATGTTAAAGTATTTTATAGATAAAGTCGTAGATAAAAAAGGATTTGGTAGATTCTTTATGCCTAGAATAATGGTATGTGTGCCTACTGGAGTTACAGAAGTTGAAAAAAGAGCTGTAGAAGAAGCAACAAGACAGGCTGGTGCAAGAGAGGTATATATAATAGAAGAGCCTATAGCGGCTGCAATAGGGGCAGGAATAGATATATCTCAACCTCATGGAAATATGGTTATAGATATAGGAGGAGGAACAGCAGATGTAGCTGTAATATCTCTAGGTGGAGCTGTAGTAAGTGAGTCTATAAAAATAGGTGGAGATAAATTTGATGAGGCAATAGTAAGGTATATGAAGAAACAACATAACCTTCTAATAGGAGAAAGAACTGCAGAAAAAATAAAAATAGAAATAGGTTGTGCATATAAAAGAGAAGAAGAGAAAACTATGAGAGTAACAGGTAGAAACTTAATTACTGGATTACCTTATGCCATAGAAGTATCTTCTTCAGAAATGTTAGAAGCTTTGGATGAGTGCGTTGAGCAGATAGTGGTTACGGCACATGTAGTACTAGAAAAAACACCTCCAGAATTAGCGGCAGATATAAGTGATAGAGGTATAATTATGACAGGTGGAGGATCATTATTATACGGATTAGATAAAAGAATAGAGGAAAGAACAGGTATAAAGGTAATAGTTGCTAATGAGCCATTATCTTGTGTAGCTGCGGGAACAGGAAAGGCACTTAGTTCAATAGATTTATTAAAATCGGGTGGAACATTTAATAAAAAATAAAATATAAATAAAAAATCCTGCTCTAAATGGAATAAACTATTTAAAGTAGGATTTTTTATTTTTGTATTTAAGTTACGTTGAAAGTAAAAGTGATAAAGAAATAATCTCGGCTAATTCTAGAATGAAACTAAGTCTGATACTATTAAATGAAAATCTATTATTTTCATCTATTTTATCTACTATACCTACTATTGAATAGTTTCCTATTTGAGGTAATTTTTTACCTACTCCTTTTCCGGGCAAGATAGGGCCTTCTCTTATTTGTATATTGCCTATACTGGTTTTTGAACCTAAACACGCATCTATAGCTAGAAAGTTACCTTTAGGATGGGATTTTTTTATATGTTCAATAGATTCATATATATTTAAAGCATGGATAGGGTTATCTAATGTACCGTAGACAGGGTATTTGAAGTCGCTGTTTTTTAACATTGTTCCAACTAAAGGTCCAAGTGCATCACCTATAGCTCTATCTGTTCCTATACAAACTATAACTGTATTTTCATCAATTACATCTTTAATAATTGAGCTTAACACCTGTACTACATTTTCTTTTTTATAATTTATTTTGGCTAAATACATAGGAACCCCCTTTCCAAAAAAATATATGAAAAATTTATATAAAAAATACCTATCTTTAAGGTTTAATAAAGTAAATTTGAGAGTTAAATTTATATATAATCAATTTGCAATAGATTAAGAATTAACTAGTTTTATAGTATAAAACTAAAATATATAAAACTAAAAAATAAATTATTATATAATATATTGACATTAGAATAAAAAGGTAGTAAAATTTATTATATTAACATAAAAAATAAATATTTCTTGATTACCTTATCAAGAGAGGCGGAGGGACAGGCCCTATGAAGCCCAGCAACCACCCATTAGGGAAACGGTGCTAAATCCTACAAGATTTTATATCTTGAAAGATGAGGTTAGTTAATTAATGTATTTATATACGAAAATTAACCTCTTCTTACTAAGAAGAGGTTTTTTTATTTTCAAGATACGTATGAAACTAACCACCTTGTGATAATAAATATATGTGAAAAATTTTAGGAGGATGGATTATGGCAAGACATTTATTTACATCAGAATCAGTAACAGAAGGGCATCCAGATAAGATATGTGACCAAATATCTGACTCAATATTAGATGCATTATTAGAAAATGACCCACATGCTAGAGTTGCTTGTGAGACAACAGTAACAACAGGATTAGTATTAGTAGCAGGAGAAATAAGTACTAATACTTATGTTGATATACCAAAGTTAGTAAGAAAAACAGTAAAAGAAATCGGATACGATAGAGCTAAGTATGGATTTGACTGTGACACTTGTGCTGTTATAACTTCTATAGATGAGCAATCAGGAGATATAGCAATGGGTGTGGATGAAGCTTTAGAAAATAAAAAAGGTGAAGTAACTGAAGATGAAATAGAAAAAATAGGAGCTGGGGACCAAGGTATAATGTTCGGTTTTGCTTGTAATGAAACAGAAGAATTAATGCCTCTTCCAATATCATTAGCTCATAAGCTATCTAGAAGATTAACAGAAGTTAGAAAACATGGAACTTTAGAATACTTAAGACCAGATGGGAAAACTCAAGTTACAGTTGAATATGATGGAAATAAAGTAGTTAGAGTTCATACTATACTTATATCAACTCAACATGGAGAAGAAGTTGATAATGAAACAATAAGAAGAGATTTAATAGAGCATGTAATAAAAGCTGTTATACCTGCAGAATTACTTGATGAAGAGACTATAATATATATAAATCCAACAGGAAGATTCGTTATAGGAGGTCCTCAAGGAGATACAGGTCTTACAGGTAGAAAAATAATAATAGATACTTATGGAGGATACTCTAGACATGGTGGTGGAGCATTCTCAGGAAAAGACCCTACAAAGGTTGATAGATCAGCTGCTTATGCTGCAAGATACGTAGCTAAAAATATAGTTGCTGCAGGACTTGCAGATAAGTGTGAGATAGAATTAGCTTATGCAATCGGTGTTGCTAGACCATTATCAGTATTTATAGATACTTTTGGAACAGGAAAAGTTTCTGAAGAGAAATTAGTTGAATTAGTTAATAAGAACTTTGACTTAAGACCAGGTGCAATAATAAGAGATCTAGATTTAAGAAAGCCAATATACAAGCAAGTTGCTGCGTATGGACACTTTGGAAGAAATGATTTAGACTTACCATGGGAAAGAACAGATAAAGCAGAAATATTAAGAAAAGAAGCATTAGGAGAATAATTTAAATAAATCCTAATTTATACACCCCTTAGAGTAAATTTACTTTAAGGGGTGATTTTATTTATTATAATAAGGTATAATAATTACAACTTAAGACAAGTATAGAAATAGTAATTATTGTAGGAGAATAAATATGGAAAGAATAGAAGGAATGATAAGTGATATAGTATTTAAAAATGAAGATAACGGATATACTATAGCTCACTTAGCTAATTCAGATAATGAGATTGTTATAGTAGGATGTATGCCTACTTTATCTGTAGGAGAAAGTATTGAAGTAGAAGGAAAATGGGTAAATCATAAGACATATGGAACACAATTTGAAGTAGAAAAATTTATGCCTATAACTCCATCTTCCTTAGAAGGAATATATGTATATTTATCATCGGGAATGATACATGGTATCGGAGAGAAAATGGCAAAACGGATAGTAGATAAATTTGGAGTTGATACTTTAAATGTAATACAAAATGCTCCCGAAAGATTAAAGGAAGTAGAAGGTATTGGAAGTAAAAAAATAGACCAAATAGTAAAAAGCTATGAGGAAAATAGAGAACTTAGAAATATAATAATTGAACTATCTCCATATGGAATTACTCCAAATTACTGTATGAGAATATATAAAAAATATAAAAATAAAGCAATTAAAATAATAAATGAAAATCCATATAAATTAGCAGAAGATATAAGGGGAATTGGATTTAAAATAGCAGATAATATTGCTAATAAAATAGGTATTGAAAAAGACTCTAAAGATAGAGTATCACAAGGAATTTTGTACACACTAAATCAATCGTTAGGAAATGGGCACACCTATCTACCAAAGCATATTCTTTTACAAGAAGCATCAAAGTTACTAGAAGTAAAATCTACAATAATAGAAGAATGTATAATTTCATTAGCATATGATCAAAAAGTTCATATAGAAAATGTTAATGGAGAACAATTAATTTATTTAATACCATATTATTTATCAGAAAATGGAGTTTGCAAACAAATAATAAAGTTATCACAGTTTGAATTTGAAAACTTAAATATAGATATAGATGAAGAAATTAAGTATGTAGAAGAAGAAAATAGTATAAAACTGGCTAAAAATCAATCATTGGCGGTAAAAGAAGCTATAGAAAATGGAGTAGTTATAATTACAGGTGGACCAGGAACTGGTAAAACTACAACTATAAACACAATAATAAAAATATTCGAAAATAATAAAAAAGAAGTTATATTAGCGGCACCAACGGGAAGAGCTGCTAAGAGAATGAGTGAAACATCAGGAAGAGAAGCAAAAACTATACATAGACTACTAGAAATGGGATATGCAACAGATAGTGAAGAGCTTCAATTTATGAAAAATGAGGAAGACCCTATAACTGCAGATGTAATAATTATAGATGAAGTATCTATGGTAGATGTTTTACTTATGTATAGTTTACTTAGAGCGATAAAACCAGGAACAAGACTTATATTAGTTGGAGATAGCGACCAGTTACCATCAGTAGGTGCAGGAAATGTTTTAAAGGATATGATTGATTCAAATGTAATAAATGTAGTTAGATTAAATGAAATATTTAGACAAGCTAGAGAAAGTATGATAGTAGTGAATGCTCATAAAATAAATAAAGGAGAGCCATTATTTTTAAATAGTAAAGGTAAAGATTTTTTCTTTTTAAGAAAAGGAACTAATGAAGAAGTTATAGAGGAAATTGTAGGGTTAGTAAGTGAGAGGCTTCCAAAGTTTTATAAATTAGATAAACTAAAAGATATACAAATACTTTCGTCTATGAGAAAAGGTGATTTAGGAGTAATAAACTTAAATAATGAATTACAAAAATATCTAAATCCACCACATAAGTTTAAAGTAGAAGAAAGTTTTCAAAAGCGTATATTTAGAGTTGGCGATAAAGTTATGCAAATAAAAAATAACTATACTAAAAAATGGGAAAATGAAGATAAAAGTGAGAGTGGTGAAGGTATATACAACGGGGATATAGGATATATTTATCATATTGATAAAGAGAATAAAAAAATATATGTCTTATTTGATCAAGTAAAGATCGTATCCTATGGATATGATGAATTAGATGAACTAGACCATAGCTTTTGTACAACTATACATAAAAGTCAAGGAAGTGAGTTTCCAGTAGTAGTTATACCTATAACATGGGCTCCACCAATGTTACTTAGTAGAAATTTATTATACACAGCTGTAACAAGAGCTAAAAAGTTAGTTGTACTAGTTGGGGATGTAAAATATTTAGAATATATGATAAAAAATAATAGAACTAATGATAGATATTCCAATTTATCGTATAAATTAAATAAATTTAGGGAAGAAGGATTATTGATAAAATAAATATGATACAAAATATTTTTTTGAATTTGATTACTAATTTAATTAATGTATTTTTAGATTTTTTATACCCTGAAAATATAAGTTGTATATTATGTGATTGTTCCATAAGCAAAAATACTACATACTCTATGTGCAAGGATTGTTTTAGTAATATAAATTTTATATTAGACGGATGTATTAAATGTGGTAAGCCTATAATTAATTATTCTTTAGAAGAACAAAGTATAGATGGTTGTAGTTATTGTTTAAATAAGAGTTTTTACTTTGATAAAGTAATATCTTGTGTAGAATATACAGAAATTAGTAAAAAAATAGTTTTTGGACTAAAATATAATAATAAGACTTATTTGAGTAAATATATTGCAACTATAATGAAAGAGAAATTAGATTTAGAAAATATTAAATTTGATTATATATTATTTGTTCCATTACATAAAAAAAGATTAAGACAAAGAGGGTTTAATCAAGCTGAAAAGATAGCTATGGATTTAAGTAAGATAGTAGATATACCTACTGTAGATAATATATCAAGAAAATATAATACAAAAAGATTATATAAATTAGGTAAAGAAGAGCGAATTAATGAATTAAAAAATGCATTTGTGATAAAAGAGAATATAATTGATTTAAAAAATAAAAATGTATTGCTTGTAGATGATATATTTACGACAGGCTCAACGGTTAATGAAATATCAAAGATTTTAAAAATAAATGGAGTAAATAAAGTTTTTGTATCTACTTTCTTAACTAGAACAGATACATTTTATGTTAAGGCATAATTTTCTATTGACATAATTCATTTAAAATATTAAAATAAGTTAGTAATATTTAGGTCTGTGGTTGAAAGTCCAAGCCAGTCGCAGGCAAAGGGATCCACGTAAGTCAACACTAAAAATGGGGTTGATGATCATGGTGCGGCTTAGAAGTAAGACCTACCGGTATAAAATCGAGAGAGCTAGTAGTGCGGCAAACCCAAGCGAACCCTCCAGTAGGCGAGTGTGGGGTCAAAAACCAGGTCAGCTAAATATTCAAAAGTACCTTTTTAGGTGCTTTTTTTTACAAAAAATTTGATTATATATTATAAAATTTGACATAAATACACAAATTAGTAACAACTTAAGTTGAAATTTGTGGATATATATAATGTTAAAAATAGCTAGAAATACACAAAAGTAAGACTTATTAACAATTTTATCCACATTATCAACAGGTATATTAGTGGATAATAATCCACATTGTTAACAGTTATTATTAAATTAAATAAATCTTTATTTAGTTGAATATATTAAATTATAAAAGCTAACAATAAAATAAAGGGTTTTATAACAGATATATAGAATATAAAAATAAAGTATAAATATTTATACTGGTATAACTGAAGGGAGATGTTCTTATGAATATAATAATATCTGGAAAACAAATGGATTTAACAGATGGAATAAAAAATGCCATAGAAGAGAAATTAGGAAGATTGGATTTCTACCTTCATCCAGCAACAGATGTAAAGGTTACAGTGAGTGCTAAAAAAGCAAGACAAAAAGTAGAAGTTACAATAATACCTATAAGTGGTCCGATAATAAGAGCAGAAGATATAGAGGAAAATTTATATGCAGCTATAGATGTTGTATATGACAAATTAAATAAGCAGTTAAGAAAATATAAAAAGAGACTACAAGATAGACATCAATCAAATGAAAGTATAAGATTTGATGCGATAGAGGATATAGAAGAAAATGATTATTCTTCAAATGAAGATAATTTAGATATAGTAATAAAAAGAACTAAGAAATTTGGTGTAAAACCAATGAGTCCGGAAGAAGCTGTTTTACAAATGGATTTATCAGAACATGATTTTTATATGTTTAGGAATTCTGAGTCAAATGGTATATCTATAGTATATAGACGTAAAAATGGTGGATATGGATTAATAGAATCGGAATAATATAGTATAAATAATTATAAGAGCTATTGATAAATTTAAATGTCGATAGCTTTTTTTGAGCAAATAATATTACATAGAGTATTTTTATGGTAAAATATATAGATATTATATAAATGTACGAGGAGAGATTTTAAACATGGGTTTTTTAGATAATTTATTTAATATGGCAGATAAAAAAGAGCTAAAAAAATTCAACAAGATAGTTGATAGCATAGATTCATTAGAGCCAAAATTTGAATCTATGTCAGATAAAGAGCTTAAAGACATGACAAATGTATTTAAAGAGAGATTGGCAAATGGAGAAACATTAGATGATATACTACCAGAAGCTTTTGCCGTTGTAAGAGAAGCCTCTAAAAGAGTATTAGGAATGAGACACTATAGAGTTCAACTTATAGGTGGAATAGTTCTTCATCAAGGTAGAATATCTGAGATGAAAACAGGAGAAGGTAAAACTTTAGTTGGAACAGCTCCAGTTTATTTAAATGCTCTTACAGGTAAGGGTGTACATGTTGTTACAGTAAATGATTACTTAGCAAAGCGTGACAAAGAGCAAATGGGAAAAGTATATGAGTTCTTAGGAATGACTGTTGGGGTAATAGTTCATGGACAAGATCCACAAACAAGACGTGCACAATATCAATGTGATATAACTTACGGAACAAATAACGAATATGGATTTGACTACTTAAAAGATAATATGGTAATTCATAAAGAGCAAATGGTTCAAAGAGAATTAAACTATGCTATAGTGGATGAGGTTGACTCAATACTTGTTGATGAAGCAAGAACACCACTTATAATATCTGGACCTGGAGATAAATCTACTCATTTATATTCAGATGCTAATACATTTATATTAACATTAAAGCCAGATGATTATGAAATTGATGAAAAGCAAAAATCAGTTGCGTTAACTGAGTCAGGTATACAAAAAGCAGAAGTTTACTTTAATGTTGAAAATATAACAGATATAGCTCATATGGAATTATATCATCACATAAATCAAGCATTAAAGGCTCATACAAATATGAAAAAAGATGTTGATTATGTAGTAAAAGATGGAGAGATAATAATAGTTGATGAATTTACAGGAAGACTTATGTTTGGTAGAAGATATTCAGAAGGATTGCATCAAGCTATAGAAGCTAAAGAAGGATTAAGAATACAAAGAGAGTCTAAAACTTTAGCTACTGTAACATTCCAAAACTATTTTAGAATGTATAATAAACTTGCAGGAATGACAGGTACTGCTAAAACTGAGGAAGAAGAGTTTAAGGCTATATACAAAATGGATGTAGTTCAAATTCCTACAAATAAGCCAGTACAAAGACAAGATTTATCAGATGCAGTTTATAAAAATGTAGTTGGTAAATTTAATGCAGTTGTTGAAGATATAATAGAAAGACATAAAAATAAGCAACCTATACTTGTAGGTACTGTATCAATAGAAAACTCTGAATTAATATCTCAATTATTAAAGAGAAGGGGAGTAAAGCATGAAGTATTAAATGCTAAATACCATGATAAAGAAGCTGAAATAATAGCTCAAGCTGGTAGATTAGGTGCTGTAACTATAGCAACTAATATGGCAGGTCGTGGTACAGATATAGTACTAGGAGGTAACCCAACATTCTTAACTAAAAAAGAAATGAAGAAGTTAGGATATGATGAAAGTGTAATAAATAAAGTAGATGCTTCTTTAGAAGGTATAGATAGAGAAGGTAACGAAGAGTTATTTGCAGCTAGAGAAAAATACGAAGAATTATATAAAAAATATAAAGAAGAAACAAAAGCTGAGCAAGAAGAAGTTATGAAAGCTGGAGGGCTTGCTATAATAGGTACAGAAAGACATGAATCTAGAAGAATAGATAATCAGTTAAGAGGACGTGCTGGTCGTCAAGGAGACCCAGGTAGCTCAAGATTCTATATATCTTTAGAAGATGATCTTATGAGATTATTTGGAAGTGAAAGAATATCTAGTGTAGTAGAAAAAATAGGTCTTGAAGAAGATATGCCTATAGAACATAAAATGTTAACTAAATCTATAGAAGGCGCTCAAAAGAAAGTAGAAGGTAGAAACTTTGGAATAAGAAAGCACGTACTTCAATATGATGATGTTATGAATAAACAAAGAGAAATAATATATGCTGAAAGAAGACGTGTTCTTGAAGGTGAAAACTTACAAGAGCAAATAGAAAATATGATTCATTCTTTAATAGAAGAAGGTGTTATGTCATACTCTCAAGATGGATTTGATGCAGAAAGATTTGTAGAGTACATGTATAATTTATTCATGCCAAGAGGAAGCATAGAAGTTTCTGATATAGAAAATCTTAAAACAGAACAAGTTATAGAAAAAGTATTTGAAATAGCTATGAAGATATACAATGGAAAAGAAGAAAGAATAGGATCAGATAGAATGAGAGAAGTGGAAAGAGTTGTACTTCTTCAAGCAGTTGATAGCCATTGGATAGATCATATAGATGCTATGGATCAATTACGTCAAGGTATAGGTCTTCGTGCAATAGGTCAACAAGACCCTGTAATAGCATATACTGATGAAGGATTTAATATGTTCAATGAAATGAATGCTCATATAAAAGAAGACACTATAAAATACTTATTCAATATAACTATAGAAGAACCAGTTGAAAGAAAGCAAGTTATAGATGTTGACCATTTATCATCTAATGTAGATGAAGATGCTAACAGTAAAACAGTTAGAAAAGAAGATACTACAGGAAGAAATGATGACTGTCCATGTGGAAGTGGTAAAAAGTATAAAAAATGTTGTGGAAGATAATTTTGGAGGACCAAAATGTTAAATATACAAGAGTATAGAAGTAGTATGGAGTGTATGACTTCAAATATAGAAGAATTGAGGGATTCTCTTTGACATTGCTTCATTATTAATTAAGATACAAGAAAATGAAGAGAAAATGAATCATCAAGATTTCTGGAATGATAATGAGTTAGCTCAAAAAGTGCTACAAGAAAACAAAGGTTTAAAAGAAACTGTAGAAGAGTACAATCAATTAAAAGAATCTTTAGAAGAGATAGAAGTATTAATTGAAATAGGCTTAGAAGAAAGTGATGATTCAATAGAAAAAGAAATAGAAAAATCTATATCAAATCTTGAAAAAGAAATTGATAGGGTTAGAATAAAAACTCTTTTAAGTGGAGATTATGACAAGAATAATGCGATACTATCTATAAATGCAGGAACAGGTGGACTTGATGCTCAAGATTGGGCTCAAATGTTACTTAGAATGTATATAAGATGGGCAGAAGCTAAAGGATATAAAGTTAAAACATTGGATTTACTATCAGATCCAGAAGCAGGAATTAAAAGTGCAACACTTCATATAGAAGGGCTTAATGCTTATGGATACTTAAAAAGTGAAAAAGGAGTTCATCGTATTGTTAGGATATCTCCTTTTGACCCTTCTGGAAAAAGACATACATCTTTTGCATCTATAGATGTTATACCAGAATTAGATGATAGTATAAATATTGATATAAATCCAGCAGATTTAAAAATAGATACCTATAGAGCATCTGGAGCAGGAGGTCAGCATGTAAATACTACAGACTCAGCTGTAAGGATAACTCATATACCTACAGGTGTAGTTGTACAGTGTCAAAATGAAAGATCTCAACATAAAAATAAAGATACTGCTATGAAGATGCTTATGGCTAAACTTATAGAATTAAAAGAGCTTGAACAAAAAGAGAAAATTGAGGATATACAAGGAAAGTATTCTCAAATAACTTGGGGAAGCCAAATAAGATCATATGTATTCCAACCATATAAGCTTGTAAAAGATCATAGAACAAACGCTGAAATTGGAAATGTAGATAGTGTTATGGATGGAAACTTAGATTTATTTATAAATGAGTATTTAAAAATGAATAAGTCTAAAAATAGTTAAAATAGGGGCTTGAGAATTTAATTCTCAAGCCTTATTTAAAAGTATAAATTTAAACGAAAGAAGAGTGGGTTTTATGAATATAAATGATATTCTAAAAAAGGAATTTAATCTTAGAGATGAACAAATAAATAATACAATAAAACTTATAGATGAAGGAAATACTATTCCTTTTATAGCTAGATATAGAAAAGAAATGACTGGAGAAATGAGTGACGTTACTCTGAGAGCTTTTTATGATAAATTAATATATTTAAGAAATCTTCAAAATAGAAAAGATGATGTAATAAGAATAATTGAAGAACAAGGAAAGCTTACATCAGAAATAAAAGTAAGTATAGAAAAGGCGAATACTCTTCAAGAAGTAGAAGATATATATGCGCCATATAAACAAAAGAAAAGAACTAGAGCAACTATAGCAAAAGAAAGAGGATTAGAACAACTAGCATTAGATATATTAAATAAAAATATATCTAATATAGATGAAGAAGCATCTAAGTATATAAATCCAGAAAAAGAAGTAAATTCAGTTGAAGATGCTATTAAAGGAGCTAATGATATAATAGCTGAAATAGTTTCTGATGATGCTAAAATAAGAAAATATATAAGAGAGCTTGCATTAAGAGAAGGTGTAATAGTAACAAAAAATTCAAATGAAGAAAAATCAGTTTATGATATGTATTATGATTACAGTGAGTCAGTAAAAACTATAGCACCACATAGAGTATTAGCAATAAACAGAGGAGAAAAGGAAGATTTCTTAAAAGTAAAAGTAGAAATCAATAATGAAAAAGTAATAAACTATATAATAAATGAATATGTAAATGATAAGAATTTAAAAAATAAAGAAGTAATAGTTAGTGCAATAGAAGATTCATACAAGAGATTAATTTTCCCATCAATTGAAAGAGAAATAAGAAATACTCTTACTGAAAATGCACAAGAAAGAGCGATAAGTGTATTTGGAAAAAATGTAAAAAGTTTATTACTTCAAGCACCAGTAAAAGATAAGGTTGTTATGGGATTTGACCCTGCATTTAGAACAGGATGTAAGATAGCTGTAGTTGATAAAAATGGTAAATTATTAGATACTACAACTGTTTATCCAACAGAGCCACAAAATAAAGTAGAAGAATCAAAAAAAGAATTAAAAGCATTAATTGAAAAATACAATATAGATATAATCGCTATAGGAAATGGTACAGCTTCAAGAGAATCAGAAAAGTTTGTATCAGATATGATAAAAGAAATAGATAGAGAAGTTCAATACATAATAGTTAGTGAGGCTGGTGCATCAGTTTACTCTGCATCAGAGCTTGCAAATGAAGAACACCCAGACATAAACGTATCTTTAAGAGGAGCCATATCTATAGCAAGAAGACTACAAGATCCATTAGCTGAACTTGTAAAAATAGACCCTAAAAGTATAGGTGTAGGTCAATATCAACACGACTTAAACCAAAAGAAATTAGAGGGAGTATTAGACGGAGTTGTAGAAGATTCCGTAAATAGCGTTGGTGTAGACTTAAATACAGCGTCATACTCTTTATTAGAGCATATAGCAGGTATAAGTAAAACTATAGCTAAAAACATAGTAGCTTATAGAGAAGAAAATGGAGATTTTACTTCAAGAGCTCAAATTAAGAAAGTAAAAAGACTTGGACCACAGGCATTTACTCAATGTGCAGGATTTATGAGAATAGAAGGTGCTAAAAATCCTTTAGATAATACAGGTGTACATCCAGAAAGCTATGATATATGTAAAAATATGTTAGATATGCTTGGATATTCACTATCTGATGTTGAAAATAAAAATATATCAGATATAGATTCTAAAGTAGAAGCTATAGGTATAAAGGAACTAAGTAGTAAACTTCAAGTAGGAGAAGTTACTTTAAAAGATATAATAGCTGAAATTAAAAAGCCAGGAAGAGACCCTAGAGAAGAAGGCATAAAGCCTATACTTAGAACAGATGTATTAAAGATAGAAGACATAACAGAGGGAATGATACTAAAAGGAACTGTAAGAAATGTAGTTGATTTTGGGGCATTCGTAGATATAGGTATAAAAAATGATGGATTAGTGCACAAATCTGAGATGAGTAAAGGATTTGTAAAAGACCCTATGACAATTGTAACTGTAGGAGATATAGTTGATGTAAAAGTTATAGGAGTTGATATGAATAAAAAGAGAGTAGCTTTATCTATGAAAATGTAGTTAAAGCAGAGGAGATTAAGATGATATTTATAAAAAATGGAACAATAAATACAATCACTAATGGAATTATCAAAGGTGATATTTTAGTAGAAAATAAAAAAATAAAAGCAATAGGAGAAAATTTAGAAGTACCTCAAGATGCAAAAATAATAGATGCAGAAGGAAAACTAGTTTTTCCTGGATTTATAGATGCACATACTCATTTAGGTTTATGGGAAGATGGTATGGGATTTGAAGGTGCTGATGGTAATGAAGAAACAGATCCTATAACACCTCATCTTAATCCTATAGATGGTATAAATCCTATGGATAATACATTTAAAGAAGCTAGAGAAGGTGGAATTACATCAGTATGTACAACCCCTGGAAGTGCAAACGTAATGGGTGGAGAATGTATAGCTATAAAAACATATGGAAAAAGAATAGATAAAATGGTTATAAAAAATCCTGTTGCATCAAAAATAGCTTTTGGAGAAAATCCAAAATCTTGTTATGGAAGAGATGAAAAAATGCCACAAACAAGGATGGCAATTGCAGCGCTTTTAAGAGAACAATTAAAGAAAGCTGAAGAATATTTAGAACAAATTGAGTTATACATGGAACATGAAGATCACGATAAGCCAGAGTATGATATGAAAATGGAATGTTTAATACCTGTTTTAAGACGAGAAATACCATTTAAAGTTCATGCTCATAGAGCAGATGATATGTTTACTGCAATAAGAATAGCAAAGGAATTTGATATAAAACTTACATTAGACCATTGTACAGAAGGTCATTTAATAGCAGATGAACTTGCAGAAGAAGGATATCCAGTAATTGTAGGGCCATCTTTATCAGAAAGATCTAAAATTGAATTAAGAAACTTAACTTTTGAAACTCCAGGGATTCTTTCAAATGAAGGTTTACAGGTATCTTTAACTACAGATCATCCAGTAATACCAGTACAATACTTACCAGTATGTGCAGGGATAGCTGTAAAACATGGCATGAAAAAAGAAAAAGCACTAGAAGCAATAACTATAAATCCAGCTAAAATTCTAGGTATAGATGAAAAAGTTGGATCTATAGAAATTGGTAAAGATGCAGATATAGTTATATGGGATAATGATCCATTTGAATTACAAAGTAACGTATTAGTTACTATCATAGATGGAAAAGTTGTATACGAAAAATAATTTTCGAAGTGTAGATATATACTAGATATTTTATTAATTTGAGATTAAGGATATATTTTGATTATATTAAGTATTTTACCAATACACTTTTTAATATAAGAAAAGTTTATATTGAAAATTTTGTATTACTTTATTATTATATAAATATAAGGAAAATTAAATAGCGAGAAAGATCTTCGGGGCAGGGTGTAATTCCCTACCGGCGGTATAGCCCGCGAGCTACTTATGTAGCATGATTTGGTGAAATTCCAAAGCCGACAGTATAGTCTGGATGAGAGAAGAATAGTGAATTTTTTGCAATGAATATTTCTATACATTTTTACGTATATTATATAACTTGTACTCAAAAAATAAGCTCGAAGATAGATCTCTTCGAGCTTTTATTTTTCCCTAATAAATTAAAATTAGGAGGAGTACAAAATGCAACAAACTATGAAAAGTACTAAATTTTTAACAGTATCAACACTAGTAAAAATATCAATATTATCGGCAATTGGATATATACTTATGTTTATATCAGTGCCATTACCAATGTTATTTCCTGAATTTCTAAAAATAGATATATCAGATTTGACAGCATTATTAGGTGGAATATCACTAGGACCTATGGCAGGGGTTACTATAGCATTTCTTAAAAATTTACTTCAATTTATAACTGGAATGTCGACTACAGGTGGAGTTGGAGAATTTGCTAACTTTTTAATAGGAGGTTCATTTGTTTTTACAGTTTCATATATATATTCTAAAAAAAGAAATATACAAGGCGTTATTATAGGTCTTGTAAGTGGAATAGTAGTAATGACAATGGTAGGATGTATAGCAAACTATTTTATAATATTACCTTTTTACGCAACAATAGGATGGTCAATAGATGCAGTAGTTTCTATGGGAGCAGCTATAAATCCAGCTATAGATAGTAAAATGAGTTTTATAATATGGATGATAGCTCCATTTAATATATTAAAGTCAGGGTTAATGTCTTTGTTAACATTACCAATGTACAAAAAAACTGAAAAGATTTTAAAATAAAGATAATAAAAAATACCAAGTGATTTTATAATTTAAAATGTACCCTATAGAGTAGACAGCTAATAAAAAGGTCTACTCTATAGGG
>OMGY01001017.1_pt1 | contig 28269 bp, 20 predicted proteins | sample 1674461 | NCBI WGS metagenome assembly OMGY01 (sample SAMN05578579, study PRJEB25193) | human gut metagenome | biome: Human Microbiome; feature: human-associated habitat; material: feces | host: Homo sapiens | place: USA:Birmingham | reverse complement strand
GCGGAAATATATACAGCGCACAGCCCAAATTGTATAAATCAGCAAACACGAAATTATTATAACATCCATTTTTTTCAAACTCCGCTTATAATATACGCTTGTACCGTTATCTAACATCCGCCCTGTACCCTTAACGGGCTGATCATTAATCCTTATACAAACAACAGAGCTATATGATATACTGCGAAAGTAACCAGCCAGGCCACCATCAGCTGGAAAAGCGCCGTAAAGCCCATCCAGGCCCAGCTGTGCGACTCCTTGCGTATAGCCGCCAGCGCCGCCGCGCACGGAATATAAAGCAGGCAGAATACCATCAGGCAGAAAGCATTAATCTGGCCGAAGCCTATGCCCTGCAATGCCGCTGCAAAAGAGGCCATTCCGTCAGGAGAGCTGGCATTTACTATGCCAAACAGCACGGCGCAGCTGGATACAACAACTTCCTTTGCTGATATTCCGGCAATAAGCGCTACGGCTATCTGCCAGAAGCCCAGGCCGATAGGCACAAAGAAAGGGGTTATCCATCTGCCCAATATTGCTCCGAAGCTGTTAGTCATATCCTCCACATAGCCTTGGGGACCGAAATTAAGCAGCGCCCAGATTATAATGGTAGCCAGGAAAATGGTCGTTCCCGCCTTCCCAAGATAATCCTTTATTTTTTCCCAGACATATATCGCTACCGTCCGTGCGTCGGGCAGCTTATATTCAGGCAGTTCAATCATCAGATAATTGACGCTCTTTTTCCTGTCAAAAAGATGTATTACTGCCGAAACCAAAATGGCAACCACAATACCTATCAAATACATTGAATAGGCTACCAGCATTGCGTTCTCGGCAAAAAACATCTCAGCAAAGAGAATATATATGGTAAGCCGGGCATTGCAGCTCATAAACGGCGTTACCAGCATAACCTTAAATCTGTCCCGCTTATTTTCCAGGGCGCGAGAAGCCATAATGGCTGGGACTGTGCAGCCAAAGCCCAGCAGCATGGGTATAAACGCCTTGCCTGACAGCCCCAGCTTGCTCATAATGCCTTCCATGACATAAGCTACTCTGGCCATATATCCGCTGTCTTCCAAAAGCGCAAGACATAGAAAAAGTATAAGTATATTGGGCAGAAAGGTAATTATAGTACCCACGCCCGCAATAATGCCGTCCACCACCAGCGAGGTTATAACCGTACCGGCGTTTACAGCCGCCAGCCCTGATTCTACAGTGCCCGAAAGCCAGTCTATGCCCGCTTCAAAAAAGCCTTTAATCCAGTCTCCAACCGTAAAGGTCAGAAAAAAGGTAACTGCCATAATGACAAGGAAAAGAGGTATGCTCCAGATTTTGCTTGTCAAAAGCTTGTCCACCCGCTCGGTAAAAATATCCTGCTTCTGCTTATGCAGCACTACTTCGTCTATTATTTCGCTGATAAAATCATATTTCTGATTTATAATATCCGATTCATAGCTGCGGTCAAGCACATCAGGCAGATTCACAGGGTATTTTTCCAGTATCTCCTTATCCCCTTCCAGCAGCTTGATGGCGTGCCAGCGAAGATTCTCTAAATCAGGATAAAGCTTATGAAGCTCAGGCATTATTTTATCTATCCTGTCCTCAATGTCGTCCGAATACACCATGGTAAATTCCGCATGATGGTCATGCTGGTGCTGGGAAACATCCTTATGATTATGAATGAGGCAATCAGGATTAGCGCTGTCCTTATGATGGGCCGCGGCATGAAGCAGCGTATCCAGCCCCCTCCGCTTGCGCGCCGAAACCGGAATAACTGGTATGCCCAGCATTTCGGGCAAGCGGTGCATATCTATTTCCATGCCCCGCTTTTCCACAATATCCATCATATTAAGGGCCAGCACAACCGGCTTGCCCAGTTCCAATAATTGCAGGGTAAGATAAAGGCTGCGTTCCAACGCCGAAGCGTCCGCAACATTAATAATTACATCCACTTCCCCGCTTAAAATAAACTGCCTGGAAACCGTTTCCTCCATGGTATAGGATGTAAGGCTGTATGTGCCGGGCAAATCCACCAGATGTATATTAAGGCCGTGATCCTTTATTGCGCCTTCTACCTTTTCCACAGTAACGCCCGGCCAGTTTGCCACCTTCAGATTAGCGCCTGTATATGCGTTGAAAAGGGTGGTTTTGCCGCAGTTGGGATTGCCGATAAACCCTATAGTCATTTCGTTATTCATTTTTCCCGTCTTCCTTTATTTCGATATTTTTTGTAATGTTATATCCCAGTGCAAAACGGGTCCCCCTCAGCTTGATGATAAGAATACCCTTACCCTTGCGGTTCAAAACTGAAACGGGAGTTTTCTGAGTCATCCCTAAAGCCTCCAGCCTGCGCTCCATTTCAAACGGCAGGCTTATATTCTCTACTATGTAGGTGCGCCCTATCTGAGCGTCTTTTAAAAGCATCCAATCCCTCCGCAGTAAAAATCAAAACAGCCTCAAATTTTATGCCCGTGATTAAAGCCTTTTGTTAAAAAGTCCGGTCCGGAAAATGTCCGGAAAAAAGCCTGCCGCCTCAACAGCGCAGCAGGCTGAATTGTTAAAGCACGGCTATGCCAGATTAAGCCTTTTATTCATTATGCTTTTGCAAATGCCAAAAGCCGCGCCGAAAATACAGATATATAGCACCGTATTTATAATCGTTACAATATGGTAAGCATCATCTGAGCCCATGAAGCTGTTTGCTGAAATACCCGTAACAATTATATTTACAAAGCCAGTAACCCAGGAAATACCTATGGTTATGGCAAAATAAAGAAGTATCGCTATAAGCACCTTGTGCTTAGCCGCAATGGCGCTGCCCAGAGTTATGCAGAGATATATAATCATCATGCCGTAAAAAACATTGACCAGCATGCTTATTATAGTCTCAGCTATAAACAAGCCCGGTTCAATGCCGGTTAACGAAAAATAATAGTTGATTGTAATATTAATATATAATAATAAATCCTCTCCAACATAATTGCCCGCAGTTTCTAATATGCCTACAAACAGGATGCCAAAGGAGGCAATAACGCCTATGCCGGCAATGATTGTCCATACAGCTCCCGAAATCAGCTTGGACCAAAGCAGCTGTGAAGAAGAGACCGGCAAAGTAAAGGTAAGGTACCCCTCATCACTGTAGAGATTGGTATAAAAGCGATGGATAATAAATACCAGCGTTAGAATACTCACAGCCAGCATGGCCAGAATTGAAAAAATCATGCCGCTGCTCAAAAAAAACTGAAGCATAATATTATTGCCGTCCGAAGCCGCAGTCAGCTGGAACATGAGCAAAGTAAGAATGGAAATGAGCAGCCCGCCGGCAACACACAGCAAAACCTTTTTGTAAAGCGCCTTAAATTCATATTTAATAAGCTTGCCTAACATCTGAATACCTCCCTGAATATTTCGTCCAGACTCTTGCCCTGTTCTGAGCACACTTGCTGTACGTTCCCCTGCATTATAAGCTGACCGTATCTTAAAAATATAAAATCATTAAGCACCCGTTCAACATCAGATATCAGATGGGTGGAAATCAGAACTGAAGCGCCCTCTGCGTAGTTAGATATCACAGTGTCCAGTATATATTCCCGCGCCGCGGGGTCTACTCCCCCTATAGGTTCATCCAGAAGATATAATTTGGCCCTGCGCGCCATAACCATAACCAGCTGTACCTTTTCCTTAGTGCCTTTGGAAAGGGTTTTAAATTTAAACGCAGGATTTACGTCCAGCCTCCTGAGCATATCCTCAGCCTTTACCCTGTCAAAATCCTCATAAAAATCACTGAAAAGCTTCAATATTTCAGATACCTTCATTGCATTATTAAAATAAGTCCGTTCAGGCAAATAGCTGACTATTTTTTTAGTCTCCACCCCAGGTTCCATGCCGTTTATAAGCAGACTGCCGCTTGCAGGCGTCAGAAGGCCCGAAATCATTTTAATAAGAGTAGTCTTGCCGCTGCCGTTAGGCCCGAGCAGGCCTATGATCCGGCCGCTTTCCAGCTTAAGATTAAGATTGCTTACTGCCATTAAGCTGTTAAAATTCTTAGACAGATTAATGCATTCCAAAATCGCCGACATCTCTTCAACTCCTTTTTATATCATCAGCAGTTTATCTTATATTACACTATTTTATACGCTTGTCAACTATGAAAATACATATTTTCATCAAAAAATATTTTAAGAGCGCATCCTGTTTTAAAAATCGCTCATTACAATTTAAATTCGCAGACCCATCAAATAGTCAAGCGTCTCATTTATAATAATATTCCCCCCTGCTGCCTGCAAATTATTTTAGAGTAAAAATGATTTATAAATAGTACTTGATATTCCGTTTAATTGATGTTATTATATTAATAATAAATTGTTTATAGAATTTTTATTTTTGTCGGGAAAATCAGGCAGGAATGCCTGTATACCGGCTAAAAGTATGCGTAATATTGATTAAATGCGCGTATAATATAACAGACCCGTCTTAGGTTCGGATATTTTATATTGTTAGGAGGGAATGCTATGACTTTCGAGCAGGCGCTGAAAACTGATAATCTGCTTTTTGACGGCGCTATGTATTCCTTTCTGCAAAAAAGCGGCATTGCTCCCGAAGCCAATCTGCCTTTATGCAATTTAACCAATCCAGAAATTATAAAAGCCGGGTACGCAGCATACACGCTTGCAGGCGCGGAAGTAATAACCGCCGCAAGCCGTGGAGCGGACGCTGTAACCCTGGAAGCGAACGGAATTGAGCAAAGCAGCTATGACATATGCTGCGCCGCCGCCCAAAATGCCAAAGAAGGGAGCGGGAACGCATTTACCCTGATGGCGCTTGCCCCAATAAGCATTCGGGAATTGACCTTTGACCAAATATATCAAGCCTATGAACCGCAGATAAAAGCTGCATCCGACTGCAAGCTGGACGGAATTATTCTGGAGGAAATGGCTGATATAGTCCAGGCCAGGGCCGCCTATACGGCAGTGCGTGAAATCTGCTCTCTTCCCGTTATAGTCTCCTTTCAAATGGAAAACGGCCAGCTCCCGGACGGTACGCCCGCCTCGGTATGCGCCGGCATATTCCAGTCCATGGGCGCCGACTGCCTGGGCCTGAACTGCCGGGATAATCCCCTTTCCCTGCTGGGCGCATTAAGGGATTTCAATACCGGCTCTTCCCTGCCTGTTCTGGTCCGCCCAGATACCGGCAAGGACATAAAGCTTGCTCCCGAAGAATTTAAAAAGGCTCTCCAGCCTCTGGTTGACGCAGGAGCTGTTCATATAGGCGGAGGGCGCGGTTCAACACCCGAACACATCCGCGCTCTAGGTTCAATTACCCCTCCCGGAAATAATAAAAGGGAGCTGGACCGGCCGTATATGCTTTCGGACAGCAAAAAGCTTTACCAGATAAATTATCAACTTGACCAGCCGTTTGCGCCCGCAGGCGGCCAAACAGCAAGTGAAATATGCTCCGAGGCGATAAAAAGAGCGGACAGCGGCGACTTTTATATTGATATTTCCGCCTTGCCCGAAGAAACCATAACTCAGCTAATGCCTCTTTTAGAAAAACGGCTCCACAGGCCCCTTATAATAAAAGCGTCTACCTTTGAGCAGTATAAGCTGGCTCTCAGATATTACTGCGGAATTGCCGGAGTTACCGGCTGCGATTTTGAGACCTTTCATTCCCTCGCCTATTATGGGCCTGTGCTGATTTAACCAGCCGGGGCTTTATGAGACATTTTTTGTCAAAGCCAATAAGATCCTGACGGCCCGCAGCAATGAGGGCCTTTTTTACAAGCTCATAGTTTTCCGGCTTTCTATATTGAATTAACGCCCGCTGCATAGCCTTTTCAAGGGGCGACTTAGGCACATATATGCTCTGCATGGTTCTAGGATCCAGTCCGGTATAGAACATGCATGTGCTCATAGTGCCCGGAGTAGGATAAAAATCCTGCACCTGTTCGGGCATATGGTTTATATCCCTCAAATATTCGGCCAGCTCAACCGCATCCCTGAGGGTACAGCCCGGATGGGAGGACATTAAATAGGGCACCAGATACTGCTCCTTGCCTATTCTCTCATTTATTTCATAAAATTTATCCCGGAATTTTTCATATATTTTATGTTCGGGCTTGCCCATGGCCGCCAGCGCTCCAGGGGCGACATGTTCAGGGGCGACTTTCAGCTGTCCGCTTACATGGTATTTGCACAATTCGTTCATAAAGCGCATTCCGTTCTTTTTATCGGCCAAAACGTAGTCAAACCGTATTCCTGACCGCACAAAAACCTTTTTCACGCCCGGCAGCTTTCTGAGCTTTTCCAGCAGCTCAATATAATCCGAATGGTCGGCCTTTAAATTGGCGCAGGGGGAAGGAAAAAGACATTGCTTATTGGGACACGGGCCGCTCTTTTCCTGTTTTGCGCAGGCAGGGAACCTGAAATTGGCCGTAGGCCCGCCCACGTCGTGTATATATCCCTTAAAATCCCTGTCTCCAATTATAATGCGCGCTTCCTCAAGAATGGAAGCATGGCTGCGCGAGGTTACTTTTCTCCCCTGATGAAAGGTCAGCGCGCAGAAATTGCAGCCGCCGAAACAGCCGCGGCTGCTGGTTATGCTGTATTTAACCTCTTCAATGGCAGGAACCCCGCCTGCGCTTTGATACATGGGATGATAAGTCCGCTCATACGGCAGAGCGTAAGTTTCGTCCATCTCCGCTTGGGAAAGCGCCTCCTGAGGCGGATTGCATACTACATAGGCCTTGCCGTGCTTCTGGACAAGCCTTTTGCCCTGAGGGCTCTGCTGAACGTACTGCTTCATAAAAGCGCTGGCATACGCCCTTTTATCCTGTCTGACCTCTTCAAAGCTTTCTATAATTTCATAATCATATACATTATCCAGATTGTCCGCTATATACGCCGAGCCGTTTATGTATGTGATTTCCTTTATGGGTATGCCCGACTCAAGAGCGTCAGCCAATTCTATTATGCTTCTTTCCCCCATTCCGAAAAGCAGCAAATCCGCTCCGCTGTCCACGAGTATGGAAGCGCGCACCCTGTCCTCCCAATAGTCGTAATGAGCCATGCGGCGCAGGCTCGCCTCCACTCCGCCCAAAATTACAGGCATATTTTTATATGCCTGCCTAATACAGTTGGTATAAACAATATCCGCCCGGTTGGGCCTCAGGCCCGCTCTGCCGCCGGGAGAATATACATCCCTGCTCCTGGGCTTTTTAGCCGCCGTATATGCGTTCACCATGGAATCAATATTGCCCGACGACACTAAAAATCCCAGCCGCGGCCGCCCAAATTCCTTAAACGCCTTTATATTCTTCCAGTCGGGCTGAGCCAGCATGGCCACCTTATATCCCCTGCTTTCCAGCATTCTGGTTATAATTGCATGGCCAAAGCTGGGATGGTCCACATATGCGTCCCCCGACACATAAACAAAATCCGGCCTGTCCCAGCCTCTGGCAAGCATTTCAGCTTTATTTACAGGCAAAAACGGCATAATATAACTTCCTTTCGCTTTAAACAAAATTAGTATATCACCCGTTTGCCATTTGGCGCAACCTTATTATTTTCTGGCCTGCTGTGCTCAGGGTCCGGGCTTAGATGACGACCTTAATATAATGCGTGTTTTTATCGTCTTTAAGCACAATTTCACTGCAAGCTTTTCCGTCCAGGAGCAGGCTTCTGGCTCCAGTGCCCCTGCCCTCCGGATTAAACAGTTCAATTTTATAGAGGCTTTCCCCATGCAAAAGCTCAACCGACACCTTATCCCAGCCGGGCGGAAGACACGGTTCAAAGATCAGCTTTTCTCCTTGAAGCTTAATACCCAGAATATCCTCAAGATATACCGTATACATCCAGGCTGCCGCGCCTGTATACCACGTCCAGCCGCTTCTTCCCGCATTTGAGCCGCAGGAATAGACATCGCCGGCCACTACATAAGGCTCTCCCTTATATACTGACGCCTGCTGGGAGGTCAGCGCATGATTGACAGGATTCAGCATATTCAGCACCTCGCCTGCCCTATCCGCCTCTCCCAGCATAGCCAGCGCCTTTAAGAACCATACGGCCGCATGAGTATACTGCCCGCCGTTCTCCCGCAGGCCGCCCAGATATCTCTGGATATAGCCGGCAAAGGGCTGGTGCTTATCAAACGGCGGCCACAGCAGGCGGACAATGCCCGTGCCCTGTTCAACCAGCAAATCCATAACCGAGCGCACGGCCGTTTGCTGTCTTTGAGCGTCTCCCATGCCCGAAATAACCACCCACGCCTGCGAAATGACATCTATGCGGCATTCGTCCGACTGATTTGAACCTATTTTTTGCCCGTCGTCGCTTATGGCGCGCAGGTACCAGCGTCCATCCCACGCCCTTTCAACCGCTGCCCGCAGTCGGGCGGCAAATTCCATAAGCTCAGCCGCAGTATTTTCATCCTTTCTCATGCGCGCCACAGGAATAAATTCGCTTATGACGCTTAAAAGGAACCAGCCCAGCCATACGCTTTCTCCCCGGCCCTTAGCGCCCAGTTCGTCCATTCCGTCGTTCCAGTCCCCCGTACCCATTAAAGGCAGGCCGTTTTCTCCGGTACGCGCCGCGCGGCGCAGCGCGCGCAGGCAGTGCTCGTAAAGGATACCTTCACCGCTCAATGCAGGTTCCTCATATACATCCTTTTCCCCCTGAGAGGGCGCGCGGCCTGAAAGGTAAGGCGCTTTTTCGTCAAATATAGCGTAATCCCCCGTAATTTCCGCATACCGGCAGGCCACATAAGGCAAAAACAGCAAATCGTCGCTTATTTTTGTACGCACGCCTCTGCGCGGAGCATGCCACCAGTGCTGGACGTCCCCTTCATTAAACTGATGTCCCGCACATTCAAGAATATGCGCGCGCACCAATGCGGGCTGGGTGTAAACCAGGGCAAGACAGTCCTGAAGCTGATCACGGAAACCAAAGGCCCCGCCCACCTGATAAAAGCCTGTGCGCCCGTAAAAACGGGAGCTGTAGCTCTGATAAAGCAGCCAGCGGTTAAACATAAAATCAAATGCCTTATCGGGCGTATCAACCTTAATAACGTCCAAACGCTCGTCCCAAAAGCTCTTTATATCCTCCAGGCATTCAAAAACGCCCTGCGCTTTTATCCTCTCTATATGCCGCGCGGCTTCTTCCAGGCTCTCGGCATAGCCCAGCGCACCCCATACCTCCGTTTCATTGCCTACTTCAAAAAACATGCGTCCGGCAAGGAAGGGGTTAATCCCTTCGCCCTCAGGCAGATTTTTCAGGCGCATTCCCAAGGGCTGAGTAATATCTCCTTCTCCGAAAAAAGCGTCTCTGTCCAGGCAGCTTTCAAATTCCCCGGACAAATACAAATAGGCATATTTATTATCCCGCTTAACATATATAAAGCCTTCTCCCCGGCCGCAGGAAAGAAACTTAACGCTTTCCTTCCTGTCCCGGCCCAGCGCCGCTTCTATGCAGGCGGTAACACTTAATTTTCGCGTTTTGCCGCTTCTGTTTAAAAAATGCATGCTGTAAATCTTCACAGGCAGTTCTCTATGGACAAATACCGTCTGCCTCTGCTCCAGGCCAAAGCCGTTATATTCAAAATAACTGTAGCCCTGGCCGTGAACTGCTTTATATTCGTCTCCCAGGTTTATAGGCGAAGAAGTTATAGTCCAGAACCGGCCGTTTTCTTCATCCCTTATATAGATATACTCGTTAGGAATATTGATAACGGGATCATTTTGGAAATCAGTAAGCTTTTCCAGGCCGCTGTTGGCATGCCAGGTATAGCCTCCGCCGTTTTCACAAACCACCGTGCCCAGATTCCCGGTCGAAATTACGTTGCTCCAAGGCAGAAGCGTGCCTCTTCCCCTGCGGATTAATATAACATATTCCCTTCCGTCCTCGGTAAAGCCGCCCAGCCCGTTGAATAATTCCAGGCTCTGCGCAGTAATTTTAGAGGGCGGATAATCCGAGGGAACAATCTCCAGCTTTTCAGGCTCAGGGCCCTGGCTGCGCTCATTCTGCTCAGAATGCGCAAGGTCTATATATATGCAGGACATACTCTTAAGCGCCTGGAGCATATCTGAGCTTTCGTATCGGCACTTATGGTGAACCACCTCGTTTTCCCCTCTTTCAATAGAAGCAAGAAGGTTTTCCACCCGGTTATAATCCGCCTGCATATAATCCTGCTCGCTGAAATCCAGCACTAAAAGATCCATTTTACAGCCCGCAAAACATATATAGCGGTATGCGCTTATCACACTTTTTAAGCTCTCCGAGCTGAATTGCGCCGGGCAGTGGACAAGCATTATAGGATTATCCCCTGAAATGCCCATGCTCCAGAGCAAATCCCTTTTCCCGTTTTCGCTTATACCCGCCTTTGCGTCTCTCAGAGCGTTATATATGGCCCTGCCCGCCAAAATAATCTGGTTAGCGCCTATATTATAATAGTTCATGCGCGCTACCGCCTGGGCGCAGGCAAGTTCTGCCTCTTTTTTGCTTTCACAAGCTTTAAGGCCCGTTAAAAGCTGTTCCATTTCCCCCTCGTTAAGAGAAGCGGAAGTATAAAAAGTTACGCTTGAACGCTGGTTAGGCTTCAATTTTATTCGTACGCTCTGCGCCAGCATAGGCTCAATGGGCACTTCCTTAAAATCACCCGGCCGTTCCTCGGCGCAGGCAACCATATCTGGCAGCCCTGTGTTTGTCCGGCCATAGAAGGCAAAGCGATCGGTGCAGTACCACTGCGCTTCAAATTCTCCCGCCGCCGATAACGCTATGCAGCCGTCCGTCTCTCCCCGCTTGCCCCGCCGTTTTAATATAACTGCGTCCGAGAGCTTGTGAGCGCTGACAAACAGCTTATTAAACACCCTGTGCGCATAATAATCATTGGGCGGGCAAAGCACGGCGTCATGCGCCAGGGTAATAATTGCTTCCCTGGGCTGCATTGAAAGATTTTCCAATTCGATTGTGCGTATTTCCACGTTTCTATCCGCACTCAAAATTATCTCTTCATTAATTTTAAAATGTTTCCCCGTATAAGAAAATACGCATTTATCCTCCCGGAACATGCCTTCAAGCGCGCCCGGCCATATAACAGACTGCTCTGATTCATCCTTTATATAAAGGCTGGACCCGCCTCTGAAAATTCCTCCGTTAAAGGAAGGCAAAGTCAGCGCCAAATCCTTAAACCAAAGCGCGCCCGTACCATCAGCAAAATATACTCCCCGCAAGCTGCCGTTAGAGAGCGCCTGTACTCTGCCGGGCGCCGCCTTTGCCGGAGTAATATTAAGGCTCTTAACCTTGACCTCCTCGCGCACCTTCCGCGGTGAAGCGCCTTCGGGAGGCTTCTCTTCCAAAAGCAGCGCCGCAGCCTTTATCATATCGTTTTCCATAAAGCCCGCTCTGACCGCCGAATTTTCCAGCAGATTGCAAAGGGCGCACAAAGACATGCCGTTATGATGAGCCATATAGGTAGCGGCCAGTTCGCCGGCATTATAATTCTCCATGACCCCGCGGCTGTGCGTAAAATCTATAGCCTCAAACATGCCCAGGCTGCCGGCGCAGCCGCGCTGCACAAGCTTCACCAGATTTTCCATGCTCTCGCGGGGAAAGCGTTCCATTGCCAAAATGGTGGAATAGGGAGAAACCACCCTCTCTCTCGGACAGGAGCTCAGGGCCGTTTCATATACGCCGAATGCCTTGTATTTATATTCCCTGTGCCTGTCCAGCGCATAATATGCCGATTCGCTGATACCCCAGGGGATATTCTCCCATCTTCCGTATGCAATCTGCGCTCTGACCGCTCCGTCAACGCTCCTGCCCAATAAAGTATCTCTATGCGTATCAAAGAATATTTCAGGCATCAGGTATTCAAACATAGTTCCGCTCCAGGAAAGCAGAACTGGCTCGTTGTCAATCCTTGAAATGGGCCTGCCCAGCGCGAACCAGTGTTCAGCCGGAACCATGCCCGAAGCTACTGCATAATAGCTGCACAATCTGCTTTCAGAGGCCAATAGGTCATAATAATGGCTGCTCTTTTTGTCCTCCTGTGCGTCCCAGCCTATAGAAAACAGCTTCTTCTTTGCGTCATACAATCTATAAAGCTCGCAGTTTTCCAGCAGATTATCTATTCTGCGCTGAAGCTGCGCCGCAGCGGTATTTAATGAAGATATATAATCCAGGGCAGTTCTTTTTAAAGCCGCATCATTAAAATAACTGTCCGGATTTATGCTTATTTCATGCAGGCTCGCGCTGCACACCCCTTTAATGCCCAAGCCTTCATACATCTGAACAAACCCATTATACAGCTCCCTGACAAACTTTATACCCTTAACTGAATCTAGGCTCCCATCATTTATAACCCCGTTAAGCACAGCGCACAAGGTGGATATATTTTCAGCTCCGGCCAGCGCGCCGTCATACTGCTTTATATTATCGTATATATCCTTATCCAGCCGCTTTTCATCCACAACGCTCATTAAAAGGGTGCGCATCCCCTCTTTTATCCGGCCGTCCATAAGCGAATGCCTGAATAAATCTGATAGCATGCCCCGGCAGGCCAAAAGGCAGCAAAGAAAATTGCCGCTGTCCACGCTGGAAATATATTTAGGTTCCATAGGGCTTAAATCAGATATTTTATACCAGTTATATAAATTGCCGTGCCATTTGTCCAGGCCTTCTATAGTTGCAAGAGTATTATCCAGCATTTTTAAAGCCTCAGACGGCGAAATAAGCCGCATATATGCAGCGCAGAGAGGGGCCAGCGCTCCGAAGCCTATATTGGTGGCGCTGGTTCTGTCCGCAAAGCCTATAAAAGGCCGCTGCTGAAAATTGTCAGGAGGCAGATAATGCGTATCCTTATTCATCCCCTCATAAAAGAACCTGAAGGTGCGGGCAGCCAGCATGCGCAGCGCATAAAGCTGTTCAGGCAGCAGCCTGTCCTTTTTCACTTCCGCACTAAAAGACAAGCGGTATGCTATATAAGGCGCAAACGCCCAGGCCAGCCCCAAAATAAGAGGCAGAAACAAGTACCGTCCAAAAGCAGCGGCAATTAGGAAATATACCGCGCCGAAAACCGCGCAGGGCCACATAGCCGCCGCATAAGTATTGCCCGTCGCCCGTCCTTTTTCGCTGTCCGCCGCAGTTACCCATTCCAGCATCCGCTTTTTGCTTATAAGCATGCGATACAGCGCGCGGATTTTGGCATCCGCGTATATATACGCTTCATAGGGCAGAAATACAAAGCTAAGGGCCAGCCGCACTATTACGGCCCATATGTCCGGCAGCGCGTCGCGCAGGGTATATTTGCGCTTTATAGCCCTATAAACCCCTACAGCCTTAGAAAATACCTCCAGCCCCAATGGATAGAATACCGCCTGGAGCGCAAAGGCAAAATAGGTAAGCATATTACCAGGCAGAATGGATACCGAAAGCAAAAGGAGGAGCAGTACCGAACCGGGGAACAGCGTCCTGAACATATTGGCGAATATTTTAAAGCGGGCTAAAGGAGAAAGCTCCTTCTTAAATACCCAGCGGGCCAGCTGCCAGTCCCCGCGCGTCCAGCGGTGCGCGCGCTTATAATAGGACAGCGCCTCGCCCGGAAAGCTGTCAAAAAATTTAACGTCTCCGGCAGTAGCGCACCTGAGAAAAGAGCCTTCAAGCAGATCGTGGCTGAGCACGGTATTTTCTGGAATTCTGTCCCCTATCGCCGTCTGGAAAGCGTTTACGTCTATAATTCCCTTGCCGCCAAAGCTAGCGCAGTTAAAGATGTCCTGATATACGTCGCTCACCAGTCCCGAATATGCGTCCAGGCCGCCCTTAGGCGAGAAAAAGCGCGCAAAATAGGTTTTGAGGGAAGATATAGTGGTACCCATGCCCGGCTGGATAATACCGAACCCCTTGACAATCCGCCTTTTTTCCCGGCTGTATACCGGCCTGTTCAGAGGATGTGCCGCGCGCGAAACAAGGCTCAAAAGCGCACCGGGCGCCAATCGGGTATCCGCATCTACGGTCAGAATATATTTTACATTCGCAAGGCAAGCAACGTCCCCCTGAAAATAATGGTTATCCTCGCCCGAACACACCTTAACCAGCTGTAAGAGCGCCCCTCTCTTGCGCTCATAACCCATATATTTTTTATCCCTCGCTACATAGCTGCGCTGACGGTGCAGATATACAAACTGCGCCTGAGGATATTTTTTATTAAGCGCCTCAATCCGGCGGGAGGCCTCCTCAAATATCCCAGCATCCTGCTCTTCCTCCAGATTGGGTCCGTCCTTATAATCGCCCAAAAGCACATAAACCGCGTTTTTACTGCTCAGCAGCGCGGGTATAACCACCGCCGTGCGGTTCTGAGGCGTATCGCACTCTTCCTCCTTAAGTCCCGGCACAATTATTGGCTTAACAAAAATATTTATCATGCTGTTAAGCAGTATTTCAGTCATTACATACGCAGGCGCTATACCCACAACTGCGGTTATAAGGCCATAGAGCCATTTTAAAGACTGAGCGGCGCTTACTGCATATATAACCAGGGGCGCCAGCATAAAAACAGTAATTATCCCCAGCGCGCAGAAACAATATATGCCCATATATTTTTTAGATAAAAAGCGCTTTCTGCTCTTTATTTTGCTTTCTTTAAACAGCCTGTCTATAAGCCTTTCCCGCTCCGAACCAATAAGGAAAGCGCATATTCCTCCCGGCAGAGAAGTATCTTCGCGCGCCAGCGTTAATGCCGTTTCCAATATTTCAGTTTCCCCGGCGCCGTACCTCCGGCTCATCCTGGCCAGCGACACCCGGCAGGCGCTTTTTGTGGCCTTATTGGAACGCGCGTATGTCCCCGATTCCTCTTCCAGCAGCATACGTTCAGCTTTAAAGGTTTCCTTAATAACCTCTTCAGTTTCTATATCTCCTATAGTTATAAGCCGTTTGACAGAAGCGGCCTCCGCAGCCGAAAGGCGGGAATGCAAAAGACGTATTTCCTTAAGCAGGGATTCCCTGTCCAGTCCCCTGCGGCTCAGGGCGCGTTCACATAAAACCGCCAGCTCGGTTTTAGAATCCAGCCTGGATAAAATGAGCATGAAATTATAAAAGCTCTCTCCGCTGTTATCCTGATTTAATTCGCGCAGAATGACTTCGCTGCGGTTTTCCCTTGCCAGCCGCGCCATCTTTTCATAATTGCCGGCCGAATTAAGCATACTTAGAGCAGACTGAGTTATCTGCTCCAAAAGACATAACTTAAGGCAGAAGGGCAATAAAAAGCCCTCCTCCAGCTGCAAGTCCCGTATCTGATTTATCTCCCCAATATAGGCGGTTAAATCCTCCTGGTTAAAGCTGCCCCCGTTTTTCATTATAAAATGCCCAGCCACCTCATAAATTCTGAGGTTCCCCGCTTTATTCACAGGCAGTTTCATGGAAAGATTGGCCTGCTGCGCGCATATCTGTTCCGCTTCGCTGAAAAGCCGGTTTTTATTATCTGCCAGCCATTTCAGTCCCAGCTCAAATTCTTCGGGCATCAGTTCCTCAAGCCTTGTTACGCATTCCTCCAAAGCAGACTGCATAAAAGCGGGGTTTGGAAGGGCTTTTTTTACTTTTTTGAGCCGAACCGAGCTCAAATCGGGCTGATCCGCAATATGCTTAAAGCTTCCGCCATCACTTAAAGCGGCGTATGTCCGCTTCTTTTTAGCTTCGTATACGATTACTGAAATAGCCGCTAGCAGCAAAATTGTCAACACAATGTATTCCATGCTTACACTCCCGTAAGATATTTTAAACTGGCGTAATTATGAAATATATTATTGACAAGATAAAATGGAACAATACAGTCCGGGCTCAAAATGCAAACTCTGCCTGATAAATTACCGCCGGATATATTTAAAAATGCTATTTGCAAACTGCTGGCGTCAGTGCATAAAGATGATACGCCTCAGTCATATAAATGTATCTGTTTGCTATGTTATCCCCAACTGATGCCCATTTCCATCAATCATGAAAACGGAGGCATTTTCAAAAGGTTTAGCCTCAAAGTTAAAATGCTGCGATATATACTGGCAATGTGCCTGAAGGACACGCACCGCAATCTGGAGAACTGAAACCAGCGCGGCAGGAACGCAAATTCATACATTTTCTCTCATATTATCCTTGGGCTATACAATAAGGATAAAAGGTGGCGCTGACGGGCATTCTTCTAATTGCCCCTCGCACTAACATCATAATGTATGTAAGCAATAAAAAACACAGCGGAAAAACTCAGCAGCCCGCTGCTGCCATATACCTTCTTCAGGCTTAAATAGGAGAAATAAAAAAAACGGTCCGGAATAACCGAACCGTTAATAAAGCAATAACTTTAAAAATACAAGTTCCCCATGTGCTGCTATACGGCTTACACCTTAAAATTTAGCCGCATTCAAACGGATACCGGGGCCCATTGTGGTGGAAATGGCTACGCTCTTGAGATAGGTTCCCTTAGCCGATGCAGGCTTAGCCTTGTTAATAGCCTCCATAAGCACGTTAAGATTCTCAATAAGCTTCTCCTTGCCAAAGCTGGCTTTACCTATAGGCACATGCACAATAGCGGTTTTATCCACGCGGTATTCTACCTTACCGGCTTTAATGTCATTTATAGCACGGGAAATATCCGCCGCAACCGTACCGCTCTTGGGGTTAGGCATTAAGCCTTTAGGACCAAGCAGCTTACCTAAACGGCCTACCAGACCCATCATATCAGGCGTGGTGACAATCACATCATAATCGAACCAGTTCTCATTCTGGATCTTGGAAACCATTTCCTCAGCGCCTACATAATCAGCTCCCGCAGCTTCGGCTTCAGCCGCCTTGTCGCCCTTAGCAATAGCAAGTATGCGCACCTTCTTGCCGGTACCGTTAGGCAGCACAACCACGCCGCGAACCTGCTGGTCTGCATGACGCGGGTCAACGCCCAGCTTAATGGACAGCTCTACCGTTTCATCGAATTTAGCCTTAGCCGTCTGAAGCACCAGCTCAACAGCCTCTTCCGTATCATATAACTTTTGAGCATCCACTAATTTCAGGCTCTCTAAATATTTTTTTCCGTGTTTCATCTTTTTCCTCCTCGTGGTTATAGCGGTGCAGAATAAAATGCCCCTCCCACTTAAATAAAGCTTATTCCTCGACTGTAACGCCCATGCTGCGAGCTGTTCCGGCTATCATGCTTATAGCTCCGTCCAGGTCAACAGCGTTAAGGTCAGGCATTTTAAGCTCTGCAATTTCCTTGAGCTGCGCTTTGGTTATCTTGGCAACCTTGGTCTTATTAGGAGCGCCCGAACCGCTGTCAATCCCGCAGGCCTTCTTAATCAGCACGGCCGCAGGCGGGGTCTTGGTAATAAAGGAAAAAGAGCGATCCTGATAAATGGTAATAACCACCGGGATAATCATACCGGCCTGTTTGGCGGTACGCTCATTAAATTCCTTGCAGAAGCCCATGATGTTGATACCGTGAGGGCCGAGCACCGAACCGACAGGAGGCGCCGGAGTAGCCTTACCGGCTGCGATCTGCAGCTTAACCATACCTGTTATCTTTTTAGCCATAATTAAAACACCTCCTCGTTATATAATGTGGTGATAGCGAACAAAAGTCCTCCCACCGCGCACAAAGGCGCATATATATCACAAGCTTATACCTAAGCCTATAATACCTGAACCTGTACAAAATCCACTTCTACAGGCGTATCCCGGCCGAACATGGAAACAATGACTTTAAGCTTTTGTTTAGCCGGATCAATCTCTTCAACAACTCCGGGAAAGCCGTCCAGCGGCCCCGAAACAATCCTGACATAGTCTCCCTTTTTAATATCCAGCTTAATGGAGACATTTTCCACGCCCATCCTGCGCACTTCCTCATCGCTCAAAGGAATGGGCTGCTTGGAACCCGGCCCGACAAAGCCCGTTACGCCGCGCGTATTCCTAACGGCATACCAGGTATGCTGGTTCATAATCATTTTAATCATGACATAGCCGGGATAAAGCTTGCGCTCAACAAGCTTTTTCTTGTCATTCTTTATTTCCATGACCTCTTCCACAGGGATTTTTACATCCACAATATAATCCTGCAGCTGCATGTTTTCCACCATGTTCAGCAGGCTGGTCATGACCTTATTCTCATAACCCGAATAGGTATGAATTACATACCACTTCGGCTCATTTACCGTTCCTTCACTCATTAGGAAGCTCCCTTTTTACTGAAACAGCGCCGCAAAATTATCAGTAAGCAGCGATAAAAGCTTGCTGACGCCATAATCCATAACACCGGTTACAATAGCCATTACAATAACAAATACAAACACGCCTATAGAGTAATTCTTAAGCTCCTGGCGGGAAGGCCATGTCACCTTTTTCAGTTCGTGCACCATATCCTTGATTGGATTGGAGCGCTTCTTTTTTTCTTTTTTAGCCTTAACGGGCTTCTGCTTGGCTTCCTTTTCAATCTTGTCTGCCATTTTTCTTTTTTCACATCCTTAAATAATAAGGTCCAGCCGCTTATTTAGTCTCCTTATGAGCGGTATGGGATTTGCAAACGGGGCAATATTTCTTGATTTCAAGACGGTCAGGATCATTTTTCTTGTTCTTGCTGGTAATATAATTTCTATTCTTGCAATCAACGCACGCAAGAGTAACATTGTTTCTCTGTCCGGCAGCCATTTCTTTAACACCTCCGACTTTTAAGCACACAAAATAAAAGCATTTTTCTCAAATGCTTTATAACTTTACCATATAAACGCCCGCCTGTCAACCAAAAAAAGCGAAATCGCGCATTTTTCCTGTCCAAATCCGGTTTTATTCAATTTTAATCCGCCTCCCCCTCCCTTTAGCAATCCGCAATAAGCACTTTCGCGTATTGAAGAAAGAAATGGTTTGTCCGTAAAGAATAATACAATCATAAATAGACGAATTTGCGTCACGGACTGTACTGCTTACCCTCCGCGCACAGGCCCGGTGCGCATGCCCAAGTTTGCCTTGCACAGGCGCATTCAGCGTGATTTTACTCTATAACCTCAGTTCATTTAAATTTACCCGTCTCTGAAGCGGAACAATAAGGACATCCAAAAACGAATTCCTCTTGAGGTTGTCGCAATGCCGATATAAGTTGCTGCAATACCGATTGAGGTTATCGCAATACCGATGGAAGTTGCCGCAGAAAGACTGAAAAATTTAACTGAATGTTATCTCTTGCACACTGTTGCAGCATTATATTAAGATAGATTATCTCCATAACCCCTGCGGTAACTTAAATGTTTTGCAAAATTAGCCGGCAAACATAATTGAATTTCTCCCCCCGCTATCTAAAAGCATCTCATCCATTTTTATTTTTACCGTTACTCTAAAAAACGCTTGCCCAAAAACCCGAAGCATGCTATTATAATTAAGCGCTGTATGCGAGTGTGGCGGAACCGGCAGACGCACGGGACTTAAAATTTGAGCACCTGAGGCGAAATCCTCAGCGTGAATCGCGTCAAATTCGGTGGAACTCCCCAATGGGACAATACCGAGCAAAGCCCTTGAGGAAAGGGAATGTGTAGAGACTAGACGGCGCGCGCCCACAGCCTGATAGAAAAAGGCCGGGCGAAGGTATAGTCCAGACTACAACGCTTGATAACTAAGCGGCTATGGCAACATAGAGTAGCATGAAAATCCCGGGTTGGAGACAGCGTGAGGGTTCAAGTCCCTCCACTCGCACCAAAAAGAGACAAACTTGTTTTAGAGCAGGTTTGTCTCTTCTTTTATCCTTAAATAGGTGAAAAATAGAATAATGGCATTGATAACGGCTTGATTTTAATGAAAATCAGGTCGTTTTTTATTTTGTTCGTTTATATAACAAGTTTTAAATATACTAATTTGCGGGTTATGGCTATCAATAAAAAGCCGAACAGAGTTGCAAAACCACTAATATTTACTTTTATTATTGTGAAGCGCATAGTGTAAAAATCTAGCGGCAGACAGATTCTAACTCACATGTCTAATTTAAAAATACTCACTAAACTTCCTGCGCAAAGCAATTAACAATACCTTTTATTTAGAATACCCTGATTATGCAGATACTATCAGAATTTTTATACAAAAAATAAATCAATGTTACTAAAATATCTTTACAATTAATCTCGTTTATGGTACACTACAATTACTTTGGAGTGAAAGTGAGGTGGACAAAATGACAAATATTGTACTGATAAAATCAAATGCCGTTTTGTCCGCTAATTAAGAACTGATTTATTCAGCCTATCTTTTTTCATACGGATTAAATTGTCGCCGCTGATTTTATCAGAGGCGATTTTTGTATCCAAAATTATAATGAAAGAGGTAGTCAAATGAAAAAACTTAATTTTATTCAATTGCTAAAAGACAACGAAGAACATTACCATTTGCTTGAAAGTCTGATGATTCCCTACAACATCGAAATTGATTGTCATCACAACCGGCAAACTCCAAGAGAATTTATTCAAAAAATTACCCGCGGTATGGTAAATATGCAAGGAGCATCAGATCGGCATCTTGAGCTTTGTTATGATGGAAATATTCTTATTGGTTTTCTATATGGGAAAGTGGATCACAAAGAACATAAAGGTTTTATCAAGCCTGAATATGGTTATATTATGGAATTATATGTTAAGGCCGAATACCGCCGCATGGGATACGGAAAAGCCATGTTTCAACGGCTGGAGCAACTGTTTGCATCACATGGGACAAAACAGATGTATTTGACAGCGGATCCGGTAACAGGAAAACCGTTTTGGGAAACTCTTGGATTTGTCGCCACAGGAGAAATTTCGCCCGAAAACAGACTAATGATTTATGAGAAAGCAGTAGAAAATCCAAAAGAAATTATTACGATTACAATCAGTGATTTTCTTTCCAATCAACTGGTAGAAAAGATTACACTTATGCAATGGCATTCAAGCGAACCGCAGTTTACAAATTCCGTTAAGCATCTGATTTATGACGGAAAAACACACAGCGATTGCTTTAATGTTATCGCAATTAACGCTGTCGGAGAAGTAATCGGTCGGATGTTTTGTCTAAAGAATCAGTTGCAACCTAGCCTGTGGTATTATGGAGACCTAGCCGTTTGTCCGAAATATCGCAGGCAGCATATTGCAAGTAAAATGCTTGCTGCAGCGATTGAATCTCTGATAAGCAGAGGATGCTCCGTTTTACGCACCTATGTAGAACCTGAAAATATTGCCTCTCTGAAATTACAAGCCTCTTTCGGGTTCTCTGAAAAGCCGTATGAGGTATTTGATAATTTATTGAACGAAGGAGAGCTTATGCTTGAAAAAGAGTTGTCAGTATATTCTGTGTTCCCTGCAACGGCAAATGACGCTCGCTTTATAACTATGATTTACGGAAAGAATAAGGATATTCTTCATGGCAACACGATTATTTTTGATGAGTGGGAAAAATTGTTATCTAAAAATGATCCGGATGAAGCACATTTTTTAATACACAAAGGAGCTATGCCTTGCGCATGGCTGAAAATCAACGGCTTACAAAACACAGATACTGCTTGGATTAGTATGCTTGCAGTAGAACCGAAAATGCAGCATCAGGGTATTGGCACATATGCTGTAAAATTTGCAGAAGATTTTATCCGTTCAAAAGGCTTTTTAAAAATTGGCATTCATACGACCGATGACAATACCCCAGCACAAAATTTATATAAGAAATGTGGATATACCATTACGGAACACGATGAATGCACAACAGGTGATGGCTTAAAGCGAAAAGGATACACCTTTGTAAAGGAACTGCATTCATGTTCAAACATGTAAAGACCTGTTAAAAAGAATAAGTAAATAGTGAAACCCGCGATAAACCTTTTGATAGAGAGTTCGAATCCCATTTCCCAAAAGCCGAAAATATCTTTTTTATAGTCCTTAGACAAAAAGAAACGGCAATTTTCGATTGTCGTTTCTTTTTGTTCTTTGCTCTATTCACTTTTTATTATTCTCTTTTCTCTAAAATTGCCGTTTCCAGATACAAGATAATAAATAATAGATAAAAGTAAATGTAGCTTTACTACGCAAAGCATTGATTATAAAAAAGAATTATTGTATAATTCGTGTAGGGGTGATACTGATGAACAGCCCGTTACTCGATAAATCTCTTGATTTTGCAACATAGATTGTTTTGTTTTATGAGGAATTTTCTAAAACAAGAAAAGATACAACTATCGTAAAACAATTACTTCGTTCAGCAACGAGTATCGAAGCAAATATAAACGAAGCCGTTTACGGTAACAGCAAAGCTGATTTTATATCTAAACTTCATATTTCACTGAAAGAAACGAGCAAAAGCATTTATTGGCATACGCTCTTAAAAAGAACAAAGCTAATGGATTATAATTTTGATGAACTATTATCATTGGCGCAAGAGATCAAACGAATGCTGATTGTATCCCTAAATACCGCAAAGGAAAACAAATGAAAACTCTTTTTACTGCCTTTAAAGGCATACACAATACTTCTTTTCAATTAGTCGATCCATTGGGTGCAAATTATATCTTGTTAACCAATAGCTTCCAAGGTATAGAAAAAGGTATTTCTTCCATTTACAGTGATGATAGTATCGTGTATATGTTTGGTGTTGATAAGACCTTGATGGACAAAATCCGAATTGAAGCCTATGCAAATTACAATGAAGAAATGGTCTATACAAAATTCGATATATGTACTTTAAGAAACAGGTTTAGAGACGGAAATATTTTTTACACCGTATCTTATAAACCTACGCATTATTTATGCAATGCAGCGTATTATCATATGCTCAAGAAAAAACTAAATACAGTTTTTATACATATTACTTCTTTAAAAGGCATGCGTATGGGTATGATGAATAAACTTGTTAAAGTTTTGGAAGATGATATAATTCACTAAAGCATCATAAGGGGCAATGTCTTTCGTTACAGGAGCACGCTTAGCTCACCGGTTCGATTGTAAACGCTCTCACAACGGCTCACAGTCGTTTCCTCTTGAGATGCCCGGCTCCGGTTGCAGCGAATAAACCAACCGCCTTGCCAATCGCCGACCGCCGTGCCAACAAATCCTCTCTGTATCCCGCACCGCGGACGCTTGGATGTGTCGCCAACCTTTCTGCGAGCTACGAGTGTGCAAATCCCCCGCCGAAATGCCGAAAATATCTTTTTCATGTGCCTCTCACATATTAGGATGTCACTATGGAAAACATAGCGGTGTCCCGCTTTTTTGCACTAATTTATATTATTGTGAGGCGCACAGAGAGACGAACTATGCACCAAAATTGTGTGCATGATTATCAGCAGAAATGACAAGATGAACAGGCTGCGCCCATTTTGACCGGCTATTTTTTATTTTGAGATAGGCAATAATCAGATATCAGTACCTTTGCTAATCGCTGTTGAATTCAAAAATAACTATGGTATAATTAATGCGGCAAAGCTGAGTTTATAGTTGAATTGGAGAAAATTTATGATAGATATGAAAAATTTCTCTTTAGCAAAACATGATCCAGAGATACAAGATTTAATATCGAAAACTGAACAGAAAATATTAGCTCAGTGGGCAATAGATTGCCTGAACAGAATACTTTATATCTTTGAAGAAAAATATCCAGATGAAAAAGTCCCAGAAACAGCTATCAGTATATTGTATGACTGGATGAACGGTAGAATAGCAATGTGGGATGCCAGAAAATATTGTTGGACCATATTGGAATTAGCAAGAAAATTAGAAAAAGAAGACAAAGTGTGTTGCCGAATAATTAGAGCAACGAGCCATTGTTTGGCAACCTGCCATGTTCCGACTCACGCTGAAGGGACAGCAATGTATGTTGTTTCTGCTATCAAATATCTTAACCAAAATAGAGAAAATGTCATAGAACTTATGGAAGAAGAAATGAAGTGGCAAATCAGCCATTTAAAAGAATTGCGGGGCAAATAACAAGCATCATTTATTTTCCGGCAAAGATCCCGCACCCGTACGGGCGTTGGCATCCCCTGAAAGGAGATAGCGTCGTTTCCACTTGTTATGGAAGTTCTGTGTTGTTCTGCCGCTTTCCCGTTGTTTAACTCCAAGCAATGAGATGGACGACGGGATGATGCGGTTTATCTTGCTGAACTATACATCCATATGACACAATAAATGAGCCGCATGTAATTATTCTTTTGGCCCAGAAAAAATTGGTGCAAACATGTCAAAGTATAATATAATGAAAAAGTAAGGGGGATGATATCCACTGTCGACGTCTTAACACACGTCGGAACAAATTATGCCCGTTCAGATTTTTATTTTATAAAAATTAGTCACCTGCTTCACTGCTCCTCCTCTTCCGCAAAAAGTCTCGCTTGGTTCCCCTGCTCGGTTGTACGCTCTCGCAGCGGTTCCCTGTCGTGATTACCTTTTTGCGGATTTGAGTCTATTTTAAAATTTTTCGCAGGTATCTTTTTCGCTGTCTCTTTGCAACGCATTCAAACCCAAACCTTTTACCTATCGAAACATTTTGATTTGTTTTTTCTCGCGGATATTGACATTTATGAACATCTGCACTATACTATTTTTATTAAGCAACGAAAGCAAGGCGGGTAAACCAGACTTAATATTGATAAATCAACGGTCATTTTGCCCATTGCTTAAAACATGGATTGCGTCCTGGGGCCAAACGCCCTTGCTTTGCCAAAAGCATTTCATTTTTCATGAAAGAAGTATCCTATTGATGGAATTATCGCAATTCAACAAGCAGATTTTTAACAAATGAGCTTGCGGAAAAGGTTTTTCCAAAACAATGGGAACCAACTGCCCCGTCATGGAGACAATCATTCACTGCAGTATATAAAATTATTATTATTCCAAGCCGAAATCTTCAATTATCCGTTGGATATTTAAAAAAGTCTTTTGAGACTTTTAAGAACTCTATAAGTGATGGTAAAATAATGTACAAATCTAGTATTTCAAATAAGCTTACAATAATTCCCGCTACAGAAAATGAAGCACACTTTGTAGAGATATTATATGCACAAAACCAGGAAGCTCTGCACACCGGCAACATAAGTTTGGACAAATGGAAAGAACTGCTTTCTGCCCAGGACGAGGACGAAAGGCATTTTCTTGTATGGATGGGCAATGTGCCTATTGCATACATGAAAATAAACGGACTTGAAAACACAGATAAAGCATGGATATCCATGTTATTTGTTTCTAAAAATTTTCAGCGTAAGGGAATTGGTTCTTTTGCCATAAAATATGCTGAGGAATATGTAAAATCTAAAGGATTAACCATTATTGCAGTTCAAACAGACAAAGACAATTTGCCTGCACAAAACTGTTACTTGAAATGCGGGTTTCAGGTTTTTGAGAAAGATGAAAAAATAAAATTTTATAAAACTTTGCAATAAACTGTTTTGTTTTATCCTGATTCGGCGGAACAGCATACGTCCTAAGTGTACCTCTTTTGCAAATCCTAGGCATTTAGGAACGAGCACTGTCAGTTCCGATTTTTATAAACTCTCTTTTTCCTCCCTCTTATCCTTTTCCCGCCAAAACAGCCATACTTCGTTTTACCAGTGGTGCAATATATTCCTGATAAGGAGACAATCATGAACTACCGCGTCGAAAATCAATTAGAACTCTTTGAATTCCATGATGCCCTTTTTTCGCCTGTAAGCTTGGACAGAGAAAAACTGATTATTTCTGCCGAATACTTAAATATTCATAAAAACACCCGGCAAAATCCTTTTAATTATGACATGGAAATAGATTATGCGCAAATAACCTTTACAAATTTCCGCGCACTTTCTTATAAATACGCAAGTACGGAGACTACAGACTGCAATCCTCCCTCATTTCCTTTCAAAATAATTAGCGGACAGGAAGCCCAAGAAAAAATATTTGAAGAATTGGAAAATCAAATAACAGTATACGATTTTGACAGTATAGACGGTTCCCGTTATTTCATTGACGGCTGCGGAATACAAGCATTTTTTGTAATGGAATTTTGCTTTGACAATGTAATTGTGGAGTGGGACAAATACAAAAAGAAAGCCTGGTATGAATTACAAAAGAGATATCAATATGAAATTACCTTAACTTCACCAAAAGGAGAAGAACATGCGAAAATTATAATAAACTGCAATGAAGAAACTTATAATAATACAAAACACACGCCCGATATAAATATAATTTTAATGTATGCCGGCAAGGAAATTTTCGGACATGGGGAGGATTTTTTGTGGGTCGATGCTTTTGCCCATATACAGAACCAACTGCCCGAAGGGGTAAATTTAAAATGCTGCTTAACTTGCAGATATGGCAATATGTGTCCCGTCGGCAACAAGCCTGACGAATTATTCTGCACTAAAAATATTATAATATCTCAAAAAAGCGACTTGTATTTTTACACAGAAGATGAAGCTGAACGAAATAAACGCTCCAGGCATTACTGCGATGTGTGCGCAGATTATCAGCCGCAGAGCGAAGAATACTACACCTACAATGATTTCCCATATTATTTAAAATAATATTTTATTAGGCTATCCGTTCAGCCAATAATTACCCGCCAAAAAACTTTTATATCCCTTTAAAAAAGTTTTTAACGCTTAAGCATCTGATATAATCAAAAACCAGCCGTAAATTTTCTAATTTTTGCTTTCCGCAGCTATTAAGCTTGTTTTCAAAAAACTATTCCGCACCACCGTTAATAAAACGCGGGTTTCCACCCAATCAGTTTATTTTTCTGGTTCAATAGGCTCCACTACCAGTCCTCCTTCAACGAAATGGGGGTTATTCATTCGTTCTGTATAAAGCTGGCGAAATTCCTCTGCGTCAGTATACAATATTCCCCTTTGTGCCTTATCATGAATTCTTATACCTTCGCCGTTTTCATATGGAAAAGTATAAACATATGACCCCTTATTTGTTTCTATTAAACAATATGCATAATTGGTATCCTCGGTAAACAAAATCATATTCTGAATATTACCAAGCCGCGCTTCCTGTACCGCTTCATAAGCATAGTGCGCTTTCATATGCAGAGGTAATACAGCATCGTAAGCTGCCTCCTCCCAATAATCATTTTTAGGATAAATAAATTTTGTTCCATCCCAGCAACTATCTTTGGCAAGATGGCTAATGAAAGAACTTTTCTTACTGCGCCGTAAACTTTGATACATACGCCCAATCAAGTTATAATACCTTGAATAAATAGGCACCGTATAATTTGTAAAAATCACCTCACCATTGTTCAATACATCTTCAACAGACGGCATGCCTTTCTCCCAGTCATAATCTCTCAGCACATAGTTGCGAAAATCATAGCCAACACAAGCGTTTTCATAGGATACAACAGCCCCTGCGTTATTTAAGTACATACGTTCATCATAATCCAGTTCCTGAAACTCTGCTTCATATGCTTCTTTCAATTCGGCTATCTCCTTATCGCTGGGCCGCACAAATTCCGCTCCCGCTATAACCGGAAGAGGACGCGTAGGCGCAGGCGTTGCCGGATTAAAGGTATACTGCGGCTCTCGGCTTGTATAAGCGGCGGTAGGCTTAACAGGTGTTGATGTGTTTTCCAAAGTGTTGGATGAAGCAGGCTGGACTGTTGCAATATTCGTATTGGCAGTATTTGCCGCCGTATTGGACGCTTCCGCCTGTTCGTTAATGGCATTGCAGCCAGTTAAAAGCACTATCCCTGCGCAGCAGGCGCAGGCAAGCAGTTTTAGCAGGTCCTTCATATTGCTCCCCCTTTTTGCATAGGTATTATCTGTCCCATTATTTAAATAGAACTATTTGCCGGCCTTCCTGCGCCGGACAAAAACAGCTGTCCCTGCCGCGCCCCCTCCAAGAACGCATATTAATACTATTCCAATAATGATCCGCGCCGTTTTATTAACCCTCGGCTCAGGCATGGCTGAAGCTGAGGATATAATGGAAGCCGTATCCGCAATCTCCGGCGCGGCTGTTCCGTTAACGCTGGGAGCGGCAGTCGGAGCCTCAACAGTCGAACGGGGCGTAGCCATCGTTCTGCTGGGCCGTGGAGTAGGCGTAGGGGTAGGGGTGGACGTTGGTTCGGGTGTTACAAAAACAGGCTCGTATGGTATATGCCCCATATAGACTGCTCTAATAAATTCATCAAGCGGCATCGCCTGATTGCCTTTTTCCGGCTCCGCAGTATTATATGCTGGATAGACATAGTACCCTTTGTCTGTCTTAAAAAACGCCCGATTATCTGACATGCCCCCTGTCAAGTAGACATTTTTTGTGGACACCTGTTATGCAGCATA
>OMGY01001012.1_pt1 | contig 28434 bp, 19 predicted proteins | sample 1674461 | NCBI WGS metagenome assembly OMGY01 (sample SAMN05578579, study PRJEB25193) | human gut metagenome | biome: Human Microbiome; feature: human-associated habitat; material: feces | host: Homo sapiens | place: USA:Birmingham | reverse complement strand
GCCACGGAATTAACACTTCAATATCTGCAACTGCCCATGGCGCTCACTGAGCGCCATGCAGGCTGACGTTGTTTGCGGTACAAATTCAGTGGCGCAAGGCTTCCAAGTTTGTCATTGCGAGGCCCCAAAGGGGCCGTGGCAATCTCGCAGTACCCGGCCGGATAACAAGATGGCCCCGGCGAAAACGCAGCTGCCTGCACGAGATTCCCACGTCGCTTCGCTCCTCGGAATGACAAATCTGGTGGCTTTGCGCCACGGAATTAACACTTCAATATCTGCAACTGCCCATGGCGCTCACTGAGCGCCGCTACAGGCGCAATTGGTGCATGCCATTTTATCGATACCCGGTACGAATCGTCAGTGCGTTGCCGGGAGCGGCGTGCCGCTCCCCTACGATGGTGCGCCTCATGATTTGCCCGATTGCGGTTTTTCCGGCGGTGTGCTATACTATACCAATAAACCAACGATAGGGGAGGCGCTGCCATGTCTTTTTTATACTGGCTCGAATCCATCCGCTGCCCGTTTCTCGACGCCGTCATGCAGGCATTCACCTGTTTCGGCGAGGAACTGGCGTTCCTGCTGCTGGCGCTGACGATCTTCTGGTGCGTCAGCAAGGAGGAAGGCTATTATCTGCTGTTTGTCGGCTTCTTCGGCACGGTGCTCAATCAGTTCCTCAAGCTGCTGTGCCGCATTCCGCGGCCATGGGTGCGCGACCCGAGCTTCACGATCGTGGAAAGCGCGCGCAGCGGGGCGGGCGGCTATTCCTTCCCGTCCGGCCACACGCAGAACGCCGTCGGCACGCTCGGCGGCATTGCCCGCTGGCACAAAAATCGCGCGCTGCGCATCGTGTGCATCGTGCTCGCGGCGCTGACGGCATTTTCCCGCATGTATCTCGGCGTGCACACGCCGCTGGACGTCAGCGTGGCGGCTGTGACGGCCGTTGTGCTGATCTTCGTGATCTATCCTATCGTGCGCAGCGCGGCGGAGGACCCGAAAAAAATGGCCGTTCTGCTCGGCGTGATGACCGTCGTGGCGGGATGGTTCGTGACGGCGCTGGGCGGCTTCATCATCGCCTACGTCGTCGGACTGGCACTCGTCTACGGAGGAACCGTCATGCTGATCCTGCTGACGGTGCTGGCGGGCTACATGCTCGTCCACAGCAACTTCATCAAAAAGACGAAGAGCGCCGAAACGACGACCGCCGTCACGAACGAAAACGTCGTCGAAGAGATCGCCACGGTGGTCAGCTCGACGATCAACACCGCCACCCGCATCTACGACCGCACGCTGCTGGCCGTCTTCAAGGAGAACCGCAAGGTGTTGCGCGACCTCAACCGCGAATCGTCGGAACTCTACGAGCGGATGCACGAACGCAAATACCGCATGATGTCGACGCTGCGGATGCTGCGCGAGAGCGATCTCGACACGGCGCAGTACTACGTGCAGGTGGTCGACTACCTCAACGAAATGACCAAGGCGCTGATGCACATCACCCGCCCGGCGTTCGAACATATCGACAACAACCACGAGGGGCTTTCGAAGGAGCAGGCCCGCGACCTGATGTCGATCAACGACGACGTGGAGTCGATCTACCGCCACATCAACCTGATGCTGCGCGAGGGCGACTTCTCGGAGATCGAAACGGTGCTGACGATGCGCGACCAGCTGTTCGAGTCGATCGCCGAAGCCATCAAATCCGAGCTTACGCGCATCAACGAGGCCCGTTCGAACACCAAGGCAAGCATGCTGTACCTCACGATCTTGACCGAGACCAAGAACATGGTGCTCCAGTCGCGCAACCTCCTCAAATCGCAGCAGTACTTCCTCAAGCACCTCACGGGGCCGAAAACGTGGATTAAATAATGCAAAATTCACAATTCATCATTCACAATTGTTGAGTTTGCGGATGCTGATTATTTCAGCAAAGTAAAATTATGAATGATGAATTGTGAATTATGAATTCTAACTATGGACATTGCAAAAGCAAAACGGCGGGAGAACATCGCCGAATACATTCTCTACCTCTGGCAGCTGGAGGATCTGCTCCGGGCGCTGCAATTCAGCCCCGAGGCCATCTTCTCGACGCTGATCGCCCCGCGCAAGGACATCGGCGAGGAGCAGAAGCACGTCTTCCTGCTCTGGTACATGGATCTGGCGAACCTGCTCCGTCAGGAAGGCAAGGAGGAGAAAGGGCATCTGGAACATACGCTCCACCTGATTCAGGACCTGCACGACCTGCATCTCCAGCTGATGAAACTCCCCGTCGGCGCGCATTACCGCCAGACGTACGCCCGCCTCGAACCCGAGCTGCCGCGCCTGCGGAGCGTTCTGGGCAACCCGGGGATGAACGACACGGAACTCTGCTTCCGCGCGCTCTACGCCGCGATGCTCTACCGCATCAAGGGCGAGGGCGACAAATCGGCCGTGACGGACACGCTGGAATACATATCCCCCGTAATCGCAGAGTTGGCCGACATGCACGGCAAGGTCGAGCGGGGCGAAGTGAACCTGTTCAAGACGGAGGCCGAATAACGCCCCCGAATCGCACCGGAAGATGAAACGCCTGACCCTGCTGTTCGGAGCGCTTCTGGCCGCAGCGCTCTGCACCCTCCCGGCGGCGGACGCCGCAGCACAGCCGAAACCGACGAAATACAACCTCTGCCGGAAACACCCGGCCGACGGACCCTATATCGTCTACGACGCGAAAAAGGGCGCCTATGCAGCGACCGCCGACAAGCGGGGGCGCGTCCGCGTGATGCTCTACGGAGGCGGCCCGGTCGAGGTCCGGTCGAGCCGGGGCGCATACCTCTTCAGCGTCATGCCGCACGCCGTCGAGCGAGGTCCCCGGGAACTCCCGCAGGCCCCGAAACTGTTCGTCACGTCCGACCTTCACGGCGATTTCCGGAGTTTTGCGACGCTCCTCCAGGCCCACGGCGTGATCGACGGCGACTGCCGGTGGAGCTACGGAAACAACCAGCTGGCGGTGATCGGCGACATTTTCGACCGCGGCTACGACGTGCTGCCGCTGTTGTGGCTGATGTACAAACTCGAACAGGAGGCCGCCGACGCGGGAGGCGCCGCCGTGTTGCTGTTGGGCAATCACGAAGGAATGGTGCTGGCCGGCGACGTGCGCTACACGCGCGGGAAGTACCTCGAAACGGCGCGGCAGCTCGGCATGGAGAATTACCGCCAACTGTTCTCGCCCGACACGGAACTCGGCCGCTGGCTCGCGACCCGCAACACGATGCTGCGCATCGGCCGCAACCTCTTCGTACACGCGGGATTGAGCGCCCGACTGCTCGAACGCGATCTGGAAATGGATACGCTCAACGCCCGGATGAGCGAAGGGCTTTACCGGACCTCGAAGGAGCGCAGGGAGGACCCGACGCTCGAATTCCTGTACCGTTCGGCCGGGCCGGTCTGGTACCGCGGGATGGTCTGCACGGATGAAAAATACGATCCGCTGACGCCGGAACAGACCGACGCGCTGCTGCGCCGTTACGACGCCGACCGGCTCCTGGTCGGACACACGATTTTTCCCGACATTTCGACCTTCCACGACGGCCGCGTGATAGCGGTCAACGTACAGAACGAACTCAACCGGCGGAAAAACCGCGGCCGCGCCGTGCTGATCGAAGGCAGCCGCATATCGGTCGTCGGAAACCGCGGCGTGAAACGGGTGCTGGAGGAATAAGCAGGAAACCGAAAACGGGGTCAGACGATCTCCAACCCCATGATGTAATCATTCATATAATAACCGTCGCCGATCGGAAAATCGCCCTCGCGCAGGCGGCGCATGCCCATCCGTTCGTAGAAATGCAGCGCGCGGTTGCGGCGGTTGACGTTGAGTTCCATCATGCAGGGTCCGGGATGCACGCTGCGGATGTATTCCACGGCGCGGCGGAACAGAAACTCCCCGGCGCCGAGGCCCTGAAAACGGGGCAGGACGTAGATTTTCTGGAGGTGGAACAGATCCCCGCCCTGCCGCTCGACCGAAACGTAGCCGCACGGCTCGCCGTCGGACGAGGCGATGAACCAGACATGCCCCGCACGGAACTGTCCTTGCAGGCTCTCTTCGGAGTACATCCACTCCATCATGTAATCCAGCTGCGCGGGCGCGAGGATCTCGCGGTAGGTGGCGGGGAAGACCTCCCCGGCCAGACGGCGGATCAGCGCGCAATCGGCTTCGGAGGCCCGGCGGATCGAAAGCATAACGGCACAACAGGCATTAAACGAAAGAAGGCCGGCAAAAAGCCGACCTTAAATCTTTCCTGCAGGAAATTAAGCGTACTTGAACGTCGACTCGTCCGATACGGTCAGTTTCTTGCGGCCCTTTGCGCGGCGCGCAGCCAGCACCTTGCGACCGTTAGCCGTAGCCATACGAGCGCGGAAACCGTGCTTGTTGATACGCTTGCGACGCGAAGGCTGGTATGTTCTCTTCATTGCCATAGCTATATAGTTTTTATTGTTTCAGACATTTTTACGGATTGCAAAAGTACAACAAAAAAGTTATCCGCAAAAGTTTTTCGCGAAAATATTTTCCAAAACCCCGAAAAAAGCCCCGAATCCCACTATCTTTGGCGCCGTTAGGGCACTTTCAGGGGTCGGAAATTTTGTCGGACGGCATGCAATTCAGTTTTGTTTCCGTCCGTTCTTTTTTCTACCTTTGTAAAGTAAAGGAGGCTCCGGAAGCCGGCATGAGCGCCGACCGGTCCGGAGCGGTTTGTTTTTCAGACGGATAACACACGACAGCACATATGGCAGTTTTCAAAGTCGAAGGTGGCCACCGACTGCGGGGCGAAATCACGCCCCAGGGAGCCAAAAACGAAGCGTTGCAGATACTCTGCGCCACGCTGCTGACGCCCCAGCGGGTCGTCGTCAGGAACATCCCCCGGATTCTCGATGTGATGCAGCTCATCGAACTGCTCCGCTGCATGGGCGTGGAGGTGGAGCAGCTCGCGGAGGACGCCTACGCGTTCTGCGCCCGCGACATTGATTTCGAATACCTCAAATCGGACGATTACCGCCAACGCTGCACGCGATTGAGGGGTTCGGTCATGCTGATCGGCCCGATGCTGGCGCGGTTCGGCGTGGGATACATCCCCAAGCCGGGCGGCGACAAGATCGGCCGACGCAGGCTCGACACCCATTTCCTCGGATTCCAGAAACTCGGCGCGAAGTTCAACTTCGACATCGCCGACGAGTTCTTCATGGTCGAAGGCCGGGAGCTGAAGGGGACCTACATGCTGCTGGACGAGGCGTCGGTGACCGGCACGGCCAACATCGTGATGGCCGCCGTGATGGCCAAAGGCCGGACGACGATCTACAACGCGGCCTGCGAACCTTACCTCCAGCAGTTGTGCAAAATGCTCAACAGAATGGGCGCGAAGATTTCGGGCATCGCCTCGAACCTGCTCGAAATCGAAGGCGTCGAAGCGTTGGGCGGCACGGAGCACCGGCTGCTGCCCGACATGATCGAGGTGGGCAGCTTCATCGGCATGGCCGCCATGAACCGTTCGGAGCTGACGATCAAGGATGTGTCGTTCGAGAACCTGGGCATCATCCCCGCGCAGTTCGCCCGCATGGGCATCCGTTTCGAACAGCGGGGCGACGACATCCACATCCCCCAGCAGGACCATTACAGCATCGACACGTTCCTCGACGGCTCGATTATGACCATTGCCGACGCCCCGTGGCCGGGACTGACGCCCGACCTGCTGTCGATCTTTCTGGTGGTGGCCACGCAGGCCAACGGCGCCGTGCTGATCCACCAGAAAATGTTCGAAAGCCGCCTGTTCTTCGTCGACAAACTGATCGACATGGGCGCGCAGATCATTCTCTGCGACCCGCACCGCGCCACGGTCATCGGCCACGACCACCGGCTGTGCCTGCGCGCGACGCGCATGACCTCGCCCGACATCCGTGCGGGCGTGGCGCTGCTGATCGCGGCCATGTCGGCCGAAGGGGTCTCGACCATCCAGAACATCGACCAGATCGACCGCGGCTACAAGGACATCGACGGCCGTCTGAATGCCCTCGGGGCCAAAATCACCCGCATCGACGACTGCAAGTAAATCCCCGGCTTTCCGGAAAACAACCCCTGCCGCGCAATATTCCATCAGCCGCGCGGCAGGGGTTTTGCGACCATAGGGCAGCAAAACCGCCCGCCGAACCCCGTTTTCCGGGATTTGCGGCCGAAAGGAACAGGGTCAAAAAAACAGCCGAAATGTACCATTCGGCCTATTTTTTATATCTTTGTGCGTCGACCCCGCACCCGAACGGAGTGTCGGAAAAAACAAATTATACGGTAAAATGTTTTTTTCTTAACATTCTGAAACTTCAATGCGTTATACGCTTACAAAAAATACGTTTATTCATCAATTTTACTTTATGCGTTCACTATCCAAACTCTGCGTCCTGCTCCTGGCGGCAGGACTACTGATCGCCCCGGCGTCGGGGGCGGCGGCCTCGAAATCCAAAAAGAAAAAATCGAAAACCGAGGAGGTCGCCAAACCCAAAGTCGACAAGTACACCAAAATGTTCGTCAACGACAAATCGTGCCTCACCGCCAAAGGGCCTTTCCTGACGCTCCACAAGCTCAAGGGAAAGCTCTACGTGGAGGTTCCCCTCAAGACGATCGGCCGTGAAATGCTGATCGCCTCCACGATCTCGGAGGCCAGCGACACCAACCTCGGGACCATCGGCTACAAACCCACCGACCCCATCCACGTCAAGTTCACGCGCATCGACACGACGATCTACCTCTCGCAGGCCGTCGTGCCGCCCGTTCACGACACGAACGATCCCCACATGTCCAAGGCCATCGGCCGGAGCACCCTCCCGCCGATCATGCACTCCTACCCGCTGGTCTGCTACAACCGCGACAGCTCGGCAATGGTGATCGAAATGACCAAGTTCTTCTCGGGCGACAACGAACTGCTCGCCCCGATCAAAAGCACCAAGGGCGGCGTGGTGAACATCACGGGCAAGTTCAAGTCCGAAGGTTCGGTGATCGACCAGATCAAGTCCTTCGAGGACAACGTGACCGTCAAATCCTACCTCTCCTACTCGGTGACGGCCGACCTGCTGGGCCTGCTGGTCATCAAGAAGGACGAGCCGATGACCGTGAAGGTCACGCGCACGATCCTGCTGCTGCCCGAAGAGGCGATGCGGCCCCGCCTGGCCGACTCGCGCATCGGCATCTTCCTGACCGGCATGTCGCGCATCAACGGCAAGAAGGACAAGATCGAGGATTTCTCGGTCATCAACCGCTGGAACATCCAGCCCAAAGACATGGAGGCCTGGAAACGCGGCGAACTCGTGGAGCCGGTCAAGCCGATCGTCTTCTACCTCGACGACGCGTTCCCCGCGCTGTGGCGCGAACCGATCCGCCGCGGCGTGCTGCGCTGGAACAAGGCCTTCGAGAAGATCGGATTCAAAAACGTCATGCACATCGAGGACTTCCCGAAGGACGATCCCGAATTCGATCCCGACAACCTGAAATACTCCTGCATCCGCTACGTCCCGGCCGCCGTGGCCAACGCCATGGGACCCTCGTGGGTCGACCCCCGCTCGGGCGAGATCATCAACGCCTCGGTGCTGATGTACAACGACGTGGTGAAGCTGGCCGCCAACTGGCGTTTCGTGCAGACCGCACAGGTCGACGAGCGCGTGCGCGGCAAGGAGCTGCCCGACGACGTATTCCAGGAGTCGCTGGAGTACATCCTCGCCCACGAGGTGGGACACTGCCTCGGACTGATGCACAACATGGCCGCATCGAGCGCCTTCCCCGTGGATTCGCTCCGCAGCGCATCGTTCACGCAGCAGCACGGCACGACCCCCTCGATCATGGACTACGCGCGTTTCAACTACGTGGCCCAGCCGGGCGACAAGGGCGTGAAACTCACCCCGCCGGACCTCGGACCCTATGACGACTACGTCATCAAATACGCCTACACGCCGCTACCCGACAAGAAGGACATGTTCGACGAGGAGAAGACCATCCGCGGATGGATCGACGAGAAGGTCGGCGACCCGATCTACCGTTACGGCCGCCAGCAGGTGATCGCCCGCTACGACCCCACCGCCATCGAGGAGGACCTCGGCGACGACCACATCAAGGCCGGCGACTACGGCATCGGCAACCTCAAATACGTCCTTTCGCACATGGAGGAGTGGATCACCGACGAGGAGGACCCCGACCTGAAAATCCGCACGGAGCTTTACGAGGCCGCGGCCGGACAGTTCGCGCGCTACGTGAACGCCGTGATGCTCAACGTGGGCGGCATCTACCTCACGGACGTGAACAGCAACACGGCGGGCGGTCCGCAGGCCGTTTCCGTCCCGAAGGAGTTGCAGCGCGCATCGCTGAAATGGGTGCTTGCGCAGATGAAGGACTCGGCATGGCTCGAACAGCCCGCGCTGACCGAAAAACTGCCGCTGCACGTGGACCTCTCGTTCATCCTGCGCTTCAACTTCTGCCGCGCGTTCTTCACCTATTATAAGAACGTCACGCTCTCGTCGCACATCGCCGACGATCCCTACACGCCGCAGGAGTATATGGACGACCTCTACAACATCGTCTTCGAAAGCACGATCAAGGGACGCCCGGTGTCGCCGTCGGAGCGGCTCATCCAGCGGATGTTCGTCGACGCGGCCGCGGACGTCGCCTCCAGCGAGGCCAAGCGCATGAAGCTGGGCGGCATCGCGGAGGCCTACGCACCCTCGGTGGACGAGATCGCGCTGCTGGGTCTCGACCGGAGCGGCATCGTGGAGCGTTACCTCGGCCCGCTGCGCGAGGCCGAAGAGGAGCATGGCAAGGGATACGTCGCCTCGCAGCTCTGGAACAGCGACGCCCTGTCGTCGGGCTACGGCTGGCAGTACAACGTGCAGCTGCGGTCGATCGACGAGTCGCGCGCGCTGTTCGTCAACGTCAACGACCGAATCCTGAAACTGCTGCGTTCGCGCGTGAAAAGCGCTACGGGAGAGACCCGCGCCCACTACCAGGGCATGATCTACGTACTCGAACGCAGCCTGTTCCCGTCACAGAAGAACTAAAACCCGAGCAGACCGGCCGGGGCGGCCGGTCTGCCTAAAACCCAAACACATGCAAAGAATTCTACAACTTTTCAGCCGTGCGCTGCGGCTGTCGCTGGTCGTGGGCTTGTTATGCTGCACAGCCGCTACGGCCCGGGCGCAGGGGGGGGTGAACCGATCAACCTGAACGCGACGATCACCGTCACGCTGACGGAGAGACCCGCGACGGCGGTGCTCGACGAAATCACCCGGAAAACAGGCATCAAATTCGCCTACGACCCCGAAGACATCCGCCGGCTCCCGGCCGTGAGCGGCGAATTCAAGAAAGTCACCGTACACGAACTGCTCGACAAGTGCATCGCCGGGTCGACGTTCAAATACGCCATCGAGAACAACGTCGTGCTGGTCTACGACTCGACGGTCAAGATGCGCAAGTTCACCGTGAGCGGAACCGTGCGCGACGCCGGCAAGACGGTGCTCCCCGGCGCATCGGTCATTCTGAAAGGCGGCTCGGGACAGGGCGTCTCGACCGATGAAAAGGGCCAGTTCACCTTCACCTTCTCGACCAAGACCAGCCCTGCGGTCCTCGAAGTCGGGTTCCTGGGCATGGAGACCCAGCAGGTGATCATCACCGGCTCGGCGAAGGGCCTGAACGTCACCCTCAAGGAGGGCGGCACGCGCATCGACGACGTGGTGGTCAACGGCATGTTCACCCGCAACAAGAGCACCTACACGGGTTCGGTGACCTCGATCAAGGGCGAAGACCTCGTGGCCATCTCGAACACCAACCTGATGTCGGCCCTGAGCGCCGTGACCCCGGGCATGGTGGTCGTACAGAACAACGCCCTCGGCTCGAACCCCAACGCCATTCCCGAAATCCTGATCCGCGGCTCGAACTCCATCGCCACCTCGGCCGAGGAAAAGGCCTACAACAACCCGCTGATCATCCTCGACGGCGCCGAAATCAGCATGGAAGAGCTGTACGACCTCGACATGTACGAAATCGAGCGCATCGACGTCCTGAAGGACGCGCAGGCCTCGATCGTCTACGGCGACCGGGCGGCCAACGGCGTAATCGTCATCGAACGCCAGCAGGTGACCGACAGCAAACCCCGCCTGAGCTACAACTTCGTGCCCGAGCTGAGCATCCCGGACTTGAGTTCGATGAACCTCTGCAACGCGGCGCAGAAACTGGAACTGGAACGCCTGGCCGGGCTTTACGAATCGGACAACGGCGCGATGGACAAGGCTTACGCCTACAAATTGCAGAACGTCCGCCGGGGCGTCAACACCGACTGGATACGCGCCCCGCTGCGCGTACCGTTCAGCCACACTCACTCGCTCTCGCTGAGCGGCCGCGCACAGAAGATCGACTACCGCGCGTCGCTGCGCTTCAGCGACAAGTACGGCGTCATGAAGGGCGACAACCGCCGCAACTACACGCTCAACTTTTCGATAGGCTACCACATGCGCGACAAGCTCACGCTCCGTTACACGGCCAACTACACGCTGACCGACGCAACGGATTCGCCCTACGGCAAATTCAGCGCCTACACGAAACTCAACCCCTACGAGTCGCCCTACGACGAGTACGGCGAGCTGGTCAAAGCCTTCTATTTCGACCCCGAGGACACCTCGACGACGAGCGAAGGCTACCAGGCCAACCCGCTCTACAATGCCACGCTTTCGAGTTTCAGCACCTCGCGCAACCAGACCCTCCGCAACACGGTCGACGCCAAATGGTACGTGACCAAGGATTTCTACGTCTCGGGACAGTTCAACATCGACGTCAAGAGCAGCCAGTCGGACAAATACGTTTCGCCCGACGACGCACAGTTCCTCGGCGAGAACGACCCGGCCAAGCGCGGTCTCTACGGACTGGGCACGGGCAAGGCGTTCAACTACGACGGCAAGATCGTGCTCAACTACGGCCGCAACATCGGACAGGAAGGCTCGGGATTCGTGATCAACGCCGGAAGCGACATCCAGCACACCAACGCCACGACCTCCTACATCACGGCGATGGGTTTCCTGAAGGACAACCTCTCGGACATCAAATACGCCCTGGGATACGACTCCTCGAACCTCCCGAGCGGAACCGAGACGCTGCTGGCAAAGGTCGGCTTCTTCGCCAGCGGCAACATCTACTTCCGGAACCGGTACTTCGCCGACGTTTCCTACCGCACGTCGGGATCGTCGGCCTACGGCAAGGAGAACCGGTTCGCCCCGATGTGGTCGTTCGGCCTGGGATGGAACCTCCACAAGGAGAAGTTCCTCGAAAACGTCGAATGGATCGACGTGATCCGCCTCAAATGGTCGTGGGGATACAACGGCCAGACCACCGGCAGCCCCTATCAGGCCATCACGACCTACAAGTACAGCAACAGCAACATCTACTACACCGGCGTGGGAACCGTGCCGATCCGCATGGGCAACCCCGAGCTGAAGTGGCAGCGCGTGCTGAAGAACAACTTCGGCATCAACCTCACGCTCTTCAAGGAACGGCTGGTGATGAGCTTCGACTACTTCCGCAACACCACCAAGGACCAGCTGATGACGATTCCCCTCCCGGCGTCGACCGGTTCAGAGGACATCGTCGTGAACTTCGGCGAGAACCAGAACGTAGGCTACGACTTCTCGGTGGCGGGGCAGGTGATCCGCAACAAGAACTGGGCGTGGACGAGCGTCATCAACGGTTCGCACGTCAAGGACCGCATCAAGCAGATCAGCGACAAGCTGAAGAACACCGCCTATCAGCTCGAAGAGGACAACCCGCTGAAACTGCGCTTCCGGGAAGGCGGCTCGCAGTACGACATCTACGCCGTGCGTTCGGCCGGCATCGACCCCGCCACGGGACAGGAAATCTTCATCAACAAAAACGGCGAATACACCTTCAAGTACGACGCCGAGGACGAGGTGGTCGTGGGCAACACGCAGCCCAAACTGCAAGGCACGTGGCTCAACACGCTGCGTTACAAGGGATGGTCGCTGAACTTCGTCTTCAGCTACACCTTCGGCGGCGACACCTACAACAAAACCCTCTGGGAGAAGGTGGAAGACATCGACCCGCGCTACAACGTCGACGAACGCGCCTTTACGGACCGCTGGAAGAACCCGGGCGACCTGTCGCGCTACCTCGCCATCAAGGAGCGGCGTTCGACGACCCCGCACAACTCGGAGCGTTTCGTGGAGCGGCTCAACGAACTGTGGCTTTCGAGCGCGACGCTCACCTACGAATTCCAGCCGAAATTCCTCAAACGGCTCGGATTCAAGCGTCTGGCCGTAGGTGTCGGCGTATCGGACATCGTACGCTTCTCGACCGTCAAGTACGAACGCGGTACGAGCTACCCCTACTGCCGCACCATCAACCTGACATTCCGTCCCACGTTCTAATATTGCCGAGACCATGAAACGAATGAAAAAATACAGCTACATCCTGCTGGCCCTGCCGCTGCTGCTGGGCAGCTGCGAGGCGTATCTCGACGTCAATCCCAAATCGGAAGTGACCGACAAGGAGCTTTTCTCGACGGCCGAAGGCTGCGAAGACGCCATCTACGGCATCTATACCGAGATGGGAACCAACAAGAACCTCTTCGCCTACGCGCTCACGTTCGCCTATCCGGAACTGATGACCGGCAACTTCACCATCAGCCAGAGCGACAACCTGGCCTACGTCGTACAGCGCCTGTGGGAGCACGAAAACGCAATCACGGTAGCCGAAAACCTCTGGATCAACGGATACAAGGCCATCGGATACGTCAACAAGGCGCTGATGCACGTCCTGCCCAAATCCGACGACGAATTCCGCCACATCCGGCTCTACAAAGGCGAACTGCTGGCGCTGCGCGCCTACCTCCATTTCGAAATGGCCCGCATCTTCGCCGTGCCGTTCGCATCGGGCGACGCCGCGGCCAAAGCCAAGGCCATTCCCTACGTGACCACGTACGGCATCGAAGTCACCCCGTACAGTTCGCTGGACAAGGTGTTCGAACTGATCGTCGCGGACCTGACCGAGGCGGAGAAATACCTCGCGGCGGACGAGGAACTGGTGACGGCGACCCGCAACAACGCCTCCGACGGCTTCACGAGCTGCCGCATCACGCACCTGAACCTCTACGCGGTACAGGCGCTGCTGGCCCGCGCCTACTGGACGATGGGCAAACTGGACCTGGCCGAGGATTACGCCGAGAAGGTGATCGACAGCGGCAAATTCCCGCTGATGACGACCGCCGAGGCCTGGAACGCCGTGGAGACCGGCACGCTCAACATGCAGGAGACCGTCTTCGGGCTCTACTCGACGCAGTACACCTACAACTTCTACCGGAATCACATCTACCAGGGCGGAACCCTTGCGCTCTCCAGCCAGTATTCCGAAATCTACTCCACCGACCTGGCCGGCACGGACAAGCGTTACTCGACCTGGTTCGACACGGGCAATTCGTGGTGCATCAAGCACTACAACAAGATGTACGCCCAGGGAGAGAGCAACCCCACGTACAGCGGCAAATCAATCCCCGGACCGAGTCTGATCCGGATTCCCGAAATGTACTACATCGTGGCCGAAGCCAACCTCACGAAGGACCCGGACAAGGCGACGGAATACCTCGACTACGTGGTGAAGTCGCGCGACTTGACGCCTTTCGCCGAGCGCGAAACGGGCAAAATCACCGAAAACAACATCATCAACGAACGCCGGAAGGAGTTTTTCGCCGACGGCGAGGATTTCTTCAACATGAAACGATTGCAGCTGGACATCGCGATACCGGGAGGCAATTTCGCGGGAACCGACGACGCGACCTACACGATGCCCATCCCGCAGAGCGTAGAGGACAATTACAGACAATAACGCAAGACTTATGAAAAACCTCATTTTCAAAATAGCCGTCCTGGCCGGAACCGTCGCGGCATTCGCCTCCTGTTCCGACACGTGGCTGATGTACGACACGTCGCAGAAGGACAAACTCTATTTCAAATACGAGAACTATCCGAGTCTGGACCAATATCTCTCGACCGACTTTTCGTTCGCCCTGCTCGACGAATCGGTGAAAGAGGTCAAGAAGACCGTAACCGTGACCCTGCTGGGAATGCCGGCAGACCGCGACCGGACGTTCGAGGTAAGGGCCATTCACGACACCACCTCGAATTACACCACGGGCGGCGTACAGCGCGAGCTGATCGACGCCATCGAGAACGAAGACTACACGATCGACAGGCTCATCGTCCCGGCCGGCTCCGTGGAGGGGCAGATCGACGTGACGCTGAAGCGCACGGAGAAGATTATGACGAAAACCGCGTCGCTGGTGCTCCAGATCGCCCAGAACGAAGAGTTCGAAGGCGTGCCCCGGAACGTCTACCGGTTCCTGATCTCGGACGGAACCGCCGCCTGCCCCTACTGGTGGTACTACTCCGCCACCCAGCAGTGGTATCAGTACACGGGCGAATTCCGGCAGGACAAATACCGGAAACTGCTGGAACTCTACCACGGAATCGCGGAGAGCAACCCGACGCTCTACGCGTCGATGGTCGAACAGTACGGCGAGAACATCGACAACGATTACTACACGGGACTCAACGGACAGCAGCTGCGCATGAGCATGGGATTCATGGTCAACCGGCAGAACCCCCACAAGATGGCCTGGCTCCGCTACGTGCTCTGCCCGCTGTTCGACTACTATTCGACCAATTACCCCGACCTGGAGTATTATACGACCGGAAGCGTCAACGTAACGACAGGCGGCTGGAGAGACCCGGCAAATAACTATTAACCGAAAGCGCCATGAAACAACTTGCGAAATATCTGTTGCCGCTCTGCTGCGGAATCGCACTGGCCTCCTGCTACGGACTCGACAAAGAGGAGTACCGGGAGCTGGCCCCGATCACGGTGAGCGGTCTGGACCGGACCATCTACGCCAAGGCTACCGAAACGCTCCACCTCGACAAACTCCGCGTGGAGAGCGAAAGCGGGCAGGACCTCGTCTACGAATGGTCCTACGGAAAACCTGCGGGAGACTTCCCCGGCATGGTCGACACGACGTTCATTTCCAGTTCGCCGACGCTCGACTACGCCTTCGACAAGGCCGGCAGCTACGTGCTGCGCCTGCGGATCGACAACGGCGAAAGCATCGGATTCCATTACTACGACCTGCGCGTGCAGGCCGGGTTCGACGAAGGTTTTCTGATCCTCTGCAACGACGACGAGGGCGCCGGATCGCTCGCCTTCGTCAAGAAACGCTCTCCGCAGGAGGAGGCCGAAGGCGCCCAGGAGATCTGGGACAATCTGCTGACGATCAACCCGGAATACGACTTCCGCAGCCTGCGCGACGTCTACGTATTCTCCTCGCCGGGATACGCTTCGGGAATTCTGATCTCCTCGGGCGACGACGAAGGCTCGATCTACCGCCTCGACCCCGTGACGCTGAGCGTCACCTATCGCATGAAGGGGATGGACGAATACGGAGTCCGCACCGGAGAGATTCTGGGCGAAAGAACGTCGGGAACCGCTCACTGGGCCTATCTGATCGGCGACGACGAGAGGGCCTACCGCTACGAATTCTCGACCGACATGCTCATCGTGCGGGAAACGCCCTTCCCCGCACGATACGGCCGGCAGGGACTGTTCGCCTCGAAAACCGCCGGAGTGCGCGACATCCTCATGTTCTCCGAGGCCGGAATCACCGGATTCCCCAATTCGAGAATCGCGGGATACGCCGCACCCGACGGGTATGAATTCATCAACATGGCAGCGGGCCGCATCGGGGCGGGACAGTACGACGCTTCCAAATACTACTGCATCGCCCGTACGATCGAAGGGGCGCCGAAAACCGTCAAAATCATCAGCACCAGTTCATCGCTTTCGAGTCCGACCGAAATCAAGACCTACGACGAGGTGCAGCCGATGCTGATGAATGCGAACACCCGGATCGTCACGACGAAGCTCAACGGAAACGCCTACTACGATTACGACAACAAAATCTATCACTGGGCGATGACAGGCGTCGACCCGGTCGTTCCCGCCGAAGGGGCCAAGCCCGACATCACGCTGCCCGACGGCGAACAGATCATGGACATCTGCACGAACGCCGTACCGTCGACCTCTTCCGCGGTGGTCGACGACGACCAGCTGCTGATCGCCACCTACAACCCGACGGCGACCGGCCGCAAGCCCGGCAGCCTCTACGTTTACAGTCTGAAGACGATGGAGAAGGTGAAGGAGTATGTCGGCATCTGCGAAAAACCCGTGGCCGTGGCCTACAAGTTCCCCACATCGAACTGACGATCCGCCCGGCACGGCACGTTCCGCATCCGGCCTTCCCCTCGCGGGAGGGCCGGATCGTTTTTCGGGAACCGCCGGGGCGTCATAGCCCCGGTTTCGCTTTGCAGAAAAGAAAAAACCGGTTATCTTTGTATGCCGGCCCCACAAGACAGCCCTGCGGAGGCTCCCGGACAGGACACCCTCGGGGCCAAAGTCACCCCTTTTCAAGGGGAGGAGGGGGAGGCAGGGGAATTATCTGCGCCGAAACATAAGCCGCGGAAACCGACTCCTTCGGAGCTGCGGCGAACCTGATAAACAAAAAAAGAGTTATTTACACTTATGTTTTTAGAAAATGCCAGCCGCAAGGGCTGGATCGAAGTCGTATGCGGTTCGATGTTCTCGGGTAAGACCGAGGAGCTGATCCGCCGCCTGAAACGAGCCAAATTCGCCCACCAGCGGGTCGAGATTTTCAAACCCCGGATCGACGTGCGCTATTCCGAGGAGGAGGTCGTGTCGCACGACGCGAACGCCATCCGCTCCACCCCCGTCGAGTCGCCGCAGAACATCCTGCTGATGACCGCCGACGTCGACGTGGTGGGCATCGACGAGGCGCAGTTCTTCGACGAAAGCATCGTCGACGTGTGCCGCCGGCTGGCCAACAACGGCGTGCGCGTGATCGTCGCGGGGCTGGACATGGACTACACCGGAAAGCCGTTCGGCCCGATGCCCGCGCTGATGGCAACGGCGGAGTACGTCACCAAGGTTCACGCCATCTGCGTCCGCTGCGGCAACCTCGCCCACCATTCGCACCGCCTTACGAGCGACGAAAAGCAGGTGATGCTGGGCGCACAGGACAGCTATGAACCGATCTGCCGCCATTGCTTCAACAAGCTGATGAACGGAGAGAAAGCGTAGGTCCCCGGCCGCAGGGAGGAGGGTACGACAAAAAACCGCAGTCCGGAAATCCGGGCTGCGGTTCTGTTTTGCGGGACAGGGGCTTCGCCCTCCGGCACGCGGGCGCCCGTCAGCGGGCGGCGCGCAGGGCGTCGATGAAGCCGGGCCAGAGCACCCAGAGATTCTCGGTCTGGAGCCACAGTTCGCGGGCCTGCGCGGCAGGCGAGGGTCGTTCGCTCCCGATGTCGCGCAGATACGCTTCGTCGGCCGGATGCTCGTCGGCGGTAAATTCGGCGAAGAAGGGCGCAAAATGCGTCCGGAATCGCTGCAACTCCCCTTCGGGCAATCGTCCGTCACGGCGGAAGGCCGACCACAGCAGCAGCACCTCACGCCCCGGATGCTTGTCCGACACGTCGTTGATCACCTCGTCGAACAGCTCCTGCTCGTCCATGGCCAGGTAGTCGAAGGCCAGCAGTTCGCTCCCCTCCAGATGGTCCTCGGGGTCGAGTTCGAGGAGCATTTCGAGCAGTGCCGCCGACATCTCGAAATTGTTGATCAGAAAGTGGTCGATGGCCGAGGCGAAGATCAGTTCGAGCGCCGCGCGCGAATTGCGGTGGTTCCATTCGAGATTGATCTCCTCGTCCTCGGGAATCAGCTCCGCAAGACGCTGGAAGGCCTGAAAACGCTCGTTGCAGGCTCCTTCTATATCGCCGGCGGCCTGCATCTCGCGGGACCGGGCGAGGACTTTCACGAAATTACAGGGTCCTTCGCCGACCACCTCGAAAGTCTGGTCGGGCGTAGGTTCAAGATATGCCTTTTGCATCGTTGTCTTTGAGTTTGAAAATCATGGCGACAAGGACCGCGAACGTCACGCCCCCGCCCAGCAGGTAAGCCGCCGTACGGTTCTGCATGCCCAGCATCAGCGGTGAAACGAAGATATAGCTGGCGCAGACATACGTCATAACGAGAGCCGGAATCAGCCCCACCCACACGGCGCGCCCCCGGTGGCGGAGGTAGGCGACGATCATCCAGAGCGTCACGGCTGCAAGCGTCTGGTTCATCCACGCGAAATAGCTCCACATGGTCTGAAACGGCAGTCCGAAGATGATCAGAAGTCCCAGCGCGAAGAGCGGAATACAGATATAGATGCGTTTGCGCAGCGTGCGCTGCTCGACGCCCATGAAGTCGGCGACGATCAGCCGCGCGGAGCGGAAGGCCGTGTCGCCCGAGGTGATGGCGCAGGCCACCACGCCGAAGATCACGAAGACGGCCAGCACCGGACCCAGCGTCTTGTTGGCGATCACGTCGATCATCACGGCCGCCTGGCCGCCGTATTCGGCGATGGCGCCGTTCAGTCCCGCGACGTCGCCCCAGAAGGCCATGGCAATGGCGGCCCAGACGAGGGCGATGATCGACTCGGAGATCATCGCGCCGTAGAAGACCGAGCGGCTCTCGCGTTCGTTGCGCATGCAGCGGGCCATCAGCGGCGACTGCGTGGCGTGGAAGCCCGAAATGGCGCCGCAGGCAATGGTCGTGAAGAGCATCGGGACGATCGGGAAGGCCTTCGCATCGGCGATGCAGTTTTCGAAGGAGGTGAATTCCGGAATGGTGTATTCGCCGCCGAAAAGCAGCACGACGAGGATGCCGACGGCCATGAACAGCAGCGCGAAGCCGAAGACCGGGTAGATGCGGCCGATGATCTTGTCGACGGGCAGCAGCGTGGCGGCGATGTAGTAGACGAGAATCACGCCCAGCACGATCAGCAGCAGCCACGAGAATCCGCCGAAAGCGATGCCTTCGAGCGACGGGACGTCGAGGCGGGCCGCGACGAGCGATGCGGGCTGCGAGAGGAACACCGCACCGACGAGGATCATCAGCCCGGCGGAAAAGAGCCGCATGACGATCTTCATGCCGCCGCCGAGGTAGACCCCGGCCGTCTCGGGAAGACTCGCGCCGTCGTGGCGCAGCGAGATGACCCCGGCGATGAAGTCATGCGCCGCACCCATGAAGATGCCGCCGAAGGTGATCCACAGAAACGCCACCGGCCCGTAGGCCGCACCGAGCACGGCGCCGAAAATCGGGCCGAGCCCCGCAATGTTGAGCAGTTGGATCAGGAAAATGCGCCACCTCGGCAGGGGCACGTAATCCACGCCGTCGTAAAGACGGCTGCAAGGCGTCCGGGCCGCCGGGTCGATGCCGACGAGCCGTTCCAGATAGCGTCCATACGTGAAATATGCGGTCACCAGCAACGCCAGGCACACCAGAAAAGTAATCATCGTAAAACAGTTTCGGGTCAGTTTTAGCGCGAATATAGCAAGAAAAGCGAGAATTTTCGCAAAATTGTTGCGAGAAAAAAATATTTTTCAGATATTTGCAGTCCCAAAGGGAACCTCGGTGTTCCCGAAAGGCTGAATTAGCTCAGCGGTAGAGCACTTCACTCGTAATGAAGGGGTCCCGAGTTCAAATCTCGGATTCAGCTCCAGGAGGCGTGAGAGAGAAGGAACGGATTACGCCGACCACTGCAAAAAGTCTTATGTGTCAACGACATGTAAGACTTTTTCGTTTTCAGGCGTCAGGAGAGAGCAACTGCGCGCAGGCGTCCGCCTCCCGGCCGGCGCAGCTGTTCCGTCCCCGGAAACGACCGGAAATGAACCCCGGGCGGCGGGACCTTCGGCAGGCCGCCGGCATAAAATTCGACCGGCGCGTCTTCTTTTTCATCTTTTTTCCATACCTTTGCTGCGCAACGGTTCGCCGAACGAGGCCCCCGGCCCCGGGCGATTAAAAGGGAATGCCGTGAAAATCGGCAACAGTTCCCTCTGCTGTAAGTTCCTGCCGCCGAAGCGGCACATCAGACCCCGACAATCTCTTGCCACTGGTTTTCACGCGACCGGGAAGGCGTCGGGACCGGAACGAGTCAGAAGACCTGCCGCTGCAATGGTTTTACAATCCAGGGGGAAATGGATCGTGATCGGCAGGAAAAACGGTTTCCGGCATATCCCCGAATGTAAAATCAGGCTACTGCGAAATTCCGGCCGGACGCATGCCGTGCGCACGGCACGAATGCGGATCTCCGGAACATCCGCAAAGATTGGTTGAACGATTTAAACGAAGAGGATATGAGCTGTTTTTTCAGTCATGCCGGACGGACGGCGATACCGGCGCTGCTCTCGGTAGCGCTGGCTGCCGCAGCCTGCAACAAGGACGGAGAGATTACGCTGCCGGACAGCAAACCCCGAATCACCCTCGACAGCGAGACAGGCGTCTACGCGGCCAAGATCGGCCGCGCGGTGACGATCACGCCGACCGTGGAAAACGAGGGAGAGGCCGCTTACAGCTGGACGATCGACGACGAGGTCGTTTCCACGGCGCGCGTGTTCGAATACGTGTTCAACGAGGAAGGCCGCGTCTATGTGACCCTGCGGGTCGAAAACCGGGCGGGATACGACGAGAAGGAGGCGCGCATCGACGTGAACCGGCTCGCTCCCCCCGTCATCTCGCTCATCGTGCCGCAGACGGGGCTATACGTGCTCACGGGACGGGAATACACGTTCGCACCGGAGGTGCAGAACGGCGAAAACGCCCGTTACGAATGGTATCTGGACGACTCGTCCGTACCGGTCTCCACCGAAAAGGACTACATCTTCATGCGCACCCAACCGGGAGACTGCTCCCTGCGGCTGACGGTGACCAACGAGGACGGCACGGCCGAGAAAACGGTTGCCGTACACGTCGTGGACGTCATTCCGGTCCGCATCGCGTTCATCCCCTCCTCCTACCTGGCCGACCCGCTGGTGCGGAGCGTATCGCTCGGGCGGACGCTGTTCCTGCGGCCGCAGGTGAGCGACGCCGTCGGGCCGGAATATGCATGGTACGTGAACGGCGTCTTGCAGGAGGACGCAACCCAACGCATGTTCGCCTTCACGCCGGAGAAAGAGGGCGAATACGAAGTCACCTTCCGGGTGACGGACACGGACGAAAGCCCGGCCGCACCCCTCTCGCGCCACATCACGCGCGCATCGTCGAAGCGAATCACCGAGAAAACGCTCCGGGTGACCTGCTACGAACGCGAATCGGAGCGCGTCATCACGACGACGGGACAGCCCGCGTCGAACCGGGTGCTCGAATTCCTGCCCGCGCCCGGACAGTTCGTCAACGAAACGGGCATGGCCGGATACACCGGCCAGAAGAGCTTCGAGGAGGCCCGTCTCTACGCCGAGAACCGGCTGAAAAAGGGTGAGTTCGTCTCGCTCGGCAACTTCGGCGGCTACGTGATCCTCGCCTTCGACCACAGCGTGGAGAACAAGGGCGGATACGACTTTTCGATCCCCGGCAACCAGTTCGAAGGGAGCAACGAGCCGGGCGTCGTGTGGGTGATGCAGGATGTCAACGGCAACGGCAAGCCCGACGACGAATGGTACGAACTCCGGGGCAGCGAAACGGGCGGCGAATGGACCGTCCAGGAGTATGCGGTGACCTATTACAGACCCGCCGGGCCTCGCCAGGGGGTGAAATGGACCGACAATCTGGGCCGGAGCGGGCAGGTAGCCTATCTGGGACAGTTCCATGCGCAGGACTACTACTATCCCCTGTGGCTCGAAGAGGAGTCTCATACCTATTACGGCACGGGCCTGCGGCAGAACACCACGCAGACCCCAGGCGGAGACTGGTCGAACAACTCGTTCGAATGGGGGTACGTCGACAACGCGGGCAGCGACAATCTGGAATCTTCGTCCAAAACCGGCAAGACCTGGTTCAAGATCAGCAACGCCATGACGCCCGACGGGCAGCCCGCCGGATTGCGCTACATTGATTTCATCAAGGTACAGAGCGCCATCAACGGCAGCGCCGGAGGACTGGGCGAACTCTCGACCGAAGTCGCCGGAATGGCCGTCGACGAGAACCTCAACCGATAACCCCATTCCCGACCGCAACGCATGAAACGATTCTTACGACAGATTCTGCCCGCTGCTTTATGCCTCTCCGCCCTCGGCGGCTGCATGAAGTGGGACTACGGCCGCACGGAGGATTTCTCGGCGACGGAACGGGGACTGTTCATCGTCAACGAGGGCATGTTCCAGTACGGAAACGCCACGCTGTCGTATTACGACCCGGAAACGAAAACCGTCGAAAACGAAGTTTTCCACCGGGCCAACGCCTTCAAGCTGGGCGACGTGGCGCAGTCGATGACCCTGCACAACGGCGTGGGATGGATCGCGGTGAACAATTCGCATGTCGTTTTCGCCGTCGACCCCGACACCTTCCGCGAGGTGGGACGCATCACCAACCTCACCTCGCCGCGGTACATCCATTTCGTTTCGGAGGAAAAGGCCTACGTCACGCAGATCTGGGACAACCGCATCTTCATCGTCAACCCCAAACGCTACGAAATCACGGGGTATATCGAGTGCCCGGACATGACGGCGGAATCCGGCTCCACGGAGCAGATGGTGCAGTACGGCAAATACGTCTTCGTGAACTGCTGGTCCTACCAGAACCGTATCCTCAAAATCGACACCGAGACCGACCGGGTCGTCGGTCAGCTGACCGTCGGCATCCAGCCCGCGTCGCTGGCGATGGACCGGAACAACAAGCTGTGGACCGTCACCGACGGCGGCTACGAGGGCAGCCCCTACGGATATGAAGCCCCGTCGCTGTACCGCATCGACGCCGAAACGTTCTCCGTGGAGAAGCAGTTCCGGTTCCGGAAGGGGGACTCCCCGTCGGAGATGCAGCTCAACGGCACGCGCGACACGCTCTACTGGATCGACCGGGACGTCTGGCGCATGCCCGTCGCCGGGGAGCAGCTTCCGGTGCGCCCGTTCCTCGAATACAGGGAGACCAAATATTACGGACTGACGGTCGATCCGGCCAACGGCGACGTGTACGTTGCCGACGCCGTCGACTACCAGCAGCAGGGAGTCGTCTACCGCTATACGGCCAAGGGCGAGCCTGTCGACGAATTTCACGTGGGCGTCGCGCCCGGAGCGTTTTGCTGGAAATAACCGGAGAGCATGAAAACAACCGCCTTGTTTCTTTGGATGCTGCTGTTTCCGGCGCTGCTGCGGGCGCAGGGCGAGCCGGCGCCGTCCGACGTGCCGGAAACCCCGCAGAACGCCGGCGCGGGGGAGTGGCGCGGAAAAGGCGCCATCGCCATCCGGGAGGTTCCGGTCTGGGGCCGGCGTCCGATGAAAAGCATCGGCGTCGAGGAGACGAAACTCGACTCGGCGATCCTCAAGGAGAACATCGCCCTCTCGATGGCCGACGCGCTGACGTTCAACACTCCGGTTTTCGTCAAGCAGTACGGCCGCGCGACCCTCTCCACGGTATCGTTCCGCGGCACAGGCCCGTCGCATACGCAGGTGACGTGGAACGGCATGCGCATCAACAACCCGATGCTGGGCATGACCGACTTTTCGATGATCCCCTCCTATTTCATCGACGACGCCTCGCTGCTCCACGGAACCTCGTCGGTCAGCGAGACAGGCGGCGGACTGGGCGGACTGGTGAAGCTCTCGACTGCGCCGGCGGCGGCCGACGGATTCGGGCTGCAATATATCCAGGGCATCGGCATGTTCCGTACTTTCGACGAATTCCTGCGCCTGACATGGGGCGACGAGCGCTGGCAGGTATCGACCCGCGCCGTCTACCAGTCCTCGGCCAACGACTACAAGTACCGCAACCGCGACAAGAAGGAGAACATCTACGACGACGAGATGAACATCGTCGGGTCGTACTATCCCACCGAACGCAACAAGAGCGGCGCGTTCGACGACGTGCACGTGTTGCAGGAGGTCTACTACAACACCGGGAAAGGCGACCGCTTCGGGCTGAACGTCTGGTACATCAATTCCAACCGGGAACTGCCCCTGCTGACGACCGACTACGCCGACGACACGCAGTTCGAAAACCGCCAGCGCGAACACACCCTGCGCAGCGTCCTCTCGTGGGACCACTACCGCCGGAACTGGAAGGCGGCGGCGAAAGCCGGATACGTGCATTCGTGGACGGCCTACGACTACCGGCGCGACAAGGGCAACGGCATCCTGGAGGCCATGACCCGTTCGCGGAGCAGGATCAACACCCTCTACGGGCAGGCCGACGGGGAGTATTCCGTCGGCGGCAAATGGTTCTTCACGGCCGGGCTGTCGGCACACCAGCACTTCGTCGAAAGCGCCGACAAGAACATCATCCGCCAGCAGGGCGACAAGGCCGTCGTCGGCTATGACAAGGGACGCATCGAACTCGACGGCTCCCTGTCGGCCAAGTGGCGTCCCACGGAGCGGCTGGGCTTGTCGGTCGTCGTGCGCGAAGCCATGTACGGAACCTCCTGGTCGCCGGTCATCCCGGCCTTCTTCGCCGACTGCCTGCTTTCCAGGCGCGGCAACGTCGTGGCGAAGGCCTCCGTCTCGCGCAACTACCGCTTCCCGACGCTCAACGACCTCTACTTCCTGCCGGGCGGCAACCCCGGCCTGAACAGCGAAAAGGGCGTCGCTTACGAAGCCGGACTGTCGTTCGCCGTGGGAAAGGAGGGCGCATACACGCTGTCGGGGTCGGCGTCGTGGTACGACCAGCACATCGACGACTGGATTCTGTGGCTGCCGACGGCAAAGGGATTTTTCTCGCCGGTGAACGTCAAAAAGGTCCACGCCTACGGCGTGGAGATCCGGGCCGACCTGGCCGCAGCGCTCACCAGGGAACTGAAAATCAACCTGAACGGCACCTTCTCATGGGCGCCGTCGATCAACGAGGGGGAACCGATGTCCCCGGCCGACCGGTCGGTCGGCAAACAGCTGCCCTACGAACCGGAATATTCGGCCACGGCGACCGGAAGGCTCTCCTGGCGCAGCTGGGGGCTGCTCTATCAGTTCTGCTATTACAGCGAACGCTACACCATGTCGAGCAACGACATCACGCTCACCGGACGCCTTACGCCCTATCTGATGAGCAACCTCTCGCTCGAAAAGGGTCTCTCGCTCCGGTGGGCGGACCTGACGCTCAAAGGCACGGTCAACAACCTGTTCAACGAGGAGTACCTCTCGGTGCTCTCCCGGCCCATGCCGCGCATGAACGCCGAATTCTTCATCGGCATAAAGCCCAAATGGGGGACGAAAAAGAGGTGATCCGGCGCGAAGGAACCTTTCTCCGCGTCTTATTTCCCTTCGGGGACCAGCTGGCCGGCATCGTTCACAAAGAGGGACTTGCGCTGTTCAGAGGGTAGAAATCCCCCCCCCTCGCGGTTCTCTCCACCGGGGTCGATACCGATGGGATGCGCGAAGACGAAACGCGTGCCGCCCGTGTAAGCGGAATCGACCCAGATGCGGCCCCCGACGATCATGGCGATCTGGCGGCAGATGGCAAGGCCCAGCCCCGTACCCTTCTTCTTGTTGCCGTCGAGCTTCTCGAAGCGGTTGAAAACCAGATCCTGCTTGTCGGGCGGAATGCCCGGTCCGGTGTCGGCCACCGAGAAAAGCACCTCGCCCCGCTCCTCGTCGATCTCCACCCCCAGCGTGATGCTGCCCTCGGAGGTGAACTTGCCGGCGTTGGTCAGCAGGTTGATCAGGATTTGCGAAAGACGGTGGGCGTCGGTGGTGAGCATGAACGATCCGACGGGACACGCGAAACGCCCCTCAACCCCTCTCTGCCGCGTATGGGCCGTGGTCATCATCACGTGCTGGCAAATCTGCACGATGTCCTCCGAAGCGTAGTTGAACCTGATCTTGCCGCACTCGAGCGACGAAATGTCGAGGATGTCGTTCAGCAGCGTGAGCAGCATCTCGGAGTTGCTGACCACGATGGCGCAGTACTCGGCGCGCTCCTCCTGCGAAAGCTCCTCGCTCTGCATCAGCGAAGAGAAGCCCACAATGGCGTTGAGCGGCGTGCGGATTTCGTGGCTCATGTTGGCCAGGAACGCCGACTTGAGCATGTCCGACTCCTCGGCCTTCTCCCGGGCGACGACCAGCTGCCCCTCGCGCTCCTCAAGCGTGAGTTTGAGCCGCCGCATGCGTAGCAGCAGCCACGTCACGAAGAGCAGCAGCAGCACCAGCAGCAGGATGCCCGCCACCAGCAGTTCGATGTAGTGGGAGTATTTCGACAGCTTGGCCGCCATCGTATCCTCGATGACGCTGCCCTTGGGCAGGGCGTATTCGGCGATTTTCCACTCCTTGAGCTTGCGCGAATCGAACAGATAGAGACTTTTGCTCGTATGGAAATGAGCGTCTTCGATGTCGTCCGTGTCGTAATATTTCCGGATCTGGTTCGCAATGATCTCCGCGCCGTTCTCGTATTCGGGCACGTAACCGCCGATCGCCGTGTCGCCGATGCCCGTACCGGTCACCGAGAAGACCGGAACGCGGGGGTTGTTCTGCACCAGGTCGTTCAGCGACCGCTGCATGAAGAATTCGCCGTCGCTGCCCACGCGCCACGTGCCGAGCATCACGGCCGAACGGGGCGGCAGCGTCGCATAGGTCCGGAACGCCGTCTCCTCCCCCTCGCGGCTGTCCACCAGCACGAGATTCAGGTCGGGGTAGTTCTCCCACTCCGCGCGCACGAGCGCCTGCAACGAAATGCCGCCGTAGGTATTGTCGGTCACCAGAGCGATGTTCTCCACCTGGGGATAAAGCGAACGGATCAGGTCGATGTTGCGCCGGATGTCGTAGCGGTTGAGCATGCCGCCCACCCTGTTCAGGCTGTCGCACATCACCCGGTAGTCGATCGCACGGGGTCTCCACGTCTGCAACGAATCGGGCGGCGCGGGCAGCATGACGCCGTTCTCGCTGGCGAAGCAGCTGAAGCACATCACCCCTTCGGGAATGCAGCCCAGCGATACGATCGGCTCCCATCTGTGCGAAAGGCTGCTCGCGGAAGGTAACGACATCATCTGCATCGACAACTATTTCACCGGTCACAAAAGCAACATCCGACACTTGTTGTCGCACCCCAATTTCGAGATCATCCGCCACGACATCGTCTATCCCTACATGGCCGAGATCAAGGAGATCTACGGCGACCCGCTGATCCACCCCCAGCGCGAGGATTACTGGGGCCACGTCAACCCGCTGGGCATCCGCTCGTGCTACGACGAGGGCAAACGCTGCGCCGAGTCGCTCTTTATGAGCTACTACCGCGAACACGGCATTCCCGTGAAGATCATCCGCATATTCAACACCTACGGTCCGAAAATGGACATCAACGACGGCCGCGTGGTCTCGAATTTCATCGTCCAGGCGCTGCGGGGCGACAATATCACGATCTACGGCGACGGCGGACAGAGCCGTTCGTTCCAGTACATCGACGACCTGATCGAAGGCATGGTGCGCATGATGGACGACACGCCCGACGACTTCACCGGTCCGGTGAACATCGGCAACCCGAACGAATTCACCATCGCCGAACTGGCCCGCGAGGTGATCTCCCTGACGGGTTCGAAATCGAAGATCGTCCACCTGCCCCTGCCCGCCGACGATCCCCAGCAGCGGCAGCCCGACATCTCGCTCGCCCGCAACATGCTCGGCGGCTGGGAGCCGAAAATCCAGCTGCGGGACGGTCTCCTAAAAACCATCGCCTACTTCGAGGAGGTGCTTTCGCGGGGAGGAATCCGGCGGTGAGGCTCGACCGGCACGTGCAAAAACACGGCCACAACCTATAAGGAAAAAGCGGCAGACCGATGATTCGGCGCGGGATTAAAGCAATATAACGACTTGATTTATCGAGTTGTTACATTGCTTTAATGGAGAATAGGCAACGAGAAGGTAACGATTTATTTTCAGTTAATTGCACGAAAATACCACATGTCAAATAACCTCTTGCAAGATATGAAAAATTTTCGGGATGGCAAATTTTATTCGATCGAAGAAAAAATGGCTGAATCAACAAGCTATTGCAATAGTAACTTAGAAATTGAAGGATTTATTTTATTAAGATAAAAGGGTTCCAAACTTTTGCATCCAAAATATAATTAAACATAAATATCCGACAAACAATACAATGAGAAATTTTAGGTAATAATTTGTCAACTCTGAAGGCCATTTTCCTTGTATTTCATTTCAAATTGTCAAAGTTCCCGTTACAAAGACATGAAAGCTACATAATGTAGATAAATATTCTATGGAACAAATATAGCGTTAATTTGTGAATTTCCGCTGCCGGGCCGGGAAAACCCGCCGTTCGGCGGCGGGTTTTCCTGCGGCCTTGTTATTTCGTTTTCGCCGCGGGCAGCTCCTTGATTCGTATGTTTCGGAACTTGATTCCGGCTC
>OMGY01001010.1_pt1 | contig 28446 bp, 20 predicted proteins | sample 1674461 | NCBI WGS metagenome assembly OMGY01 (sample SAMN05578579, study PRJEB25193) | human gut metagenome | biome: Human Microbiome; feature: human-associated habitat; material: feces | host: Homo sapiens | place: USA:Birmingham | reverse complement strand
TTATCTTATCAACAGATGGTTGCGGGATATTTACTTATTTCGTCGGGACAAAATCATGTACACCTTGTTTCTCATTGTCATACATTGGGGCGTACCGAATGATGAATAGTCTCTCTTTTTAGTAGGTATTGTATCTTCCGATATAGAATTTTTGTAGATTTGCTTGTCTGATTTTGTACTGTGGACGAAAGTCTTAGTATAAGGAAGACTCTTGGCTCTGCACGTTGGTAGCGTACGATTACGATAGGAACCAGGCGGGAAAGAGCGCGATTGCTGTCTTTAAGATATATAGCAGATGGAAGTAAAAATAGAAGAAAGTTGGTGCAGGCAGTTGCAAGAAGAGTTCGACAAACCCTATTTCGAGAGGTTGGTTGCTTTTGTCCATGAAGAGTATGCCCGTGCACGAGTGTTGCCGAAAGGTTCTCAGATTTTTCATATCTTCGATGCTTGCCCGTTCGAGAAGGTAAAAGTCGTCATACTCGGACAAGATCCCTATCCCACGCCCGGACAGTATTACGGCGTTTGTTTCTCTGTGCCCGACGGTGTGGCGATACCGCCATCTTTGGAGAATATTTTCCGGGAGATTCATCAGGATTTGGGAAAGCCTGTACCGGCTTCGGGCAATCTCGATCGTTGGGTCGAACAAGGTGTTTTTTCCATGAATTCGGTACTTACCGTGAGGGCTTATGAGACGGGCTCGCACCGCGATCACGGCTGGGAGACCTTTACCGATGCCGTGATAAAGAAACTGAGTGATGAGCGGGAGAACTTGGTATTTATGTTATGGGGAAGTTATGCCAAAGCGAAAAGTGCCTTGATAGATTCCCGCAAACATCTGGTCTTGACGGCGGCGCATCCGTCTCCTCGTTCGGCCGATCGGGGATTCTTCGGCTGCAAGCATTTCAGCCGGGCAAACGCTTACCTCCGCAGCAAAGGCCTTCCCGAAATCGATTGGTGATTTGCTACTTGATTATGTCATACACAAGAAAATGAACTTGTATGATACTATCTTTCAGGGGGGATTTGCTACGATGTAAACCCCTTGAATAAGCTTTTCACAACATTAGCCGTTCAACACAATTTTGTGTCTTAGGTTCGATTTCTGTATGCAAAATCAATGATTAACAAGTAAAAACCAACTAAGTTTTAACGAATAATCTTGCCGACTTTACATAGTTTCTGAAAAGCAATACTTCCTGATAGTTTTTGGTATCTATTTAATCCTTTTTCTAAACCATTACATAATTCTTGATGTATATATGTTCCGACACTTAAAGCTGGAGTATTATATAAAGTTTTAGCATATTGTAAGTCCAATGTACAAAGTTGTTCTTTATTTTCTCTAGTGTCAGATACTGTTTGATTAATTCTATTATATTGTTGTAAATAATAAAAAGAGCATTTAGTATTTATTGAATCTTGGATTTTCGTTTTGATAAAAATCTGTTGAGTTTTAATCTCTTGGGCTACTTTAAAAAATTTATCTATTGTTTCAAAATCGGGAGCTTTTAGTTTATTGGCAAACATGTGATTATATTTTGACCAACTATTTTCTTCAAAAATAATTCTTGAATAATACAAAGGTTGTTCTGATAAACTGTTTCCTATGATTGCTTCTGCTTTTAATGTTTCAATATTTTCTTCAATATCTTGAATTTGAAGTTTTAATATAGTTGCTGCTGCTTGAAGTGCATTTCTTTTATTATTCCAATAAATAATAGCTGTAACACATACAGTTATTGTCATAACAATAGTTTGTAAGAGATTTGATTCTAAAAAATTTTGTTCCATGAAATTTTAGTTTATTGAAGAAAAAGAAAACTCCTAAACTTATAAGTTTAGGAGTTTTCTTGTGGTGCTATCAGGAATTGTAATCTAACGATAAGTGGCTGAATATCTTTGATGTATCTTTTAGCTAAAGAAGTAATCTCCCGCTATTGCTCCACCGGAGGCTTGCAATATTTTGCAGTGTCTTGCGGAGTCGATTTCCTATTATATGACAAAGGTAATGCTTTATTTTGAAATACAAGCAGATGCCTTGTGTTTTTGCTCCACCGTTAGAATGCTAATACAGTTATTTACTAGATTGTTCGATATAATCACTAAATGATTATTGGATTGAACGAATTTATCTTAATTATAATCTTATAACGTTATCTTCACCAAACCATTCTTGAGCTTTAGCAATTACATTTGCACTTGGCTTGTGATAAAACACAGCCAAATTTTCTTTAGCTCGCGTACAACAAACATAGAATATTTTTAGGCTTCGTGATTTTATAGTTTCACTTTTCCCATTATCTACAAAGACACTTTCAAAATTATAATTATTCCAACCACCATTATCTAAAACAACAAGTACATTGTTAAACTCTGCACCCTTAGTTTTATGTTGAGTAGAAAAAGGAGTTTTCCCTTCTAAATATTCATATAGTTTTTGAAATTCAGAATATTTTATTGACTTTACTCTATTATAAACATACTCTTTTTCCAACTTGAATCTTTCCAATTTTTCATCAATCAAACAAATATGCATTTCGTGTGCGTTATTGATGACCTCTTCAATTGTTTTATTTCCAACATTAATAAGGCTTTCTATATTATCCCGCAATATTCTTTTATCTGCTATTGTTCTTATCATAGGATAATCAGTTTTCCGTAAAAAATCATTATATTGTCGATTCTTGTATAATTCAATATTTTTCTGAATTTTAAATAAATGCCTAATCAAGCTATCTCGTTTAGAACCTTTTTTCTTATCATCGTCATCACTCTGTTTCTTGTCATCTAAAAGCTGATCTTTATCAACATAAATTTTAGACAACTTATCAAAGTTGTAATTCAATGCAAAAGAGTATAGATCTGGATTGGCATCTATAAATAGTTGCATATTATGAGTCGGTTGAACTTTATTTAATTCTCTACCACTTTTACCATGTTGTAAAATATCAATAACCTCACCAAATGTTTTTTCTGAAAAATCAAGTAATATATTATTTCCCTTTATATAATTTTTGATCCTTTTATTGAAAGATAGAATTAAATCCTTATCATAAATATCCATTAGTGATCTAAAACCAGCTTTGTCTGCAATAAGATTGTGCGTTAGGTTTAGTTCTTTAGTTTCATTAATGTCATTAAAATTCCAAGCATAACATTCTGACAAAAACCGTTTAATAATACTATTATCGTCATTCTCTGAATATAAGAATAAAATATTCCCTTCTTTGGGTATTCCATCAACCATATTAGGAGCAGAAATATCGTTAGACGGTTCTTGGATTATTCCGTCTGTTCTCAGTCTATTTGCAAGTGTAATTACAGTTTTTGGATTCCTACGATTTTGAACCTTCTTTACTTCTTTAACTTGTCCGTCACTATCTCCTTTATATAGATCGATATTACCGATACCGTCGTCATAAATTGCCTGCATTGCATCACCAAAGAAGCCTACAATACATTTTTTAGGTGTTCTAGGAAAATATTCTAATAATATCTTCACAACTTCACTATGAGTATCTTGATACTCATCAATGAGTATGAACTTATATTTATCTTTTACGATATCACACAATTTAGGGTATTTATGAAACATATATTCAGAAACGAGTAATATCTCGTCATGTGAAATAATTCCATCTTTGAGTTTTAAGTATTCTTTATATTGAATACTTATAGGGTCCGTTCTGTTATCATAATAATCAGAAGGGACATTTGCAATATCATCTATTTTTATTTGCTGGACATTTTCATCATTAAGTAATACAATAAGCGCTTGTTTAAGCTCCTTTTGAAAATGCTTAATATTATCCCATAGAAAATCATGAATTGTAGAAACATTTAAGTTCTTATGATTTACACGTTCTTCAATTTCCCTAACAGCAGCATTTGTATATGTCATACAGGCAACTTTGGCAGTCGGGAAATCTGCTATAACTTGTTTGATTACTTGCACCAAAGAATATGTTTTACCACTCCCAGCACCACCGCTCAACAAGAAATTCTCTCCACTATAAACAAGTTCCATGATTTGATGAAACTCATCTTCAATTTCGTTAATTAGTCTTTCTTCAGCCATAATAACCCTTCTTTTATATACGATGGTATCTCCCAATTATTAAATGTTTCATTTGTATGGAATATAATATCCATCGCAAAATAAGTTTTCTTTTTTATACACTTCGCTGCCAAATCATATGCATCATTATCTGTTTCAAATAATTCTTTGTTTTTAAGTCCTTTAAATTTATCCTTATTACTATTGACAAACTCTCGATTTATATGAATGAAAGCATCTTCAAAACTTCGAGCATTATATCCACTCTCTGTTGTTTGATAAGTTATACATAATTTACCATTTTCCTGTGCAGTCCATGTATTATCAACTTTACTGAATATTTTATCTGTTAGCATACAATTCTTTAACTCGTTTATTGTTTTACCGCCAAAATAGTGCGATATAGCAGAATTAGAATAAGATATACCATCAGAAACTCTACATTTCTCACCGTCTGCATTTATTGCATCTAAGTCTGTTATAATTAAAGATTTTATACCTAAGAAATCTATAAATTTATCAAATATATGAGAATATGCTCCAACTTCAATAATAGATATATTTTGCGAAAGTAATGGCAAATAAGGATCTTTCTTTCCTATATGTTTGTACTTTTCAGCTTCTTCAATATCTATTTTTTTCATCATTGTAGGAATAAGTATTCGCTCAGTATCTCCTTCAATTAACACAACCTTCTCCGCAAAAAATATTTCAGCTCTACTAATTGTAAGATATTGTGTTAGGAAATGATACTCCTTACTTCTTTCATCATAATCTTTTTTAAGATCTTTCAAATTTTTTACATCAACACTATTACATCCATTCTTTTTTAGATACTTCACGTCGTCAAAATCGCTATCCGCTACTATATGTGAAGAATGTGTTGTTATTATATACTGTAGTTTTCTGCATTCTCCGTCTTCACGTTTTATACCCTCTCTCAAAAGCTTCTTAATATTTTTAATGAACACATATTGCATTTGCGGATGTGTGTGTGCTTCTGGCTCCTCTATAAATAATAAATTTATATCAGCAGGCTTTCTTTCTTTTTCTCTTTTAAATTCTTGAATAAGGATTTCTATTTCAAATATCATATAGATTAAGTTCATATAACCTAATCCATTATAATGTTCTGGAAGTTTATTATGGTCATCATGTTTATATACAACAGTTGTGTTGCCTTTAAGCAATTCTCTATGTTGTAAATTAGATATGATTTCTATTTCAGATTCATTAGGCTTTATTCCGCCAAAATCCCCAACCTTCGCTATAATATCATGGAACAAATCAACATATATTCTACTAAGTTGATCGTCTGTTTCACTAAGTTTGTCTTTAAAAACCTCAACTGCCTCATTTTGTCTTTGTTTAGTTTCTGTTTTTTCGTAGATTTTCGAGGTTTGAGTTGACAGAGTTTTATCAATGTCCTTATTAGCAACATCTCTACGCGCACTGATGTATTTAAAATTTATTATATCTTTTGTGCTAATCAACTCTTTATCTAAATCTATATAATTATTCTCATTTGTAATTTGAGTATCCTTATTTATTTCTATAGATTTCCGTTGGAAATGAAAATAATTTGAAAAATTATCGGCAAGAAAATCATAAAGGCCTTTTGCTTTATATTGATCATTTTCCTCATGTTTATGTTCTTCCTTGATTTTAAAATTCTCCCAATCACTTTTTAGATCTATGTAGTTATTATATGGTAATATATATTCAAACCCTAATACTATTCGATTATTCTCAGGATCTAAATCCATCATAACTTTACTCAAATTTTCCAAATTACAAGTTTCTGTATATTCAATAAAAATTTTTAGTTTGATACCTTTTTCTATATAGTTATTAGGATCTAATATGTCGCCGATTATCAATTCTGATAACTCTTCTTTAAAATCAATATTAAAGTCATCAAAATGGAATTTATTATTATCTGAGCGATTTAGGAATTTATCAAGAGCAGATAAAATGGATGTTTTACCAGTATTGTTTTTACCGATTACTAATGATAATTCTTCTTCAATATCAATTGAAAAGTTTTTTAATAACCGAAAATTTTCAACCTGAATCTTATATATTTGCATAGGATTTTAATGTGGGTGTGACAATTATCAGCAAAGATACAAGTTATTTCTCAATTATTTCATTTTCAAGAAGAAGGATTTTATTGATGGATAAAACAAAAGCCACCTCAAACTATGTTGATGCATAATTTGTGGCAGCTTGTTTATAACTCTTCTATAATATTACAAAATCTCTAATGACTCTTTTATTGCAGCATCAAAGATTTGACGTTTCTTTTCCGTAAAAAATGGCATACCCCAAATATTGAAGTTTGTTCCTTGAGTTGAAAATTGGATATCGGCATTACCCCTTATCTCTTTCATTGCATCTTCTTTCCATTTATCTGTTGTCCGTAAATGTTCTCCTTTAGGCTCAATGAAAATTTGAATATAATCTGCCTTTCCTACATCATTCTTCTTTCTCAAGAATAGTACATAATCCGGTTGATATGCATCACCGGATGTCAAACTATATATTTTGAAGTCTTTTTCATTTCTAAGTAGGTATATATCTTCGTATTTTTCTGCAAGTTTAGAGTATATTGACTCAATATACCGAATGAGGTGTTTTTCCTCAGATGTTCCATAGCAATCTTCGTAAGCGTGCCAATTTACGCATGATAAATCCAAACGCAATTCCGGATTGTCTGTCTCTTTCATTGATTTTCCATATTCCTTGTCCAAAGAACTATCCAAAGCAAATTTTTGTGTTTTTTCACGGAATACACTTTTTATAGGTCTAGGACTAAACATTCTTGTACCCTTATATCCAATTCCTTCATTAGTCAGTTGTGGCTCTATCTGTTTTAATACTTGAACTGCACAAAACAATTTGTCTTTTTGACTGAGGTTGTCAAGTTTTTCTTGTACGGCAAATATTTGAACATTTATTCCAGATAAGTAACAGTCACTTTCTATAAACTCCTTAATGGAAGTCAGATTCGGATATCTAACCTTCAATTCTGAGTACCGAAACGTATTAAAACGATTTATAGCAGCTCGTATGACATGATATCCAAAGTCCTTCAACTTGAAATTTCTATATGGTATGGTTACAACTCGCCTCTCTTCATCTTCGAAAATCAAGCCTGTACTTATTCTTCCACTATTAATATGTACTTTATAATTTTTGCTTAATATGTTGTCGCCAAGCGAAGTGACATCCTTATTGAGAATAAACGATTCCACTTCATTAACAAAGACGTATCCGTTTTTATACAAGGATGTATCCTTGAACGAATCTTTCAATTTGAGATCGACGGTCTTAACCTTTTCAGCTACGATACCGGTTTGGACCATTGCTGTACGTAATTCATGTATGTATCTTGGGTTGTTAACGCTGTGATAATGCAGTGTTTCTAACATACGTAATCTGTTAGTTGTATCATCATCATATTTTCGCTTTCCGCTCGGCAACTCTCTGGTTGGTTCTGTAAAAGGCATATATACCGTGCTCCTCGACCTATCAACTGTGCTTCCTGCATAGTAGTCTTGCCTATTTTTCCACGTCCACCATCACGCGTTTCATAAAGTCGTACAATATCAAACAGGTTTAACACATCCCAGCCTTCGTTCAGCATATCTACCGCAAACACTACACGGAGTTCATTATCTTTTGCTTCCAAAGAATTTAATTTCTGCTGTTTATCAGGTGAGATATTATTCCCGTCGATCAAAAGAAGATTTTCCTCCTTGAAATCAAAGAAGATTTCATGGAGGAGATTTTCCAATTCAAGACCTTTTTCCTTGATGTATGAAAACATATCAAATATATCCTCTTTTGCATTTGCACCAATACGCTCAATATCTTTTACTGACAAATTTTTGATGGTATTTATAAATTCGTCATAAAACCGTTTGTTCTCTGCTATTGTTTTAGATTTCAGCATTATAACAGGTTTGATGTCCTGATGTATGCTAGAGAACAATTTTCTTTTATATTGACTTAATAATACACATTGAATGGCTCTGTCTATCGGAGACATATCACTTTGAATAACAGATATTTCTTTTGAATAACCATCCTCCCTGAACTTTTTCAACGGGTAATCAAAAATCACTTTGTTTTCATACTTATCTGCGATATTGGTATCCTGGAAATCTTCCGTTGCTGTAAATTCCAATAAGACATTTGCTTCATTACTATAAAAAATCTTCATTACAGTGCTCTCCCAATCTTCCGTGGACTCAACTTCAATACCAGGGATTGTTGGGGACGAGTCTACAATAATATTTTTACCTTTCTTGGTAGCGGTATTTGTATGATGCGCTTCATCTGATATTAAAACGACTCGATGTTCTGCAAAATCATCATAAGTTACAGCATTTTTTTTGGGTGCATTGAGTGATGTGTGTAGTCCTTGAATTGTATTCAAACAGAGATTGATACAATTTTCATCAACAATTTGGAAGTTGTCCACAAGTTTTATTTCAACTTGCTTCCCGTTAATATTGATTGTTTGGCCGAAAAGATATTTTGAAGATGCTGCATTCAGAAAATTCTCTTTTGTCTTTTCAAGAATATTAGTAGAATCAACAAAGAAAAGAAAATTCCTGTACCCTTGTTCATATAGAAAAAGCATAGCACCTGCCATTATCAGAGTCTTACCACTACCTGTTGCCATATGAAACAACAGGTGCGGTTTTAATTCTTTCGCATCAAATTCATTTTGCCAATAAGGTGATGAAATATTGAAAACACTCCTTTTGATAAGGGCGTAATTTCATTATCGGGTTGAGCGATGTTGTGAAATATTTTGGTAATTCGGTCTCTGCAATTGTTCTTTTACCAAATTCTTCACGAAGTGTGTCTTGTAATATCTTCATGCTGTTTAGTTCGTTTGATAGAATTGATTGTTTATTATTTTATCACTCTCACTGATACCAAACTCTGCATTATCTATTTCAGAATATGGAACATACAAAAGATTTTTATCCAAACATTCTATCAGAAAACGCTTTTGGTCTTCTAATGACATCTGAGTAAAATCTTCACCACTGATATCTATCTCTTGCGGATTGACTTTCCAACTTAAGAAACCTGTTTCTTGCATTTTTCCCTAGATAACAGCAAGTTCATCAGGAGTTAATACCTGTTCTATCTCATCAGCAAATCGTTGGTTTGCTTTAGCTAATTCACAATAGATAAAAGAACCTCCACCTTGCCAAACAGATTGGGAAATACCGCCTTGTTCAGCTTTAATGACTTTTTTCAAACGTTGACAAGCTGTAGTTTCAATATAATCCATCTGATCAATGCCAATATATCGTCTATTCATCTTATGCGCTACAGCTGCAGTTGTCCCACTTCCCAAAAAGAAATCAAGCACAATATCTCCAGGTTTTGATACTGCATTTAACAAAAATGCGACTACACTTTCTGGTTTTGAAAAAGAAAAGTCTAGTCCCAAATTTGCAATATGAGAACTTGCATCTTCATTGCTTCCTACTCCTATTGCTTTACTTAAATACTGTTCATCAAAATATTTTTCAGGAGCCATTATTGATCCTTGTTTCCTTTGGAAACGGATTGAAAACTTATTTGTTTTGACTATGAAGTAGGTTCCTGCTTTAATTTCTTCATCAAGCATTTTCTGTCCCCACTTAAACTCTCCACTCAAAATGACTTCATTTTCATTCACCCCGTTTTTTACAATAACAGGTGTAATAAGTTCTACCCTTTCAGGTGTACATGGGGAATATTCTCCATCAGGAATTTTAAAATGTATTGTACCTGGCTTAAATGTAAGAGGATGTATTGTATTACCACTATTTAATAATGGAGCATCCCCATTTTCAGTCTGCTTTCCGATATACTGATAAGATGTATTCTTAGGTACTTCGTAGCACAGAATATATTCTACCGAAGAACGTGATTTTTTAGATAATGAATCCGGATTGTCTGTACATTTCCAAATAAAAGTTTCAACAAAATTTTCAACTTTGAAAATATCCTCCATCAGAACTTTAAGCCAATGAATTGCATCTTCTTTTATATGACAAAAAATTATACCCCCAGGAGCAAGTAAGTCTTTTGCGATAGTCAATCGATTATGCATAAAGGTCAACCATGTTGAGAGTCGAAAATTAGAGTTGTATTTAAAAGAATCTGAGTCTTTTGTCTTTGTAAAATAATATGGAGGATCAATACATATTACTTGATTTTTTCCAATATACTTTTTTTTCAAGGAATGCAGTGCAAGCAAATTGTTTCCTTTAATAATAAGATTGTCATCCATTGATATACTTTCAACATTATGTTCTCCTGTAGAATCATAACGTTTGAAATTTGTCAGCACTTTAGGCTCAATCAGTCGATTTATTTCATCTGGAGCAAGTATTTCATTCCAGAACACTTCATTACGTTTGGCATCTTCTTTAGTTTGCCCTCCTTCAAGAATACAATCCTTATATGGCCACGACAATACGATTTCCCGACTTTCAGAAAGGAATTCACCATCTTCATTTGTCAAACCGACTTTATTTTTAAAAGAAGTGTAACTGTCAGGTAAAAAGCGTTTGTTCATTACAAACTTTTGAAACTTTACCTTGTCAAAAACCATAACGCCACTTATTTCAGTAAAGAAATTGCGTTTAAGTCCATCATGAGTTAATAATTTTGCAATCAAATCAGGGCGAAGAGCAAGAGCTGCTTCTACTATTGTATTTTTAAGGAGAGTACCATCTTCTGTGCAATATGTGCTATCCATACGAAGAAGTTTCTCTAATTCAGTAAATAAATTTCTATTGTTCATATATCGGGAATATTTTATAGCTAAAACTGCCCTCTTGTATAGAGAGAATTGTTTTTACAAAACATTACTTCATTTAATCATAAACATTTTAATATCTGTGCATTGGCATTGTCCACAATGGTATTATCCAGAGAAGCCAAATAGATTTGAGTTGTCAATTCAGAATTATGTCCCATACCTTCACTGATAACGGATATTGGAATATTCTTGCTTTTAGCGATACTTGCCCATGAATGCCTGGCAACATACATTGACAATGGTATGGAAACTCCAATCATATTCGCAATCTCTTTCAAATGCACATTTATACGACTTTGTGTGTACTTATATTGCTTTCGGCTTTCATTCTGGAAATTGAGTATGGGAAGTAAATATGGATTTCTATCACATGTATGACGCTTATCTACAATCTCCTGCATACATTTTTCCCACTTGATAACCAACTGCTGCCCGGTCTTTCGTCTGCGATACGATAAGAAGCCGTTCTGAAGATCTCTCTTTTTCAGGTGAGCCATATCTATAAATGACATACCACGGGTATAGAAACTGAACAGGAACATGTCCCTTGCAAATTCTAGATTAGGCTGTAAGGACAGATCCAGATTCTTCATACGCTTGATGGCGGATAAGGGAACGGCACGCTTGACGGTCTTGTCCACTCCCGTATAGACATGCCTGAAAGGATTGCGCTGTTCCATCAGTTCCTTTTCCAATGCACGGTTATATACTGCCCGAAGGATACGCATATAGAATGAACTGGTATTCCGCACGGCACCTTTCCCATGAAGGTAAGCTTCATAAAGCTGTATCAAGTCCGAATCAATTTCGGACAGCAGGACATCCCTGTCCCCTCTGAACTGCATGAAACTTTTCAGAGTGCAGGAATAATTTTCAGCCGTGCGTATCTTGCCCATCTGTTTGAGACGGGCTGTGATGCCTTGCATGAAGTTGAAAAGCGACTGTCCCTCTGTATTGTTTTGAAAAGAAGCGACAATATCATCTGCCGTATATGCAGCTTTCCGGTTATCCAGTTGTCGGATAATCATGTACAGCCGCTTCAGATCCCATTCCATGCGTTCCTGCAAGGAAAGGAGCAGAATGCTTCGTTCTGAACTGCCGACAATGATACAGTTCTCAGCCTCGTTCCATTCTCCGTAAATATCCGGTAATCCGTCTTTAGCTGACGGATTACGCGGTTCTGGATAATCTGATAATAGATAGTACCTTCCTTTCCCTCTATGGTGGAAGGTCTGAATTTCACTTTCACACTGGCCATAGGCTTATTTTTTAGGTTCGTCCGTAATAGACTTGTCCTTGATGGATTTCGCCTTGCTGTCCAATTCTCTCGCGGCCTGTTCTTTCATCCGTGCCTGCTCGGTCAATGCTACTTTTCTCTGTATAGTTTCCTCGTAGGCTTCCACGTCCTCACGCATCTGTTCTATCCGTTCGTTATCCCGGTTCGGTCCAAAGAGGTTCTCAAGTTCAACAAGTTGCTCGGGGGTAGCCTCTCCTTTCATCTTGACATAACGATATTTCAGATCATTATCGGCCTGTACGTTATCTGTCCTCACCGAAAAACAGAGGGCCACGGACAGAATCACGATTGTCACGAACATCACGAAAAAACTCCCAAGAGTGTACGGGGATTCTACACTCAGGCTGAAATGATGGTTGATGTTGCTTGTCTTAACTGAATTCTTTCTGATTGTGTTATGGGTCTCACAAAACAGGGCTTCCACTTTCTCCTGGTTCTGCCGTTGTTCATTACGCATTTCTGACAAGACCTGTCCAAGTCTTTCTTGGGACGAGTTTTTCCTGTCCATGGAAACCATATCGTTCTTGATGGCTACAAGACCTTCGCACATGCGAGCCAACAATTTGCGGAATGTCTCATGACCATTCCGGACTTCATTCAGCACGGACTCATCCTGTTTATTATTAACTGTCGGGCTGTTGCCTTCCGGCAAGGGGACGGACAGCCCGTTGATTTTGTTCTCGATTCTTTCCAAGCATCCAAAGATACTCTCGATATATTCTTCCAATTTCATATTCCTACAATTTTAATGTTCATGAATAATTTGAATGATGAAAGGATAGGCTACAGTCCGAATCCTTTCCTCCTTTTCTTCTTCCTGCGTCTGCGCAAGAGTTCTTCCTGAGGTAACGACTCTTCGGGAGCAGTGCCATTTGTCGGGCTGAACAGTCCCGGCCCCGTACCTTCGAGAAGAAGCCCTCCGTCCGGTATCCTTTGTAGTACCTTCCGTTCGGATTCCTGTTGGGATTCCGAAGTCTTCCAGCTCAACCGGGCATTCAGCCTGACAAAGCTGAACTCCCGGCTGATCTGTGAAGCCTTGAAGGTCTGCCCGTCCTTGGTGAACCGGATACCCTGTATGTCCTCTGGCCTTTTTATCTCCCTGGTACGCTTTACAAATTCCAGCCTGATACCTCGGTGAATCAGATAATCGTTGAACTCTTTCCATGTTTTGGAGTGCTTCAAAGCTGCCTTGACGGCATTGAAGATTTCGTATTTCACACGCTCCGAAGCATGGAGTTTCTCCACGTTAGTCTTGCCCTTGTCCTCGGCGTATGTCAGCCCATACTTGTCCTTAAGTAATTTTGTGGCGATTTCATTACGCTTGTAATCGCTTTGGGAAGAGATTACCTTTCCGTCATATCCGATGCGGTTATAGACCAGGTGGCAGTGCGGATTGTCCGTGTTATGGTGCCTTACCAGGATGAACTGGGTGTCCTTTATACCCATCAGCTCCATGTATTCCCGGGCTATTTTAGCCATAAATTCATCCGTCAGCAATGCCTTGTCTTCCGGCTTGAAGCTTAATGCGATGTGCCCGACAGGCTGTTTTATCTTCGGATTAAGCTCCCGCTGGTAGTTGAAACTGTCCGTTATTTCCCGGATATTTCCCAGCAATACGCCGTATGAGTCGATGATTTCCGCGTTGTCCTTGCCTATCACGTAGCGGATACAGCCGCCGAAGGATTTTCCTTTCTTGATCTTGCCAATCATGACGGCCTCCTTTCTCCGTGCCTGTACTGGACAATAATCTCCTTGAGTTTCTGCAGGAGTTCCGTCACCGTCCTTTGGGTACGGTGGAACCCGGCCTGATGGGACAGACGGGTCAGCTGGTTCAGGTTGTTCGCCATACCCGTGAGGCTGCGTATGACGGCAGTTTCCTCAGCAGAGTGCCTGGCCGTTATCGTCGTCTCAAAGGCTGATACACGGAGAAATTCCGCCAGCGTAAGGTTGGCCTGTCTGCTGCGTCGGCACAACCGTTCATAGTCTATCTTGGAAAATTTCACTGCAACGGCTTTGCTGAGTTTGCACACTCCGCTTACTTTGGGGCGTCCCCTCGGTCTGTTTTTCTTTCTGTCATTCATATTTTTTTTGTTTGATTTTTGATTATTCTTTTTCTCACAATCTGCGACCACCGGGAGCGGATTGCCTTCACTCTTCGGGAGTGGAGCGAGGTTTTCGGGATGCCCGAAAGATAACCTCGCTAACTCCCAAAACTAAAGTTTTGTCCGTTACTCCGCCAAGGCGGCTGCTGACTGTCTGAATACTGTAATGACTGGAGTCAGTAAGCAAATCAGTCATTCCGGAAAATGTCACAGCTTTCTCCACTGCTCGAAGTCTTCCGAGTAGATTTCAAGATGCTGTCGGGCAATGTTCTCAAGCAGTCCGGAAACGCTCATTTTACGTCCTCCTAACCTGCGGACAAACTCGTCCAGCCTGTCACGTACCTCGCCGCTAACAAACACAGGCTTGCGGTCTTCGATTCTCGGGACCTGAAGAAAGGCTTTCCTATATTCCTCCAAAGAAAGCTTCCTCTGCCTGCAGCTTATACGACGCTGAGACGTTAGAACGGCTTCCTCTTTTTCTGTTGACGGTTGCAGGTTTTCGGATGTGAAGTCGGTCTGTTCTACCGTTCCTTCTGCCTTCTCTTTCCAGGTATCATTCAAGGATGATTCCCTGGCAGTTTCAATGCTGCAATCTGACGGGAGTATGAGTGACATATCCGTACCTGTCATGGCCTCCCATTCTTCTTTGGTCAATTTCTTTTTTGTTACCATACATTTTTGATTTTAATCGGTTTACTCACTGGTCTCGGTGCGCACCTTGACTCGTTGTCGTGAGCAAAGGAAATGTGTATAGTAAACAGAATCAAGCAAATGGAGATACCGTGGCAATTATGTTACCCTATGCACAATACCGATTGGACAGTCGGTGCTGTCTGCCGTGATTTGCTGGAATGATTTCTACATACCGGATTGTTCAAGCAGATTCCGTTTATAAAGAAGGCTCATTGTATGCAGTTGAGATGTAACATGATGTCATTTCTGGCAACGCATCGTCACCGGTCTGAAAATCCATTGCAGTGTGATTTCTACTGATTTTATTTGCAGTGGAAACAGGATAAAACGGTCACATTTCCTACCGAGAATAGGACGATGATACATGATGGAATATCGGCTGTAAAAGACCTGTTCTGTTCCGGAATTATGATTATATGTTTAACTGAAAATAATGAAGACAATGGAAATCATCAGCTTTGAAAAAAAGACTTTCGAGGAGATTTCTGCCAAGTTGGATCGCTTCGTACAGCAGGTGGAAAATCTGTGCCGTGAACACGGTGGAAAAGAAACAAGTGAATGGATGGACAACCACGAGGTCTGCCGCAGGTTACGTATCAGTCCGAGAACCCTGCAGACCTTGAGGGATAATGGGACGCTTGCCTTTACCAAAATCGGAAACCGGACTTACTACCGTCCCGATGATGTAGAGCGTGTGGTCGGTAATGTGGAGGAGAAACGTAAGGAAGCCCGTTGGAAAGGAAAGACCATTTGAACGAGTTTCCCAAATAATGTATAACCAATATCAAACGCGTATGAGTAATGAAATCAGAGAAAAGGACCACGAGTGGGTAAAGGCGTTCCACTCGAATTTCGACAGGCTGCTGGCTCTGCTTGAAAAGTTGTTGGAAAAACGGCAACCGTCTGCATATGGCGATGAACTGCTGACGGACAAGGAAGTGGCATACATGCTGAAAGTGAGCCGGAGAACCTTGCAGGACTACCGCAACAACGGTATTCTACCTTACACGCAGGTAGGAGGTAAGATTCTCTACCGGGATTCTGACATAGAAAAGACACTGATGAAAGGGTACAAGGAAGCGTACCGACTTAATGAATAAAATCGGTATCACTCTATTGGATTCTGTATCACTTATCAAACAGGTGGGTGATGCAGATTCTATTTGTTTTATTGCAAAAGGTAGGGAGAAAAGCAAATAAAGTGGGGAGAAAAATATATATTTGTGAAAAATAGAAGATAATATGCAAACCGAACTTGAAAAATTGATTTCCCTTTATCGGGAATTGGAAATAGACAAGCAGATAGATTATGACAAGTTCTATTTGTATTCACTCATTACTCATTCCACCGCTATCGAGGGATCGACTATAACAGAGCTTGAAAATCAAATCATGTTCGACCAGGGAATCAGCCTGAAAGGGAAAAGTATCATGGAGCAGAACATGAATCTTGATCTTAAAAACGCTTATGAGACTGCCATAAAACTAGCTCATGCACATACTGATATCACTATTGATTTATTAAAAAGTCTCTCTGCTCTTGTCATGAAAAATACCGGACAGGAGTATAAGACTGCATTGGGGGATTTCTCATCTGCACAGGGAGATTTACGCCTGTTGAATGTTACGGCAGGAGTTGGAGGTAAATCGTATATGAATTACAGTAAAGTCCCGGTAAAACTCGCGGAATTCTGCAATTGGCAGAATCAAGAACGAAAAAATTATGCAAGCAAAAGTGTTGCACAATTATACGAGTTCAGTTTTGATACCCATTATCATTTGGTGACTATACATCCGTGGGCTGATGGTAACGGCAGAATGGCACGTCTTGTAATGAATATGCTTCAATTTGAGTTTGGATTGATTCCTACCAAAATTCTTAAGGATGATAAGGAGGAATACATCAAAGCATTGGTGGAAACCCGGGAAAATGAAGATTTAAGTATATTCCGGAATTTTATGACTGCCACTATGGTGAAGAATCTTGCTTATGACATTGAAACTTATCGTAAATCCATTGAAGATATTCCGGAGAGTGGGGAGAAACTGACAGAAAGTAGGGAGAAAAAGGTAAAAAGTAGGGAGAAAATAATTGCTCTGCTATCTCAAGACAATTCACTAAGTGCTGCTGCCCTTGCCGAGCGGATAGGCATAACCCCTAAAGCTGTGGAAAAGCATATTGCCAAGATGAAGGCAGAAGGAATACTCAAGCGTGTCGGACCGGATAAAGGCGGATACTGGCAGGTTGTAGAAAAAAACGATTGATTTTTCTGGAAGCATCATTCCTTAAATAATAGAGTGAAAAGATTAAATATAAATTTATAATATTGAAATTGACATCATGAATATAATTAATGACCAAAAAAAATGTATGGCTTCACTTGCAGTTTTTAAGCAACTGTTTAATAGTGGTAATGATATATTTTGCATTATTTGCAGAATTTATTAAGCAAGAAATTATATCTAGAGGACTTACAGACTTTACTGAGCAGCAAATGCATGAATTTTTGCTTATAGATAATGGCTTTGATGTTCCTCAAGCTGTTATTCATACATCGATAAAAAGGTTGCCTTTTTTGACTCGTCAAAAAGAAAGTGTTGTTGTATCTACATCTTTGTCCTCTGATGAATGTACTACATTCAAAAAGCAAATAGACAATGCTACAGAAGAACGAGAATTGATTTCGAAAAGATTAATAAACTATGCTAATAGTAAGCGCGAAGTAGCGTTAACGAATGAAGAGGAAACAGAATTATGTAAATCTTTTTATGCATATGTGGTTGATGATACGGCGCCAATTCGTTTTTCAGAATTGGTATGTGCTTTTATTTTAGAGAATGAAAACGATATTGAACTACAAAAACACCTTAATCTGATTCGTGAAGGTGTTATTTCTTTCATAGGATTGTCATATTATAATAACAGTTACGGTACAGTAGATTCGTTTGATAAGGAAATATATATTTATCTAGAAACTGAGATTCTTTTCCATATGGCAGGTTATAATGGACTTACCTATCAAAATCTTTTTGAAGAATTTTATAGTCAGATACAAGAGATTAACAAAATGCATCAAATTAAAAATGGAAAGAAAGTTATATTTTTAAGATACTTTACTGAGACTTTGAATGAAATTAATGAATATTTTGACCAAGCCGAGAAAATTGTACGACGATCTAAATTACCAGATCCATCAAAAACAGCAATGCACTCTTTAGTCAATGGTGTAACAGATCCAAGTGTCATTATGGATAAACGTATTGAGTTTGATAGATTATTAAAGGAGCATGGTATACAATATGAAGATTATTCATTTGATTTATCTAAAGATAACGGAGCCTATTGTTTAGATTATAAATCATTTATTGATGATAAGGAATCTTCGCTACAAGAAAAAGTATATTCTGATTTAACTTTATTAAATTGGATATATATAAAACGCAATAAACGTAAAATAGAATCTTTTGCAAACATGAAAGCTATTTTACTTACTGGTAACTATCATGTAATGCAACTAGCTATGAACGAAAGATTACATCAACCTGGAGAGCTCGCATTATCTGCAACGATAGACTTTCTTACGACGAGATTTTGGTTCTCGTTATGCAAAGGCTTGTCTAAAGATTGTAATTTATTATCTGCGAATGTCTTAACTAAAGCACGATTAGCATTAGCTTCACTTAATTGTGAGTCTATTAATAAAGCTTATAAAGAAATTGAACAAGAAATTGATAAAGGAGGATATGATAAAGAGTTAATGAAATCTCGAATAGCTTCATTACATCGTAGATTCCGTATGCCAGAAAATGTTGATGACTTAACAGAAAAGAGTAATCTTGCTTTTTTTACAGATTGTCGTTCAGATATTTTATTGGCAGAAGAGGCGGCAAAAGATGCTGCACACAAACATGAAGTAAACATTTTAATGCAAAGCATTGAAGAAAAAGATAAAACAATAGAGTCTCAAACAGATATGTTTCTTAGAGTGTGCTAAAAGATCGTTTGCAAGAGATTAATGAAAAAGAAAAGGATCAATTTCAAAAGGATCAAAGTGAATATGATTTATCAAAAACGGATTGGATAAATAAACAGATGAATAAAATTAGAAATAGAAATATTGTCATTATCGCTATTTTTATGTTCATCATAGTAGCGACGATCATTGTGCCTTTGATTATTCCATGTATTCCAAATAAATATTCTTGGATTGGAATTTTGCTTCCAGCCCTTTTATCCTGTATTAATAGAATTTCTGCATTGAAAAATACAGCCATTTCAAAAGCGATTGATTATTGTTTCCTATCTACTCGAAATAATATCAGATTGGAATTAGAAAATAAATACTATGAACAATATCAAAAACCAGTTTTGAAACTTACTACACTAGAAGAACTTGAGAAACAATATAAATGAGGAAACAAGAATGAATAAATTCAATGCCAAGATTTATATCTTTTGGTAACAATGTAGTAACTCGCTTCAAATTACTACATTGTCAAATGAGACTCCAGAACATAGCAAAATTGAAAAAGGAAAATCTGGAAAAACACCTTCATGGCGTAGATAAGTTGCGACAATTCTTTGAGAGTACAAAGTAACAATAACTTTTCTGGAGGGAGCGCAGTTTACCGCCTGCCCATTTTATTGTGTTTCTAAAAATATCCTTCTTTAAGTGATGAAAACGGCATATAGAATCGGACGTGATTTTAATTTCCATCTATATGCTGTTTTATTTTTTTATTTTCTGACTTTTCCGTCAGTCGCTTGTTTCCGCTGCCATCGGCGTTCATTGTACAGACGTGAAAGGGAAAAGGTTTTCGGGCTGAATACGCTCTGAAAGAGGAAGATTCTGCCCGAAACGGCATAGCCGCCAGACCTTTTCGCTTTCAAGAGAGTCTGTACTAACTTCTATGTACGGCGAGGAAATAGGCGACTGATGGGTATTTTTTATAATCCAGAGATTGAAGCAAAAACTGTCAAGATATTCATGTGGATAATTAACCGCAGAATTTGCGGCTTATTATCCGTATGACAGAATGATTCAACATAATTTCTGAATTGTTTGAATGGGGCGCTGTTAACGAGAAAGATTGCTTGAAAGCACACTTCTTACATTGTTCATATCTTTCAGAATGGAACTGTCGAGTACCCTTGCATAGTGCTGTGTCATCTTGATATTGGAGTGACCGAGCATTTTGGCTACATTCTCAATGCTGACTCCATTGGCCAAACAGACAGATGTAGCATACGAGTGACGGGCAGTGTGTGTGGTCAGGTTCTTCTTTATCTGGCACAAGTCGGCAATCTCTTTCAGGTAGCTGTTCATCTTCTGATTGCAGGGAACAGGCAGCAATACTCCTTTCTTTTTAGAGGTAGGATAATCTGCATATTTCCTCAGTATTTCCAAAGGAATATCCAATAGCGGGATATTACACATGTTCTTTGTTTTCTGACGCGGCTTTCTGATCCACAGATTTCCGTTGTTGTCTTTTACGATATGCTCAGGAGAAAGTTGTTGCACATCAATGAAAGCCAGGCCGGTAAAGGCGGCGAAAATAAAAACATCACGGACTACGGTGATTCGCTCCAGAGAAAATTCCTTGTGGTAGATGCTCAGCAGTTCATCCATAGTAAGAAACTCACGGATTACTTCTTTTTCGTGGAACTTGATGCCGATAAACGGGTCTTTTGCTATCCATTCATTGGCCAGTGCCAGATTGGTAATCTTCTTCAAACACTTCATATAACGGATGACGGTATTCTGCTGACATTCCTTTTCTGTCTTCAGATAAAATTCAAAGGCACGTACCAGCTCACCGTTGACCTCCACCAGCGGCAGATCATCCTTTCCGTATTTCTGTCTGATAAGTTCGGCAAGATAGCGCTTGCAGCTTTCATAACGGCGAACGGTAATCAGGGCGTAGTCTTTACCGACTAGGGCACGGCATTGGTCATTGTGCTCCTGCATAGTGCCGATGAGGGTGCGGACCGCTTCCAGTTCTTTGTCCTGTCCGAAAAATATTTCCTGTAACAGACGTGCCGTTATAGGTTGGTTCTGTTCTTCCAGTTCACAGAAAATCTGATGAAGCTTGATTCTAGCATTCTCAATATAGGCATTCAGGTCACATGATTTGCGACTTTTGCCTCTGGCAGATTCCTTTGCCTGACTCCAAAGAGATGGGTCAATGCTCTTGCGGATGTTGTTTTCAACTCGCGTACCATCTACAGTGATACGCATACAAACGGATGCTTCTCCGTTTTTCAGCAGCTTGGTTTTCTTCAAGAAGAAAAGCACATTGAATGAATTTCTTTTCATTTTTCCTACAGTTTTTAGTTTGTACAAAAGTAGGAAACCGCATCCGTTTTCTTGCTATGCAAAATATTGACAATCAGTGAAAAAAGGTCGTAACTCGGTGGAGATTTCTGCTCCACCTTTTATCTCCACCTTTTGCTCCACCTCGAACGGTAATATTTTGCCGTTTTTTGCGTGCCGGGGGAAAACAAAAAATCCCGATTTCGCTTGGAAATCAGGATTTTACCATCTTTTGCTTTTCTTCAAAGTGGTGCCACCAGGAATCGAACCGGGGACACAAGGATTTTCAGTCCTTTGCTCTACCAACTGAGCTATGGCACCGTTGCTTTTGCGTGTGCAAATGTAGGGCAAATTTTTGAATCGACCTAATATTTTGCAAAAAAAATTTATGCTCCTTCGTTTTTATCGTCTTTTGATGATGAAACAAGGGGTTGTCGGGAGACTTTTTATCTTGGATTTTCGGAAATGGGGAGGCGAGTGCCGATTTGTCCTCCGTACGAATGAGGGTATAGGGAGGAATATTTGAAAGATTCCGGCCGGTTTTTTCTCGGTTGTTCGTATATTTGTAACATACGATGTTTTGATTCCATATCATCATGAAAATTTTACATACGGCCGATTGGCATTTGGGCCAGACTTTTTTTACGTATGACCGCCGTGAGGAGCATGAGGCTTTTCTCGAATGGTTGCGAGAGCAGATAAAGCAAGTGGAGGCCGATGTGCTTCTTATTGCGGGCGATGTTTTCGATACGCCCAATCCGTCGGCTGCTTCCCAACAACTTTTTTACCGTTTCTTACGCCGGATAACCGAGGAAAATAGGGCTTTGCAGGTTGTTGTGATAGCCGGTAATCACGATTCGGCCGCACGGCTCGAAGCTCCGAATCCGTTGTTGGAGGATATGCGTATTACGATACGTGGTATAATCCGTCGCAATGACGAGGGGAAAATCGATCTCGACCGCCTTATCGTGCCTTTGGGAAATACTCGGGAACCCGAAGCATACTGTCTGGCCGTTCCTTATTTGAGGCAGGGAGATTATCCGCCCTCCGAGAATTATGCGCAAGGCGTTTATAAGTTGTATGAGATGTTGTTGCAGAGGGTATCGGATTATGGAAAACCGATTGTTGCTATGGGGCATTTGCAGGCTACGGGGGCGGAGATTTCGGAGAATGACCGTTCGGAACGGACTATTATCGGCGGTCTCGAATGCGTGTCGCCCGATGCTTTTGCTGCGGGTATTTGTTATACGGCATTGGGGCATCTGCATCGTTCGCAACGGGTATCGGGTAGAGATAACGTGCGTTATGCCGGAGCGCCGATTCCTATGTCGTTTGCCGAGAAAAACAATCGGCACGGGGTCGTATGCGTTACGCTCGATAAGGCGGAATGCCGCATTGAATTGCTGCCATTTGTCCCTCCGGTCGCTTTGATGTCTGTCGTAGGAGATGTGGAGGAGGTATTTGCTGCGATCGACCGGTTACCGCAGGGAAGTCCCGATCGGTTGTCTCCTTATTTGGAAGTGCGGGTACGGTTGACTCAACCCGAACCGTCATTGAGACAACGTGTCGAGGAGGCTTTACGGGGAAAATACGTGCGTTTGGCGCGTTTGGCTGCGGAATTTCCCGGAAGCGCGGATGAACGTGTCGTCGCTCTTGTCGACGACTTGCAGGAGGTCTCACCAATGCAAATCGCGCAGGATTGTTTCGAGAGAAAGTATGGCAGGAAAATGTCCGATGAAATGGAGGTTTTACTGCAACAGGTCATGAAGGAGGTACAGTCATGAAGATATTGGCGATACGAGGAAAAAATATAGCTTCGCTCGATGGTGAATTTTCCGTCGATTTTACTTGCGAGCCGCTTGTTTCGGCCGGATTATTTGCTATTACCGGGCCTACGGGTGCCGGAAAATCCACGTTGCTCGATGTTTTATGTTTGGCGCTTTTCGATAAGACACCCCGTATGAATCGGGCGAGGGAAAACGGCGTGTTGCTTCCCGATGTTCAGGATAAGACCCTTTCGCAGAACGATTGTCGTTCGTTGTTGAGGCGGGGAACCGCCGAGGGGTATGCCGAGGTCGATTTTCTTGCGGTCGACGGAGAGAACTACCGGGTTCGTTGGGCCGTGCGTCGGGCGCGTAATCGGGTCGACGGTTCTTTACAGCCGTCGGAGATACGCTTGTATAACTTGATGTCTGGTGATGAGGAACAAGGAGGAAAGGGCGAACTTTTGCGGCGTATCAGTGATTTGCTCGGTCTTTCGTTCGAGCAATTTACTCGGGCGGTGTTGTTGGCGCAAGGCGATTTTGCCACATTTCTCAAAGCTCCGGAAGAGGAAAAGGCCGATCTACTCGAAAAGTTGACAGGAACCGATATTTATTCCCGTATATCGCAAACCGTATTTGCTCATGCCAAAGAGGAGAGAGAGCGGTATGAAGAGATCGTCCGGCAGAAAGAGGGGCTATCGGTGCTTTCCGAGGAGGAGCATAAAGAGCTTGTCGAAGAACGAGTCGCCCGGCAGACGCTTTCGGAAGAAACGGGAAAACGATGCGATGTATTGAAAATGCAACTTCGGTGGATAGAGGAGTACCGTCGGCTTTCTGGACTATCGAAGGAGGCTGAGACAGAATGGCAGGTGGCCCGGAAAAATTTTGTCGAGGCCCAATCCCGGAGAGAGTATATGGCGCAGTATGACTTGGTTCAAGAGGTGCGAGATATTTATAACGAGGTGCGATCTCTTCTCGAAAAGAAGAAAAAAATGGAGGAAACCCTCGATAGATGCCGAAATGAATACCGAGACAAAAATCAGGAACTGCTTCGGTTGGAAAAAATAAAAGATGAGGCGGAACAAAATCTTTCCCGACTGAAAGAAAATTGGGAAAGACAAGCCGGCGACCGTCAGCGGGCTTTTGCTCTCGATACGCAATCGGCCGTAAGCAAAGAGGCTCTCGATTACGCAACAAGGGTACACGACAGGAATAAAGAAGATTTGGAGAGAGAGATTTCTCAAAAGAATAAAATCGACGAATCCATCGAAAAAAATAGGGGTAAGGAGACGGAAATTACCCAATGGTTCGAGCGTCAGCAAATCTATTCCCCGATCGTGGACCGTGCGGAAATCATCAAGCAGAATTATTCCGAATTGATGAATATTCGTAAAGATTTGAAACAACAACAGGATTCGCAAAAGAGGCAGGTTACACTGATTGTAGAGACCGAGGCCAAGATTGCCTCTTTGCAGCTCGAATGTCAACGACTCGAAGCGTTGGCTCCGGCCGAGGTCTATATGCTGCGGGCGTCTCTTGTCGAGGGTGAGCCTTGTCCGGTTTGTGGAAGCATACATCATACCTATACGGCCGAAAAGGTGGAAACGCTTCGATATAAAGAATTGGAGTTGCAAAAGAAAGAGATGGCAGAGAGTTTGAAGGAAACGACACTATATCTTGAGAATCTCAAAATTACAGTTCATACAATGCAGATGCTTGTCGAGACACTTTCCCGACAGGAGGCGGGGAAAAAAGAAAGTCTCGATTCGGACTTGCGCGAATTCCTTCCCAACTGGGAAAAAGAATCTCGGTTGGGTGAGCGTATTCAGAAATTTGCCGTGTTGTGGAATGAACGGAAAGAGGAGTTGTCCCGATTGAAAAGCGATACCGAGGCAGCCCGGCGAATGTTGCCTGCGATTGAGTCGAAAATAAAGGAGCTTGAAATCCTCGAAAGAAACAGTGCTTTGTCTTTGGAGAAGGAGCGGGAAAAATATGAAAAGACAAAGGCGGAACGCGCATGTTTGTTCGGCGGGCGTTCGTTGAAAGATATTGAGGAAGAGTATGAGCAGGCTTTGAAAGCGGGTGAGGCCAGGAAAACCGAAGCAATCCGGCAATATACCGAATTGATTTCTTTGCGGGAAAATCTGCTCGGCTCTGTTGCACAGTTGCAACAGAATCTTTCGGCCGGTCAGCAGGATATAAGTCGGGGTCAGAAAGTTATTGCCGATTGGCTTTTGGCACATTCCGATTTGAGTGAAGGGCGGCTCTCCGAGTTGTTGGCTCATACGCCGGCTTGGGTTGCCGATGAGAAAAAGGCTTTGTCGTCGTTGCAGGAAAATATGGCTGCGGCCGACACTCGTTTGCGGGAACGTTCCGAGGCTCTGAGTCGTCATGAATACCTCGCCGAAAGGCCTGCACAACTTGACTCGGTACTTCTCGGGCAACAGCTCGACGACTCGTCTGTACTACAAAAAAAGGCCGATGACCGTATTGCCGAAATCAATGCTTTGCTTGCCCTCGACGATCGGAACCGAAAAGAGCTTCTGTCGCTTGAACGGCAAAGGGAGAAGCTCTTTGAGAAAGTGGAGTCTTGGGCTCGGCTGAATGAATTATTGGGCTCGGCCGACGGTGCCAAGTTCCGCCGTATTGCACAGGGATATACGCTCGACCGATTGTTGATATACGCCAATTTGCATTTGCAGGAATTGTCGTCTCGTTATGCGTTGCAACGAGTTCCCGACAGGCTTGCGTTACAGGTTTGCGACAATGATATGCTAGGAGAGGTGCGCAGCGTACATACTTTGTCGGGCGGGGAATCGTTTCTTATTTCTTTGGCATTGGCATTGGGGCTTTCGTCCTTGTCGTCTTACCGTATGAATATCGAATCTCTTTTTATCGATGAGGGTTTCGGTTCGCTCGATACCGAGACGCTTGGTGTCGCTATGGACGCCCTCGAACATTTACAAATACAAGGACGTAAGATCGGGGTTATTTCACATGTGGCCGAGATGACTGAGCGCATACCCGTGCAGATACAAGTGCGGCGTATCGCCAACGGTCGTAGCCGGATAACGGTTGTAGAAGTATGATTTTGAATGAGAAATTAGAAAAAATAACGGATATATTTTTGAAAAATCCAAATCAATACATTACCTTTGTGGCCGCAAAGCCAATCGGGGTGTAGCACAGTTGGCAGCGCGCCACGTTCGGGACGTGGAGGTCGGAAGTTCGAGTCTTCTCACCCCGACAGAATATCCCGCAATTATCTTATCAACAGATGGTTGCGGGATATTTACTTATTTCGTCGGGACAAAATCGGGATTAAGACAATGTTCGATAGAACTTACTTTATTCTCGTTTCGAGGACGGTCTCTTGTTATTCTGCAATTCTTTTTTGTCTATCGAATTAGAGATGGAAAAAGAAAAAGAGAAACCGTTGTCTGTCAGACAGTTTCTCTTTTGAAAAGGAGATTTAAAACTTGTTTTTTGAGGGAAAAGATTACTCCTTGTAAAAAACGTCGTTGTGGAGCGGGGTGGAAAATTTCTTTATGAATTTGCGAGACGCGAGGCGATAAAGAATTCCTCCGAAGTGTTTGGCGTGCCGGGGGCATATTGCTATGCAATGGGCACAAGATATACACCGGCTTTCATCAAGTCTGCGGGGATTTTCCGCATCGATGGCTTGTGCCGGACATTGTTGGGCACACAATCCGCAACGGGTACAGGTGCGTCGGGTTTTAGGTTTCAGAGGAACGTTTCCGGCTTCCCGATAGGGATTGTTTCCCGGAATCGAAAGCGACTTTCCTTCATTCCATTCGGGGTTCGATAAGATAGAGATGCTTTTTCGTCCGAACTCTGTTGCCTCGGTTATATCTCGGGTATCGGGACGACCGGCTCCCACGCGGGGGAAAATAGAGTGTTGAGCGATGAATGTGCCGGCCGAAATGACGGTGAACCCTTGTTCTTTGACTATATTTCGTAATTCGAGCAGTGCGTCGTCATAGGCCCGGTTCCCGTATGTGCAGGCGATAATGGCCGGAGTGTTTTTCCCTTTGAAGTGTTGTAGCGATTCGGTGGCTGTGGCCGGTATACGTCCGGCATATACCGGCATACCGAATACGGCTAATTCGTTCTCGGGGATATGTGTATCATTCTGTTTTTTCAGGAGCAGATCATGTCGTTCGATTTCGTTTATATCGCAGCCTCGGGCGATTGCATCGATTATTTTACGGGTTGTTCCTGTCGCGCTGAAAAAAATCGCATGAATTTTTTGATATTCCATTTTGTTGTGTTTGTTTCTTGCCACAAAGATACATATTTAAGCCATAAATTTTCTGTCTAATATATATTGTTATTGAATGGGTTAGAAGATATGGGTTTGAAATACCTTTTGTATTTATTGGAAAAACCGTCCGATAACGATATATTTATAACGGGAATGATTGTCTGTTTAGACACAAAACGAATATTACTTATGAGTCTGAAAATCGTGCGTATTTCTCGGGGCTTCCCCGATATGAATGCTCTTGAACAAATAGCAATCGAGGCTTTTCCTCCGCAGGAATATGTTTCTCCGCAAGAGCTCCTTGCTTATACCGAGGGCTCCGACGATTGTGATTTTTGGGGTTTTTATGCAGGAAAAGATTTTATCGGTTATCTTCATCTTATTCGGTATAAAAATATGGTATATGTCTGCTTTTTTGCCGTCGGTGCTTCATATCGTTCTCGTGGATATGGGAGTGAAATATTGTCGAAGCTGAAAGAGTTATATCCCACTTACCAGATTGTCTTGGATATAGAGGCGGTCGACGAGTCTGCACCCAATTTACACCAGCGTATCAAGCGGCGCGATTTTTATTTGAGAAATGGGTATGTACCTACGGGGCATTATATTGCATATTGGGGCATGACATTCGAGATTTTGTGTGGCGGCGGGGATTTTGATTTGACGGTTTATAAAGAACTTGTTTCCAATATTCGGGTCGAGGGTATTTCTTTCCGATTCTTCACGAAGTAATTTTTCTATTGTTTGAGAATCAAGGCCGACAACAATAAAAAATAAACCTCCCATATTTTAAGTATGGGAGGTTTATCGGGAGATTTCTGAATGTAATTTATTGCCAGCCTCCGCCCAACGCCTTGTAGAGTTGGACGAATGCGAGTTGTTTGCCGAGAATAGCGTCGCTCAGGCTGATTTGGGCGTCGAAGTATCCACGTTGAGCATCGAGCACATCGAGATAACTGATGTAGCCGTTGATGTATTGCAGATGTGCCAGTTTGTTATTGCTGAACGCTGCTTGTTCCAGTTTTTGTCGCGACATGAATACTTCTTCACTTTTATTGAAGGTTACAATTGCATCGCGAACGTCTTTAAACGCT
>OMGY01000987.1_pt1 | contig 28976 bp, 33 predicted proteins | sample 1674461 | NCBI WGS metagenome assembly OMGY01 (sample SAMN05578579, study PRJEB25193) | human gut metagenome | biome: Human Microbiome; feature: human-associated habitat; material: feces | host: Homo sapiens | place: USA:Birmingham | reverse complement strand
TTTGAAAGTTTCATGGAAATTAACCATATATTCTGGCTTAGATCCCCTAAATGAATAAATACATTGGTCTTCATCACCTACTGCAAATAATTCATTGTCTTTATTCATAAGAAGTAAAAAACTCACCTGTATATTATCACAATCCTGGAATTCATCTACTAGTATATATTTAAACATTCTTCGATACTTTTCTAAAATTCTCTTATTTTCTGTAAGCAATTTTAATACTTTCACCGATAAATCATCAAAATCCCACAATCCTTCTCTTTCTTTGATACTTTCATAAGCTTTTAAACACTCTAAAAATATATCCTTGCTCACAGTAGATTTAAATTCATTAATAGTGCATAAAGAAGTCTTAAACATGGAAATATTATTCATCACTTCTCTAACTTTATCATCATTAACATCATCAAAATACCTAGATAATACGTTCTTTATAATGGCATGACCTTTTCCTCCATCCATTATCTTTATATCATAGCCTTCTCTCAACAATATCTTATAAAACAAGCCATGGAAGGTACCAAAAAAAGGAGCTTTTTCTTTTTTAAATATATTTTTATATCTATTTCTCATATTATCAGCAGCTGCTCTTGTAAAGGTAATTACTATTATGTTGCCCTCATTTATCTTCAAATCTTCAATAAGATGATTCACTCTATTAATTATTACTGTTGTCTTACCTGAACCAGGAGAAGCTACAACTAAAACATTTTTTTCTTTTATATATACTGCATTTCTTTGATTAATATCTAAATTTACCTTCATTTTTCCTCCTATGATTCAAAAACATCTTTTTACTTATTCTATTATGTTATCATAATTATTGCCCTTATTTTATAAAAATAGTTATATTACAAAAATTTCTATATGGTTTTACAGTAAATTCTAAGATTTTAAAGCATACACACTTATTATGAGGATTTATCTAGTAGTCTTTTACTTTTAAATATGAGCTGTTATTAACTAAACCATAAAATAATAAAAAGACATCTTAAGATTAAGATGTCTTTTTATTAATAATCCTTTAATGCCCCAACTAACTGATAGATATCTTCTTCTATATCATCATTAGAATAATTAAATTTCTTATCAATATTATCTTTTATATTAATACTTGCACTATCTAAATACTCCTTAAATGGACACACCTCATAACCTTTAGGATCAGGATACATTGGACACTCATCATAACACTTTACTATCATCTTGCCTGTTGACCAAAATGGGCACTTACTCATAAATCTCTCCCCTTGCAAATAAAGATTATATTTTACCTCATCATAAAGTTATTATATATCATTACTGCTAAAAAATAAATACTTTTACTTTATTTACCTGTTTTTTATAGATTTTTTATCTATACCATTGCTTGTAAATACAATTTATACAATATATTTTTATCTATGCCTATTTTTTTACATAAATTATTTATTTGTTCTTTATTCATTTCACTATAGTTTACTGCAATATCAAGTACATCCTTTATTAAGCAACTATGCCCCCTAAGAGCATTATCTACTTCATTGCTCATGTGAATTTCATCAAGTATTTCATCTATTTCTTTTCCAAGTAATAAATTTATATCTAATAACAAACCAGAAATAAAGGCATCATTTTTCTTATTCTTATCTATATTTTCCATGATAAGTTCACAAAATCTTCCTCTTATAACTGCCTTGTTAGTGTATTCTTCATTATCTTCACCATTTAAATCAACTATATCATCTAAAGCCAATTTAAATCCAAAATCCTTCAACCTTTTAATTTCCTTAATAACCCCTTCTGTTGGCCTTAAAGTTTCCAATAATTCAATCACTACCTTATCTCTAGGCAAAATTGTAATTATATCGTTTCTTAAAACCTTATCATCACAATTAATTAAAGCTATCTTTCCACCAGTTACTATATCTAGTCCTAAATTGATAATATTATTTATAATAGTACAACTTGCTGTTTCACTACTTACACTTTCATCATATTTATTCAATAACGAGTTCCTATACAAAAGCTCACAAGCCACAATTTTACCTTCTCTATCATATATATTTTGTGAGCCAATGAATATGTCCATTATATTCACCCTTTTCTTTCATTAAAATATTAATACTTATTATATCGTAAGTAATATAAAAGGACTTTAAATTTATTTAAAGTCCTTTTATATTATTTATTTTTAATTACAGTAATATTTATAATTTCATTTTGGAAAGCCTTTAATAAAGCTTTTTCTAATACTTTTTCTCTATCAAAATTTTCTATATCTCTACATTCAGCAAATACCTTGTTAAGATCACCATTTGCATTCCTGTAAGTGAGAGTAACATATGGTTTATCAAATGTTACATCAACTATTTTCAGCCCCCAAGAAATCTGAGCAAAATCACCATCTATTTTCAGTCTAGTAAGCTCCTTTAATTTGGCTGTTTCTTCATTTGGATCTGTTACAATAATCAATTCATCTCCAACTTTATACTTTGACATATCCCCATCCCCTTGTTTTTTTATTATCTTAATTTAATCATATTTTCAATAATTTTACAATATAATTGGAAACTTTTATACTTTATATCTATATATATACTATATTAATTAATATTTATTATTGACAAATAATTATACAGTTTCATATAATATTTACATATGATTAAAGGCGGTGTAATATATGGAAAATATATCTTTAATATTTAAAGAAAAGAAATTAAAACTTACGCCTCAAAGATTAGCTGTATATCAATACTTAAAATCTACAACTGAACATCCTTCTGCTGAAACTATTTATAATGGGCTTCAAGCAACGTATCCTACTATGAGTCTTGCAACTGTATATAAATCTCTTAAAACTCTTGTAGAGGTAAATTTAGTTCAAGAACTAAATGTAGGTGAAAGTAATTTCAGATATGATGCTAACAATTTTGAGCATTGCCACATTCAATGTGTAAAATGTGGTAAAGTTGAAGATTTAATGGATCTTCCTCTTCCAAATCTAAATGCTCTAGTGGAGGAAAACACAGAGTATAAAGTTCATTGGAATAAAATATTCTTTTATGGACTATGCAAAGAATGTCAGTAAGTGAAAACTTACTGACATTTTTTATATAATAAATCTTCTGTATTATCTACTCTTTAAAATCATATATATTATAGAGGTGATATAATGATAAACTTTATTGTCATAAAGAAGAATACTATGGTTGCTACTATATTAGGTATATTGTCAATTTTTTTCTTATTTTTATGTATAAATAACGCTAAAAATACTTCCGTTTTTTTTAATCTTTCAAAACCTACCCATATTTATTATTACGACTTTGATGGAGATGGTCAAAAAGATGCACTAACTATATCTGAAATTAACAACTATTATGAAATCAAGATTGAAACTTCAAATAAGGATTATATTCTTAATTGTTCAAATATAAACTTTTTAACTATCTGCCCATATTATGATTTAAAAGTAAATATTTTAGATTTGTCTCGTGATAATATTCCTGAAATAATTCTTTCTAATTACTATAATAATTCATGTGAATACTGCATATTTAAATGGAATGGAAGTAACTTTGATAATATTTTTTGCTGCAATGATAATATGTTAGGGATAATGGATTCTAACAATTCTAGAACACCATTACTATTAAAAACTAATTTTTTGAATAACAATAACTTCTCATGCTATTTTCTTGATAATAATACTATTAAAGAAGTCAGTGCTAACTGTAGCAACATTTACTCTTTAGATGAAGTATCAAAATTTATTGATTTAATTGAGTATCCTTACGAACCAGCAGAACTCCCTGATATATTTATACCTAACATCTCCAGTGATGAACTTAAAATTTTTTGGAACTTAGATAAGGATAATTACGAATATAAATTCCAAAGTGCTTATTTTTATGATAATGATTGGAATTCATCAGGTTATCCTAGCTCTATTTTATGGACCTTATCATTTCAGAAAATAAATCGAAATGATGCAAACAAACCTTCTAAAGAAATGCTTATTTATCTTACTACTAATATAGATTATTTAAATCATTATAACATTTCATCAATTTCATGGTAAAATAAAAGGCCGCTATGTTGCGGCCTAAAAGGGGGATGGGGGGGTTTTTAGCTTTAATGAAGAATTTATCTTCATTTGCTATAGGAGAATACTTCTCCGGTACACTATTATTATTGCCCTTTAATTTTGTTTTATACACTTTCTCTCTTAATCTTTAAATGCACCTTTAGCATATAGTTCAATTATTTTATCTACGAATGGTACTCTTTCTACCGATACTATATTTCTAATAGACTTTAATAACTGCATGTTTTCATCATTTATATCCACTTGAAACTTTCTATTATTCTTTTGTAAATCATCATTAAAAATGTCCATTTCATCATTTATTACAGTTTCGTTATTATCATTATTTATATTATTAAAGCTATTTACATTATCAGTCCTTCCTCCATTGTTACCCATTAAATTTTGAAGCATGCCTAGATTAAAATTATTAAAATCTATTCCGTCCCTATTAATATTTTGAAGCATATTATTAATTTGATTCATATCTATGTTTCCAAACATACTTAACAACTGGGCAGGATTGATTCCAAAAGGTCCGTTATATTGTGGCTGCTGAGCCTGTTGTTGTGTCTGTCTTTGTTGCCGCATTTGCCTTCTTCTATTTTCAGTAGTATTATCCCTTCTGCTTTTATGTCTTCTCTTTGACATTTTCCCCCTCCTATTATATTTCTATTAAATTATATGTATTTAGATAAAAAAAGTAGCATATTTTTATAATATTTTTGGAAGGTTAAAAAGACCCTCCATCCTCTACACTAGCAGCAGCAATTGCTTGCACAAGAATTTGTGTTATTTACACAGCAACCGCTTCCGTTGTTTCCATTTCCACCAAAGAAGCTTCCACAACCTCCACATAGCAAGAATAATAAAATAATTAGATATGATGAACCACTACATAATAGTCCTGATCCACAAGCTATTAATAAGAATATAATAGGTGCTACACAACTATTAATTCCTGAAAATGGATTTCCGCAGCATCCACCATTGTTGTAATTGTTGTTTTGTGGACAACATGGCTGACAGCAGCAGCAACATTCATCTTTATGATAATGTTTTTTTGACATTTCAACATCTCCTCCTTATTTTCTTTCTAGTAGCATCCGCCAACAAGGCCGTCTAGTCCATCATAAATTCCACTATTACCAAATCCACAATTTCCTAATCCGAAGTTTCCGAATCCGCTACCAAATCCATTATTACATCCGCTACATAAGAATAAGATAACTAATAAGAATAACCATCCACTGCAACTTCCATTTCCATATCCATTATTGGAATTTCCTTGACAGCAGGAGTCATTTGATCCTGTATTACAACAACAACAATTATTTCCTACATTATTTGTTCCTTGATTAGTATAGAATAATATCAATAATATCCAAATCCACCAACCAAATCCGCAGTTTCCAATACCAACATTGCCTAATCCACCTAAATTGCCACATCCGCAACAACAGCTATTGCCAATTGATGAATAATCTGATGGTTGCATTTCACCAATGATATCGTTCATTTGCATAATTGATTCCTCCTATTGATTTAAATTTATAATTAAATTTATACTATATACTATTCTCTAACAATTAATTTGACACTATTTTATTCAATGCTTTATTTTTATACTATTTTTTCTATAAAAAAAGAACTGCCATAAGGCAGCTCTCTATTCAGCTAAATCACCAAATAAGATATCATTTAATTGTTCCGCACCCTTCTTATTTAAAGAAGAGAAGAAACATAATGTATCATTTTCAGTTAAATTTAATGTTTCTTTTATTATTTTCTTGCTTTTTGCCAAAGCATTATTAGAAAGTTTGTCACTTTTAGTTGCAACTACTATTACATCATATCCATAATGTTTTATCCATTCATGCATAGTAATATCATCTGCTGTAGGCTTATGTCTTGAGTCAACTAGCAATATAACTCTCTTTAGCTGTTAGATAAGTTTCTATTGTTTTTCCCCAGGACTCCTGTTCTTTCTTTGATACCTTGGCATAGCCATATCCTGGTAAATCAACTAAATAAAATGCATCATTTATTAAGAAGAAATTTATTAGTTTTGTCTTTCCTGGGGTTTGTGATACTTTAGCCAACTTTCTTCTGTTAGTTAAAGCATTTATTATTGAACTTTTTCCAACATTAGATCTTCCAACGAAAGCTACTTCGTTAAGTCCATCTTCTGGATATTGTTCTCTTCTAACCGCTGATGTTATAAATTCTGACTTGTTAATTATCAATATTTTCAACTCCAATTAAAGCATTTTTTAATACATCTTCCACATGAGCTGCAAAAATTAAATTTAATTTATTTTTTACAGTACTAGGAATCTCTATTATATCTTTTTCATTATCTTTAGGTAAAATTATTGTATCTATTCCTATTCTATGTGCTGCTAAACACTTTTCTTTCACACCACCAATAGGAAGCACTTTTCCAGTTAAAGTTACTTCACCTGTCATTGCTACAGTACCTTTAACTTTCTTTTTAGATAGAGCCGATACTAATGCTGTAACTATAGTAACCCCTGCTGAAGGTCCATCTTTAGGAACTGCTCCTTCAGGTACATGTATATGAATATCCGTACTCTTATAGAAGTCTTCATCAATGCCGTATTTTTTACAATTAGCCCTTACATAACTATAAGCTGCTTTTGCTGATTCTTGCATAACATCTCCTAGCTTTCCAGTAAGCTCTAACTTCCCATTACCTTTCATCACTACAACTTCTACTGGAAGTGTATCTCCACCATATGCAGTCCATGCTAATCCATGAACAACGCCTATTGTATCTTGTCTATCTGTTTTCTCAAATTCAAAATATTTATTTCCTAAATATTTTTGAAGATTATTTACTGTAATAGTAACCTTCTTTTTCTTTTTCTTAACCATTTCAGTTATTGATTTTCTTATAACCTTGTTTATCTGACGTTCAAGACTTCTTACTCCTGATTCTCTAGTATAACTATTTATAATCCAGATGTATGATTTAAGTCAAACCATCATATATATAAATTTTTAAATGATGATTATAAGTTTTATTATAAATAGTTTATTTAAAACTTATTATAATGTAAAAAAATCTATTATTGTTAGTCTTAACAATAAACTTAGAAAAGTATATATTATTTTTGTATAGAATCAATATTTATTAACTCTATTGTTTATTTTATCAATTTGTAGTATCTTTTTTATGATAGTAGCAATTTTGGTAAAAAATGCAATTATTTTCAAATTTTTATTATCAATGGTTACTATATGTGGAAATTTTTTTGTTTTCGCCCATACCCATTTGATCATGTATTTTTGGTGTTGTATTTACTATAAAGAAATATAAATGTAAAAAATATTGTTGTAGGAATTATTATGACTGTATTCCTTTTCATTAATGGTTCCGTAACTTTCATTTTAAGAAAGAGACTTAGTCATGATTATGAATATTTAAAAACAATGCAAAATGCTATATCTATTGATTTTCCTAATAATGGATACATATCAATAGATTAATGAAACTACTCAACTAGTAGTATTAATAAAATTTGATGATAAAGAAGTTGAAGCATTTTTTAATAGATGAGTAAAGATGAAAAGTGGAAAAACTTGCTTTCTTTTTTACCTCCTCATATGTTGGATTTATACTATAACGCTATGATTTCTGAATAGGACTACTATTTTATGGATATTGATAGTTTAATGTATAATAACATACAAATTTCAAGCAATCATAATGTAATATGAGTAGCATATGATGTTGCAATAAATTTATTATATGGCTTACATTTTATATATCAAAGGAATCATTTTTTAACGAAATATTTTGACTCTAGTATGTATTAAAATATGTCGATAAGTTTTCTAATATAATAAAGCATTCAGAAAGATTAGGTTTGATACTATGTAAGCCTTTTTTATTTATAACAATTGAGTATTTTTAAGTAAAAAATAAGAATTTAATTTATACAAGGGTTAAATTTATTATAAATTATATATATTTTAATCAAAATAATTGACTAAAGTTCATTTTCGTACTATAATAAAGTACGAATAAGGATTTTAAAGGAGAAAATTAAAATGGACTCAAAAGAATTCTTTTATAATTTAGGTAAAGCAATTTATCGATTAGATGCAATTTATGCCAATTTTGCAAAAGAAAGCGATGTATCTGCTACCCTTTTATGGATACTTTATGCATTAAATGACGGTAAGCCCCATACGCAAAAAGAAATTTGTTTATCTTGGGATTTGCCTAAAAGTACGGTTAACACCATTATAATGGAGTTGAAAAAAAATGGTTATATCAAATTAGAGCCAATCAAAGGACAAAAGAGGGAAATGACAATAATTATGACTGAAAGGGGGAAACATTATGCTAAAATAAAACTACAACTAGTTTATGAAAAGGAAGAAAAAGTGTTCAATGAATTGACAAGTAATGATATGCAAATAGTAGAATTATTAAATAAACTTGAAAAATTGTTATGTAAATAATGAAAGGATGAAGAGTAAGTTTATGAAAAAAATATTGGTGTGTTTTTTAATATTTTTATCTTTTGGTTTATTATTTAGTTGCTCTAATAGTAATTTAGATATTGAAGATAATGGTAATCAAAATGAAGAAGAAAATGTAAATAGTAGCAATCATCAAATTGCTATCTTATATTTTTCTGCTACTAAAACAACTGAAAAAGTTGCTATCCAAATATCAGATATGACTAAAGGAAAGTTAATAGAGATTATACCAACCATTCCTTATTCATCAGATGATTTAAATTATACAAACGATGATTGTAGAGCCAATATAGAACAAAATGATGAAAAGGCAAGACCAAATATAGCAAATGATATTGATGTAAATAATTATTCAATAATTTTTATTGGTTATCCAATATGGTGGCAAAAATTACCTAAAATTATATATACTTTCTTTGATACATATGATTTGGGGAATAAAACAATCATTCCTTTTTGTACTAGTGGTGGTAGTGGGATTTCAACTAGTGTAAATGAAATTAAAAAACTTGAACTTCTTGCTATAGTTAATGAGGGAAAAAGATTTTCGGCATCTTCTTCTCAATCTGAAATAAAAAGTTGGATTGAAGAATTAAATTTAAAAATAAATTAGAAAGTAGGGATTGATAATGATTAAACAAGATGCAGGTAGAAAGCAATTAGGCGATTTAGCACCTAAATTTGCTCAACTAAATGACGATGTATTATTTGGTGAGGTTTGGTCTAGAGAAGATAAACTTTCTTTAAGAGATAGGAGCCTTATTACAGTTACAGCTTTGATGGCAAAAGGAATCGTTGATAATTCAATTAGATACCATTTAGAAAATGCTAAAAATCATGGTGTAAGTAAAACTGAAATGATTGAGGTAATAACTCAACTAGCTTTTTATGTGGGATGGCCTCATGCATGGGCAATTTTTCCTATTGTTAGAGAGGTGTATCAAGAAGAAAAAGAAATAATAGGTGATAGTTTATTTGGTCTAGGAGAACCAAATGTAACTTTTGCCGACTATTTTATTGGAAATTCATATCTGAAACCACTGAATACCAAAAATGTTGGTATATATAATGTAACCTTTGAACCAAAGTGCCGAAATAATTGGCATATTCATCATAAAGGTGGGCAAATCCTTCTTTGTACAGATGGCGAGGGTTGGTACCAAGAAGAAGGTAAACAAGCAATAAAATTAATACCTGGCAGTGTAATTTATATTCCCGCTGAGGTTAAACATTGGCATGGTGCAAGTAAAGATTCGTGGTTTACTCATCTTGCAATTGAAATACCAGCAGATAATGCTACAAATGAATGGTGTGAACCAGTAAGTGATGAAACATATAATAAATTATAGGAGATATTGACAATGAAAACATTAGTAGCATATTTTAGTGCATCTGGTATTACTAAAACAGTAGCTGAAAAACTTGCAAGGGTGAAGAATGCGGATTTGTTTGAGATAATACCACAAAAAAATTATACTAGTGATGATTTAGATTGGACAAATGCAAATTCTAGATCAAGTATTGAAATGAAGGATAAATCATCTAGACCTAAAATAATTTCAAAAGTCAAGAATATAGATTAATATGATGTGATTTATATTGGATTTCCCATTTGGTGGTACCAAGCACCTACTATTATTAATACATTCTTAGAAATGTATGAGTTTAATGGTCAAACTATCATTCCATTTGCAACCTCTGGTGGAAGTGGTATGGGAAAAACCAATCAATATTTATTACCATCATGTAGGAAAGCTAAACTATTAGATGGGAAACGATTATCATCTAATCCTAGTGAAAATGAATTAAAAAATCTTTAAACGAAAAAAATACGGTATTTATTAAAGTAATTATAGGAAGGTATTCTTGTAAAAAATTTAGAAAAAACCACTTGTAATATGAAATATGGACAGAATAACTCCTATAGTTAACCATCTTGAAGAACAACATTTATATGTTATTCAAAGCAAGGAAGGCCTAAAAAAGTAGATATAATAACATTTTGTCGATATGGGATAAACACTAATATTGTTGTAATATATCATACTAAAAATATTTTTATTTATCTTAATCGTAAAAAAGACTCAGGAATGGAAGATGTTTCTATTGTTACAACCCATTTAATATTAGCAACTAAAAATTAAGGAATAGGATTCTATTGGATTAATTTTTTGGATTCTAATCAATCGAAAGCAGGTTTAAATTTATCAAAGGATAAAACAGTTTAATGTTATTAGATTTAGGTTATTCTCTTAAAACAAGCTCAATAAATTCAAATCATGACAAATGAAAAGAACTTATTGAAATTGTAATCAACTATAGATTTTAAATATGATAAAAATACGAATTGAAGCCTAGATATGTGGCTTCTTTTTTGTTTGAAAATAAAGGATTTTATATTATTTTCTTAAAACTATAGATGGTATGCTATTTTATATATAATTCTATTTTAGAATAAATGGAATGTACCTTTTAACAAAGTTTAGGAAAAGTTTAGATATATTTCATTTACAAAAAGTTTTATTTATAGTATAATAATAAATTGTAGAAAAATCTCTATAGGTGGTCATATGGATGAAAATATCAATTTAGTAGTAGAAAAACTAAAGCAAACTTTAAAATTGCAAAAGGTATTATTGGCTTGTTCAACAGGTGTTGATTCAATGGTCCTTTTGGATTTGCTTAGAAAAAGTCTTAATGCTAGTCAAATTGTTCTTGTTCATATCAATCATCAAAAAAGGAAAGAATCAGTCCTTGAAGAAAAATTTATTATTGAATATGCAAAACAAAATAATATGAGTTGCTACACTACAAAACTTCCCCACTACAGTGGCAGTAATTTTCAAAATTGGGCAAGAAAAAAGCGATATGAGTTTTTTTTAAAAATTGCTAAAATCGAAACAATTGATATTATTTTACTTGCTCATCATGCTGATGATAACTTAGAGACAATTCTTTTAAGGCTACTTCGCAGTTCATCTTTAGAAGGATATGGTGGTATTAAAGAATATTCAAACTATCAAAGTTTAACGATATATAGACCACTTTTAAATATCAGTAAAGATGAAATTATGGAATATGCCAAAAACAATAACGTTAAGTATTTTGAAGATTCTAGCAATTTTGAGAATGATTATGCTAGAAATAGAATTAGACACTATGTTTTACCAATTTTAAAAAAAGAAAATCCTGCTTTGACTAAGGCTATTTCTTGTTTTAGTAATACTATTTTAGAAGCGAGCGATTTTATAAAAAATTATGAAACTAATTTTATAAAAAGACAACAAATGGTTCATAATAATAATGATTATTTTGCAAAAATAGATTTGAATGAATTTTTAAATGAAACAACGTTTTTACAAACACAAATTTTATTTAGAATATTAAAGCCTTTCGCATTATCAAAAGAATGCATTCTTGATACAATAAAACAACTCAAATCACCTAAACAAAATATTGTTCAAAATATTAATCCTCATTTAATAATGATTAAAGAATATGGTTATGTTATTTTCACAAATCAAAAAATTAAAGATTATTATTTGAAGATTGATAAAGAAGGCCACTATGAGTTAGATAATCATACTTCTTTGTATATTACTAAAAATATTTGTAATTTTATTACATCAAGTGGTAAATTATGGTATAATATAAATAGGTTGCCAATCATTATTAGAACTAGAAAAAATGGTGATAAAATTAAAACTAAAAATGGTAGCATAAGTGTAAGTGATTATTTGACTAATCATAAAATTCCATATTTACAAAGAAAACAAATCTTATTACTATGTGATAAGGATGATTTACCAATAGCTATACTTGGCTATATAATAAAATAAAAGGAGGAACACATGGCAAGTATGAATAAAAGTCCCAAAAAGCGTTTTGGTCTTGGCGACATCATTATTTTTGGGATTATTTTAATTGCAATCATTTTTATATTTGCGGGATCATGCGGTGGTAATAAAGCCAAAACAATTGAAACAAAAGAAGAGTTTTATGGATATTTCTTTAAAAATGCCTCAGATGGTGCAGCAGTATATAATGATTTATCACAACTAGATAAAGACAAATTAATTAGTGCTCAAGATTTACAAATTGAAAGAATTTACTACTATGGTGCAACAGGTGATGGAAATTATTTTTATAATATATATATTTATTTGCCATCATCGGCTAATTGTATGAATATGTCATCAAGTGCGAAAATTTATCATTTCAAAGCTGATGATAGAGATCTTGAGATTATTAAGACTATTCAAAATTTAATGTTGCAAATTAATGAAGAGGTTAAACTTGAAAATGAAGCGAATAAAGATAATCCAAATTATACACAACAAAAAACTTATAAAATTTTTGAGGTAACACCAAGAGAAAATAAGAGTATTGATATTTTAGGTATTTTATCTATTGCCATTCCTATCATTGCTATTGTTGCTTTTATCATCATTATGTTAAAAAATGGTAAGAGTAATAATCAAGCTTTCGATTTTGGGAAAAGCCGTGCTAGAATGGCTAAAAAATCAAATGTTACCTTCAAAGATGTAGCTGGTCTTGATGAAGAAAAAGAAGAGATGATAGAACTTGTAGATTTCTTGAAGAATCCTAAAAAGTATTTTGATATGGGAGCAAGAATTCCTAAAGGAGTACTTTTGCTTGGTAGTCCTGGTACTGGTAAAACGCTAATGGCAAGAGCGGTAGCAGGAGAAGCTGGAGTTCCTTTTTATACAATATCTGGTTCCGATTTTGTTGAAATGTTTGTTGGTGTTGGAGCAAGTCGTGTAAGAGATATGTTTAAAACAGCAAAACAAAATGCCCCATGTATTTTATTTATTGATGAAATTGATGCGGTAGGTAGACAAAGAGGTGCTGGTCTTGGTGGTGGACACGATGAAAGAGAACAAACGCTTAATCAATTATTAGTTGAAATGGATGGATTTCAACCTAATTCAGGTGTTATTGTGATGGCTGCAACCAACAGGGCAGATATTTTAGATCCTGCTCTTCTTCGTCCAGGAAGATTTGATCGTCAAATTAGAATTAGTAATCCAGATGTTAGATCACGTGAGGCTATTTTAAAGGTTCATGCAAGAAATAAACATTTATCTCCACGAGTAAATTTAACAGATGTAGCTAGAAGAACACCAGGTTTTAGTGGAGCTGATCTTGAAAATCTATTAAATGAGGCAGCGTTGCTTGCGGCACGTGAAAATTGCCGTGAAATAAAAATATATCATATTGATGAAGCTATTGATAGAGTAATGATGGGACCTGCTAAAAGAAGTAGGAAATATACAGATACTGAAAAAGCTTTGGTTGCATATCATGAAGCAGGACATGCTGTTATTGGTTTAAAATTAAAACATGCAGTTGTGGTACAAAAAGTTACTATTGTACCGCGTGGAGATGCTGGTGGATACAATTTAATGACGCCAGAAGAGGAAAACTTCTTAGAAACCAAACAAACTTTGACAGCTAATATTACAAGTTTTTTAGCTGGGCGAATTGCAGAAGAATTAGTATTCAATCAAATGACAACGGGTGCGCATAATGATTTTGAAAGAGCAACAAAAATTGCAAGAGCAATGGTTACGGAATATGGTATGAGTTCTTTGGGACCTGTTCAATATGAAAGTGGATCACATGATGTCTTCTTAGGTCGTGACTATATGAGTGATAAAAATTTCTCAGATAAAGTTGCACATGAAATTGACTTAGAGGTTCGTAAAATTATTGATGAATGTTACAAACAAGGTGAAACGATTATTAAAGAAAATCGTCAACTTTTAGATTTAATTGCTAAACATTTGGTTGAAGTTGAAACTCTTACAAAAGAAGATATTGATGAACTTGTTAATACAGGAAAACTAAACTGGTGGGAAAAGAAAAAAGCTAAGATGGCTGAAGATAGAAAGATAGATGAAACACCTGTTCAAAAAGTACAAGTAACTGAAGAAAAGAAAGAAGAAACTCCTAAGGTAGAAGATGTTTCTAATCGAGAAGAAACCAAAACTGAGGATAATTCTAATGAGACTAGATAAGTACTTAAAAGTATCAAGACTTATAAAAAGAAGAACTCTTGCTAAAGAAGCAACGGAGACTGAACGAATATTGTTAAATGGTATAGTAGCAAAACCCTCAAAAGAAGTAAAAGTGGGTGATCATTTAACCATAACATATGGAAAAAAGGTCGTGGAAGTTGAAATTACTTCTTTAATTGATTCTACTAAAAAGGTTGATGCATCTTTAATGTATGAATTAATTCGTGAAACTACACGGTAATAAAAAATTGGTCATAAGGAAAGTGAATCTTATGACCAATTTTAATTTTTATGTTATACTATATATACTAAAGGAGTTACATATGAATATAATACTTGCTTCCACTTCACCAAGAAGAACCCAAATATTAACGATTGCTAAAATCAATCATCAAGTGGTACCTTCTAAATGTGAAGAAAGAATGGATAAAAATTTAGAACCATATAAAGTTGTAGAATCACTTTCTTATCAAAAAGCAAAAGATGTTGCAAAAAATTACCCTAATAATATTATCATTGGCGCTGATACAGTTGTTGTAATTGATAATCAGATTCTAGGTAAACCCAAAAGTGAAAAAGAAGCTATAGCTATGCTAGAGAAACTTAGTGGTAAAACGCATGAGGTTATAACAGGAATTACAATCATATTAAACGACAAAGTTAAAACCTTTCATGATGTAACAGCAGTAGAAATTGCCAAACTTTCAAAACAAGACATTGATAAATATCTCAAAGAAGAAAATGTATATGATAAAGCAGGCTCTTATGGCATTCAAGGAGCATTTTGTAAATATATTATTAAAATGATAGGTGATTATTATAACGTAATGGGTTTTCCAATTGCAAAAGTTTATAAAGAATTAAAGGAGTTTACCGATGAAATATAATAAACAATTATTCGATCAACTTGAGGCTGAATATAATCAAATCTTCAATTTATGTGAATTTATTTTTGATAACTTAATTGAAAAAAATGATGATATGAAAAAGTATGATGTCATGTGTGAATTTGATTATTATCTTCAAAGTATTCTTGCTAAAATCGTTTTAGATAGTAATCCTAAAAATCCAGCACTATTTAATATGTTAAAAAAATTAAACAAATATACTAGCTTTTATCAAGGCATCAATTTAGATGACTGGTTGAATACAAAAGAAAAAATTCTTTTCAATATAGATAAAAAAATCAATCAAATTACTTCAAATCTTCCTGTTATATTACAAATTGTCATCAATATAGATGAAAAAACAAAAAAGACTGAATTATCTTATCAAATTTTAGAATCATTAGTATCTCTTGCATTGACAATTCTTCCTGATAAAGAAACTTTTGAAGATATTGAAGTTGAAGTTGTCAATAAATATTTTGGTGATATGTATCATCAAATTCAAACAAAAGTAAAATAAAATACCATTTTAACAAATGGTATTTTTTATTATCAAATTAGACAATGTATTACAAATATTTATAATATTCTTTTACTAAAATTCCAAATTATGGTATAATAAAATAAATAATTATGTTTGGAGGGGAAATTTAAATTGAGAATGATAAAAATAAAACTAAAAAATAAAAAACAGCCTACAAAATAGGCTTCCCATAAAGGGTGATTTCGCAAATGCTTATTTGCACTCGGTATGTTGAATACACAAAAAGTATAACATATTAAAAAAAACTAGTCAAGAAAAACGATAAAAAGAGAGGATTTATAAATGAGAGAATATAATTTAGGATTAGATATAGGAACAAATTCAGTAGGTTGGGCAGTTGTTGATGAAAACAATCAAATTGTCAAAAAAGGTGGTAAAGCACTTTGGGGAGTTAGAATGTTTGATGAAGCTCAATCTGCTATGGATACAAGAATTTATAGAAATTCAAGAAGAAGAATAAATAGAAGAAATCAAAGGTTAGTGTTATTACAAAATGAGTTTTATGATGAAATAATAAAAGTTGATCTAACTTTTTTTCAAAGATTAAAAGATTCATTTTTTAAAAAAGAAGACAAATTAAATAAAAATAGTTATACTTTTTTTGATGATAATATTACAGATAAAGAATATTTCAAAAAATTTCCAACGATTTATCATTTAAGAAAGCATCTTTTACATAATGATGAAAAAATTGATATAAGAATGTTGTATTTAGCATTGCATCATATTATAAAGTATCGTGGACATTTTTTGCATAGTGGTAATGTAGATTTAAATAGCTTTCAGAAAATCAAAGATACATTAGAATCATTTAATAGTAAAATGGATGAAATGTCATTGGAGTTTGAAGATAATGAAGATTATTTTGCTCATATAGAATTTGATGAATATTTAGAAATGAATTTGAAAAATATAATGCTTTCTCAAACATCAAAAAAAGAAAAAAAGAAAAAATTGGTTGAACTATTTAAAGTGGGGCAAAAAAGTTTAACAAATGAATTATTAATAGAACTATTAGTAAATAAGAAGGTGAAATTAGATAAATTATCTATAACAAAAGATAAAAAATACGAATCATGTGAGATTAATTTTGAAAAAGAAGAATTATTTGAAGATATTGAAAAAGCTAGAACAATTACTGAATTATTTTATATTTTAGATGAAATTATAAATATTAAAGGAATTGTTGATTATTATTATTTATTAAAGATAATTGGTAGTAACGAATATTTAAGTGATTCAATGGTTAAAATTTATGATAAACATTGTGAAGATTTACACGAACTAAAAAACTTTATAAAAGAATATTGTCCCGACAAATATGATGAGTGCTTTAGAAAAACTAGTGATAGTAAGTTGTGTAATTATCCTAAATATGTTGGGATGAATTCAGTTAATCAAAAAATGGAGAGATTTTCCCATTGTAAGAAAGAAGACTTTTATAAATATTTAAAAAATCTTTTTAATACTATTGAAAATGAAAAAGCAAAACCAAAAATAGAAAAATTTAAACAAGCTATAGAAAATGATGATTTTTTAAATAGACAAAATTCTAGTCACAATTCTAGCATTCCAATGCAATTAAATTTAAAGGAACTTACAGTGATATTAAATAAGCAGTCAAAGTATTATCCTTTTTTAAAAGATAAGAATAGTGATGGCTATTCAGTATTGGATAGAATTATTGCTATTTTTGAATATAAAATACCATATTATGTTGGACCATTAAATAAGAATTCAAAATATAGTTGGCTAATTAAACGGAGTGATGAAAAAATAACTCCATGGAATTATGAGAAAATTATAGATTTAGATGCTTCTGCAAAAGAGTTTATTCAAAGAATGCAAAATAAATGTACCTATTTAAAAGGAGAAAATGATTATTGCTTACCTAAAAAATCTATTTTATTTTCTGAATATAATTGTTTGCAATATTTAAATAGATTAATCATTAATGGTGCACTTATCAAAGACGAATTAAAGAAAGAAATATATGAAAATATTTTTTTATGCTACAAGAAACCAACTAAAAAGAATATTATTGAATATTTAAAAACAAATCATAATTATGATGAAACGACTTTAAAATCAAATATATCAGAAGTAAATTGTGATATGTCTTCCTATATTCAATTTAAAGAAATATATGGTGAAGATTTTGAACAAAATTTCAATATAATTGAAGAAATAATAAAAGATATTACTATTTTCGAAGATAAAAAGATTTTAGAAAAAAGATTGAAAGAAATATATCATTTATCTGATGATAAAGTTCAAAAAATTAAAAGTTTAAATTATAAAGGTTATGCAACATTAAGCAAACATTTTTTGAATGATTTTTATAGTGTTAATAAACAGACTAATGAAAGATATGGACCAATCATTCAAATTATGCGTGATACAAATTATAATTTGCAACAAGTGATATATGATGATAGGTATAATTTTATTAAAGCAATTGACGATTATAATAAAGAAAATTTAAACATAGCCAAAAAATTAAATGTAAGTGATTTTATTGATGAGTATATCTATGTATCTCCAATTATGAAGAGATCATTAATTCAAAGTTATAATATTATTCAGGAGTTAGAAAAAATATTAGGACAACCTATTTCTAAATATTATATTGAATGTTCTAGAGTAAATAGCGGTTCTAGTAAAATAACTGCTTCCCGTTATAATCAATTAAAAGAACTTTATAAAAATTGCCAAAGTCAAGTCAATGATCTTTCGAAAAATTATATAAATATAAACAAATTAAGTAAACAATTAGAGGAATGTAAAGATAAATTAAGAGCCGATAAATTATATTTCTATTTTACTCAATTTGGAAAATGTATGTATACATTAGAAGATATTGATTTAGATGATGTATTTTCAGGAAAATATGATATAGATCATATATATCCTCAATCACTTATTAAAGATGATTCTTTAAGTAATAGAGTTTTGACAAATAAAGAAAAAAACGGAAAAAAAGATAATAAATTTATTTTTGATATACCAGGATTTTTATCAAAGGAGGCAGAAGCGTTTTATAAAAAATTATTGGAATGTAAACTTATAACAAAAGAAAAATATCGTAGATTAACTATGAAGCAAATAGATGATAATGAACTTAGTGTTTTTGTTAATAGGCAATTAGTTGCTACAAATCAATCTATTAAAGGATTAGTGGAAGTTTTAAAGATATATAAAGGTGTAAAACCTACAAATATCGTATATTCCAAAGCGACCAATATTAATGATTTTAGAAATAATTATGATTTGTATAAGTCTAGAACTGCTAATAATTACCATCATGCTCATGATGCTTATTTAAATGTAGTTATAGGGAAAACTTTAGATGATTATTATAGATACAATTATTTGCAAAAGTCTAAGGATATATTAGATTTAAAAAATAAAAAAATTACTATTAATCCTGAAAAAATTCTTTCTAAAAATAGATATATTTATAAAAATGGAGAAAAAAAGGTTATTTGGGATTTAGAGAAGAATCTAAAAATGATAAAAACTAATCTATATTATCGTTTTGATATTAATGAAACAATTATGACAAGAACATCTAATAAAATGTTTAAAAAAACGGGTATTTCACCTTCAGGAAAATCAGAAAATCTAATCCCTATTAAAACATCTGATTCAAGATGTGATGTATTAAAGTATGGTGGTATTAAATCTAATTCATATAGTTTTTATTGTATAGTAGAATTGTCTGATAAAAAAGAAAAAAAATCCTATATTTTAGAAGCTATTCCTAAAACCCATAGTGATAAATTAGAAGAATATATTGAACAATCTATTGATAAAAAGAAGGTAAGTGATTTTAAGATAATCAATAGGAATATCAAAAGCAATATCATTATTGAATATGAAAAGTTAAGATATGTGATTACTGGTAAAAGTGGTGAGCGATATTTAATTAAAAATTTTAAAGATCGTAATTTTTCTTATAATGCAATAAAAACAATTAAGCACATTGAAAAATACAATTATCAAAAAAAATTTGAAATACCAGTTGAAGAGACAAAAGAAAAAATTATTTTAGCACCAAAAAATAAAGATACTAAAGAAATTTCTCTAACATTGAATGAGTGCCAAGCATTACTTGATGAGATTATTAGTTTATTTAAAAAAGATATATATGCTTATGATATAATCAATAAAATTGCTTCAAATTTAGAAGAAAACAAACAAAACTTAACATTAATAAATTTAATCAAAGTGTTAACAGAAGTATTAGTTTTGTTAAAAACAAATGAACGGGGTACTGCCGATTTAACATTAATTAATATGAATAAAGATACAGGTACATTGCGTATTAACAAAACTTTAAAGCCAGGTATGAAATTTATTTCTGAATCACCTACGGGATATTATAGAAAAGTTATTTTTGAGGTTCCAAATGGCATTTAGAAATATTATTATTCAAGATAGGTGTAAACTTGAATATTCTCTAAATTATTTAATTTGTAAAAAAGGGATGGAAGAAAAACGAGTATTATTAGATGAAATTAAATTAGTAGTAATAACATCTACTCAAGTATCAATAACTACTAGTTTAATTTCTATGCTTTCAAAAAATAAAATAAAAGTTATATTTTGCGATGATACTCATAATCCTGAATGTGAATTAGTTTCTTACCAAAATAATTATTATTCATATCGAAAAATAAAAGAACAAATTGATTTTGTTAAAAATCAAGGATATTTGTGGAAAAAAATTGTGATTGAAAAAATCACCAATCAAGCAAGAAATTTGAAAAAACTTAATTATCTAGAACAATATCAGTTACTAAATAACTATTGTTCAAACGTAGAAGATAACGATATAACCAATCGTGAGGGACATAGTGCGAAAGTGTATTTTAATGCAATTTTTGGGTTAGATTTTAATCGTAAGTCTAATTGTTTAATTAATAAATATTTAAATTATGGATATACAATTTTGCTATCTACAATAAATAGAGAAATTAAATCTTTAGGATATTTAACAGAATTGGGAATTCACCACATCGGAGAGTCTAATCAGTTTAATCTTTCTTGTGATTTAATAGAACCTCTTAGGCCGTTAGTTGATTCATATATCATAAATAAGTTAGTAGATGAAAACAATTTTAAACAAAAATTTGTTGAAATGTTATCAATGATGGTAAAATATAATAATCAAATGGTTTATTTAGATAATGCTATTCATCTTTATGTCTCTGATTTGATTCAGTTTATGAAAAATAAAAATGAGAATAAATTAAATTTTATAATATATGAGTTATAGATATATGCGTACAATATTATTTTTCGATTTACCAACTTTAACACTACTTGATCAAAGAAATTATCGTAAATTTGTAAAAGGAATAAAAAAATTAGGTTTTTATATGATTCAAGAATCTGTATATGTGAAAATGTCAATAGATAGTCAAGTTGCAGAATCTATTATTAATAAAGTAAAACTATTATCTCCACCTAAAGGCAGTATTATGGTTTTAACAATTACAGAAAAGCAATTTTCACAAATGCAATTTATTTTAGGAGAAAACGTTTCAAGTATTATTTCTTCTGATGAAAGGGTTATAATTTTGTGATAAAGAAAATTTTTATAAAACAATTAAACCAAATAATTATTATCAATCAACCATACATAGCTTTAAAATTCAGTGATGCAGAGTGCTATCGAGAATTTTGTTATAATATTGGCAATAGTATAATATATAGTATAAATAATGAAGAAGAAAATTGTTCAAATATATTATTTATAAAAGATCCAATGAATATAGATATAAATAATAAAAAAATTTTAACGGCTTTGTATAAAAAAATAATTCAATATATTGATTTAAATTTAAAAGAACATATATCATTAATAGAAAATGAAATATTTAAATTATTGGATGAATTAATATATCAAACAAATTATGAGTTATATTATGATGGAGAAATTGATATAAATAAAATATTAGGAATGTATCAATTAAGTTTAAAACAAAACAAAGATAATAATTATCTAGAATTTTTAGTAAATTATATTAAATTAAATATTGAATTAAATGACTCTAGTCTAATTATATCATTTGGTTTAATAAAAATTTTAACAAAAAATGAATTGGAATTACTAAAAAAGGAATTAAAATTGTTAAATATATCACTAGTTGATATTATAATAGAGACAACCAATCTAAGTAGAATAAGCTATTTAAATGTTGATAGTGAATGGAATGTATTTTAAATAATTAACATATAGGACTAGCAAGCCTCAAATATTGGTTTTGAGGTTTGCTAGGTATGTTGAATATAGATATTAGAATACACGTACAAATATTAACATCACCAGTTGAAGTTTGCTAGGTATGTTGAATATAGATATTAGAATACCCCGACAACCCAAACGATCGCAGGATTAAGTTTGCTAGGTATGTTGAATATAGATATTAGAATACATGTTCTCTAAAATTGAAAATTAGTTCTTTGTTTGCTAGGTATGTTGAATATAGATATTAGAATACTAATAACATGATATTAATAATTGATACGTAGTTTGCTAGGTATGTTGAATATAGATATTAGAATACAATGAATTTAAGAGATTTTAATTTCAATTTGTTTGCTAGGTATGTTGAATATAGATATTAGAATACAAATAAGATTAGCCATTGCGTATTCATCTTGTTTGCTAGGTATGTTGAATATAGATATTAGAATACTCTCTAAATATTCACGATAACCTAACCGACGTTTGCTAGGTATGTTGAATATAGATATTAGAATACCTTCTTTTGGTTGGTTGGGTCGATTATAATGTTTGCTAGGTATGTTGAATATAGATATTAGAATACGAATCATATCTAATCACTATTTCTAGTGTTGTTTGCTAGGTATGTTGAATATAGATATTAGAATACCATATCAATGGATGACTTGTATTACGATAGGTTTGCTAGGTATGTTGAATATAGATATTAGAATACCGTTACCAGATCATGTAAACAACCCATTACGTTTGCTAGGTATGTTGAATATAGATATTAGAATACTCTGTTGCGCCTTGATAATCACTTGCACCAGTTTGCTAGGTATGTTGAATATAGATATTAGAATACTCGAATTTCTCTCGTCGTCTGAATAATTGTGTTTGCTAGGTATGTTGAATATAGATATTAGAATACATATGAAATATGATAATATATATTTAAATGGTTTGCTAGGTATGTTGAATATAGATATTAGAATACCATAAAGTGAACTTTCCAACAAAATTCGGTGTTTGCTAGGTATGTTGAATATAGATATTAGAATACTGCTCCAATAACATAACCTCTAACTTCTGCGTTTGCTAGGTATGTTGAATATAGATATTAGAATACCGCTCCCTAGACCCCCACTCGAGGCTTTTGGTTTGCTAGGTATGTTGAATATAGATATTAGAATACAATGTTTTAAATGGTAATTTGGAATTTAGTGTTTGCTAGGTATGTTGAATATAGATATTAGAATACAGTGTGTAAAACGACCCGTTCATGTAAAATGTTTGCTAGGTATGTTGAATATAGATATTAGAATACACTGTATCAATAATGTTTGTAAACTTATATGTTTGCTAGGTATGTTGAATATAGATATTAGAATACTTCAGTTGATGAAAGAAATTCTATTGTTGAGTTTGCTAGGTATGTTGAATATAGATATTAGAATACTTACTATTAACTCGAATTTTGAGACCATTTGTTTGCTAGGTATGTTGAATATAGATATTAGAATACCTTACGGTTAACGACTTGCGTATTGCATTTGTTTGCTAGGTATGTTGAATATAGATATTAGAATACAGAGCCGAAATTATTTCCTCCAACTGGAGTGTTTGCTAGGTATGTTGAATATAGATATTAGAATACCAGTGACATACCCTCATACGTTGATTTATTGTTTGCTAGGTATGTTGAATATAGATATTAGAATACCATGACACCAATTACAAATCCATGCTCCACGTTTGCTAGGTATGTTGAATATAGATATTAGAATACCAGTTAAACACAGGTATTTTTCCGATTAATGTTTGCTAGGTATGTTGAATATAGATATTAGAATACTTGATATTTGTTTAGATTGTTTTGATTTGGGTTTGCTAGGTATGTTGAATATAGATATTAGAATACAAAGAAAAGAGATCTAACCTAAACGACCACGTTTGCTAGGTATGTTGAATATAGATATTAGAATACGGTTAAATTCGTTTTACGGCAAATGGGCGAGTTTGCTAGGTATGTTGAATATAGATATTAGAATACGTTTTTTAGTTGTAAGAAACGTTTTAGCATGTTTGCTAGGTATGTTGAATATAGATATTAGAATACAGCCTTGTACACTATCGCCACCAACCATTAGTTTGCTAGGTATGTTGAATATAGATATTAGAATACTATTCCGACAGATGAAGAGATTGATTATATGTTTGCTAGGTATGTTGAATATAGATATTAGAATACTTTTCATATTATTTTTATCTTCTTTTTTGTGTTTGCTAGGTATGTTGAATATAGATATTAGAATACGTTGTTCCGGGAGCCGAATAATTTCCAGAAGTTTGCTAGGTATGTTGAATATAGATATTAGAATACTTTGATTTTAACATTATGCTTATCAGCAATGTTTGCTAGGTATGTTGAATATAGATATTAGAATACAAAATGCAAAAGCAGTAATTTTACATGACAGTTTGCTAGGTATGTTGAATATAGATATTAGAATACCTATTCAACGTGAAAATTAGTACACTCTATGTTTGCTAGGTATGTTGAATATAGATATTAGAATACTACTTTTTTCAATTAAAGAATCTTCATTTGAGTTTGCTAGGTATGTTGAATATAGATATTAGAATACGTGAAAAAACTAATGTACGGTGTTGAGACTGTTTGCTAGGTATGTTGAATATAGATATTAGAATACAACGGCAAATCTACACTTGAACCTTTTTGTGTTTGCTAGGTATGTTGAATATAGATATTAGAATACAGCATTTATCCGATTAATGAAACTCTACAAGTTTGCTAGGTATGTTGAATATAGATATTAGAATACCAAATACCTCATTTGCAGACAAATTCCAATGTTTGCTAGGTATGTTGAATATAGATATTAGAATACTAATGTTATTCGTACGACTGTGCCTTTTTTGTTTGCTAGGTATGTTGAATATAGATATTAGAATACGAAACAACAGCCTTTTCTTTTGATGTCGTTGTTTGCTAGGTATGTTGAATATAGATATTAGAATACAAATAAGCAGTTTGATTTGGTTGCAAAATAGTTTGCTAGGTATGTTGAATATAGATATTAGAATACAAAAAATTTTACATCTAAAGGAAAATACGAGTTTGCTAGGTATGTTGAATATAGATATTAGAATACTTCTTGGGTTAAATTAAATAAAAGGAATTCGTTTGCTAGGTATGTTGAATATAGATATTAGAATACCTGGGTCGTAAAAATCTAGCCTTTGGCTTCGTTTGCTAGGTATGTTGAATATAGATATTAGAATACAACATTTTTATATTTTTTATTCACGATACAGTTTGCTAGGTATGTTGAATATAGATATTAGAATACTGTGGCAGTAAACGGAGAACCGTTTCGTGTGTTTGCTAGGTATGTTGAATATAGATATTAGAATACTCAACTTGTGGCACTTCGGCATATGTCTGTGTTTGCTAGGTATGTTGAATATAGATATTAGAATACAATATCAGTAGAGGTTATCGAATGAATGTGGTTTGCTAGGTATGTTGAATATAGATATTAGAATACGACCATATCTTCTACGTTTTTTCATTTCGCGTTTGCTAGGTATGTTGAATATAGATATTAGAATACGAAGTGTAAGAAGACACTAAATTGGACAAAGTTTGCTAGGTATGTTGAATATAGATATTAGAATACAAGTAATAAAAAAACCTGGAACATAATTAAGTTTGCTAGGTATGTTGAATATAGATATTAGAATACATCATACCTGTTAGTAGTAGTGCTATGTCTGTTTGCTAGGTATGTTGAATATAGATATTAGAATACAACAGCATGATAATGTTCTCGGCCGTTTTTGTTTGCTAGGTATGTTGAATATAGATATTAGAATACTCAGTCTAAAGCTTGAACAACAATATAATAGTTTGCTAGGTATGTTGAATATAGATATTAGAATACATTATCACTAGAAATATATTTATTTAAATGGTTTGCTAGGTATGTTGAATATAGATATTAGAATACATCATCAAAAAAAGTGCGTATAGAAGCAGTGTTTGCTAGGTATGTTGAATATAGATATTAGAATACAAAATTAAACTAATTAAAGAAACCCCAAATGTTTGCTAGGTATGTTGAATATAGATATTAGAATACTAACATTTTCTACGACTAAGTTAATATCCTGTTTGCTAGGTATGTTGAATATAGATATTAGAATACAGTGGCTATCGGAATATATAAAGTAATGCTGTTTGCTAGGTATGTTGAATATAGATATTAGAATACAAGTGATATTATGTTATATAATAGTATTATGTTTGCTAGGTATGTTGAATATAGATATTAGAATACCGGTTTAGTCAGTATGAGCGTATGTATTGGGTTTGCTAGGTATGTTGAATATAGATATTAGAATACTGCAACATTGTCAAGGATGAAAGAAGAAAGGTTTGCTAGGTATGTTGAATATAGATATTAGAATACATGACGAACAACGACCTCGTTTAGACAAAAGTTTGCTAGGTATGTTGAATATAGATATTAGAATACTAGAATATAGTTTTCTTTTTTTAAAATCACGTTTGCTAGGTATGTTGAATATAGATATTAGAATACCATAAAAAATGATAGTAGGCTTCCTTTTTTGTTTGCTAGGTATGTTGAATATAGATATTAGAATACCATTTTTTATGAGGGGTCTTTAGGCACTGGGTTTGCTAGGTATGTTGAATATAGATATTAGAATACATAAAAAATGATAGTAGGCTTCTTTTTTTGGTTTGCTAGGTATGTTGAATATAGATATTAGAATACCATTATAAATTTCTTCAGTCGGCTGCATATGTTTGCTAGGTATGTTGAATATAGATATTAGAATACAAAGCAACAGCCTTTTGTTTTGATGTCTTTGTTTGCTAGGTATGTTGAATATAGATATTAGAATACAACATATTTTGTCCAACCATAACAGTCATAGTTTGCTAGGTATGTTGAATATAGATATTAGAATACTCAAAAATAATTCCAGAAGCACTATTCTTGTTTGCTAGGTATGTTGAATATAGATATTAGAATACCGAAACATTTTTAAAAGCATCAAAATAAGAGTTTGCTAGGTATGTTGAATATAGATATTAGAATACTAATTTAAATTTAAATCAAAAACTTTTTCCGTTTGCTAGGTATGTTGAATATAGATATTAGAATACACTCTGGATGGCCGATAACGCAAGTCTGCCGTTTGCTAGGTATGTTGAATATAGATATTAGAATACGAAACAACAGCCTTTTGTTTTAATGTCATTGTTTGCTAGGTATGTTGAATATAGATATTAGAATACCCTTCCTTAGTATCTCGTTATCGTGTATAGTTTGCTAGGTATGTTGAATATAGATATTAGAATACGTCCTTGAGAGTAGCCTTGTTCGTAAGTGCGTTTGCTAGGTATGTTGAATATAGATATTAGAATACTTGCTCATTTAAAAATAAATCTTGAACGCCGTTTGCTAGGTATGTTGAATATAGATATTAGAATACAACCTTAATGTTTAATGCTTCATTAAGTCTGTTTGCTAGGTATGTTGAATATAGATATTAGAATACATTAGAAATTTCTAATAATTCAACTTATATGTTTGCTAGGTATGTTGAATATAGATATTAGAATACCATCAAAAACTCTCATTTTTAAAACACCAAGTTTGCTAGGTATGTTGAATATAGATATTAGAATACTTTTTATACAAACGAATTCCTTCGTGGACAGTTTGCTAGGTATGTTGAATATAGATATTAGAATACAAAACATTATTCGTCACTCTTCTCAGACTGGTTTGCTAGGTATGTTGAATATAGATATTAGAATACAGATTATATTTTAGGAATTGGAAAAGATGGGTTTGCTAGGTATGTTGAATATAGATATTAGAATACCAAGAAAAATATCTTATCCTAAACGTCCACGTTTGCTAGGTATGTTGAATATAGATATTAGAATACTCAACTATTCCTATTAAAAGTGATATAGTTGTTTGCTAGGTATGTTGAATATAGATATTAGAATACGTCTTCTTTTTCTGATTTGTCTAAGTCTTTGTTTGCTAGGTATGTTGAATATAGATATTAGAATACTGAACAAATTCAGCAAAAGGATAAAAAAGGGTTTGCTAGGTATGTTGAATATAGATATTAGAATACATATTAGTGTAATTCGATAGTGGATATCGTGTTTGCTAGGTATGTTGAATATAGATATTAGAATACTTAAAGGCGACTATTTATCGACTAGGATATGTTTGCTAGGTATGTTGAATATAGATATTAGAATACATAATCATGCAATTTGTTTATAGGAGCCGGGTTTGCTAGGTATGTTGAATATAGATATTAGAATACCACAAGTATAAGGCAAAAGCAAATTCGAAAGTTTGCTAGGTATGTTGAATATAGATATTAGAATACACAACTTGGGTATGTGATTAATTTATCTGGGTTTGCTAGGTATGTTGAATATAGATATTAGAATACTGATATAATTAACGAAATATTGATAAAGCTGTTTGCTAGGTATGTTGAATATAGATATTAGAATACCCTTCGCTTTGATTTATATAAATGTTAAAATAAAAGTACCCAATTGTGTTCATGTAAGAATCCCCAATTC
>OMGY01000986.1_pt1 | contig 29000 bp, 31 predicted proteins | sample 1674461 | NCBI WGS metagenome assembly OMGY01 (sample SAMN05578579, study PRJEB25193) | human gut metagenome | biome: Human Microbiome; feature: human-associated habitat; material: feces | host: Homo sapiens | place: USA:Birmingham | reverse complement strand
GTAAACGAAATCCGCTCCGCCGTACGATACAAGGCGATCTCCCTCATACACGTACACCGTGTCTTTGGAATCTTCCTCTTCAAGCAACAGCCCATCTTTCAACGATGCTTTCGCGAATTCCCGCTTCTTTACGATATTTCCGTTATTATCATACACGAAAAGATATGTTTTGTCAAGCGTTTTGTTATCTTCACGGATCAGGCGGTTCAGCGCGTCGTACTGATACCGCACCGCAAGTTCGCCGTTTTCGTACACCTTTTCGATATTTCCCATGTTATCGTAGGCGTATCTCACGCTTTCCTTCACCTGATATTTTCCATTTGTCTTATCTCCGAACCACACCGTGCACGGCATATTCGTCGCGTGATCTCCCGCTTTGCGATACGTGATTCGCTCTTCCGCAATCTTTTCCGCTCCGTTATAAATTTCTTTGCCCGTATTGCGCCCGGATACGTCCGACTGCATCTTCACGCTTCTTCCGCTCACCGTTACGCTTTCCGGCGTTCTTGCCGCGTCCGTCTTATATCCGTATGTATACGTCTGAGATACTCCGCCCGTTATCGTATGCTTTTCGGCTTGCCCCGCGGCGTTGTACGCATATGTTTCTCCGTAACCGCCCGATACCTGCAGTCCGTTGGCGTCCACTTCGTACACAGACGTTACCTTATCCAGATTATCCCGCTCGATACGGTAGTTCTTTCCCGTGATTTTATCCGACGTAAGCACAGGCTGCTGTTTTTTGTCGTACGTGATTTCCGTCTGCAACGCCTTGTTCGCCGTATACTTCAACAGATTTCCGTTCCCGTCCCGTTCGCTTACGAATTCTTCTCCCGTTTTATACGTCGCCGTTACTTTCTCGTGCGTTACCGCGCCGAGACTGTCCCGCGTTTCCTCGTAATCGTATCGTACGTATTCCGCCGTTCCGTTCATTTCTACCGCTTTCACTTTCCGTTTGTGGTTATACGTATACCTGATATCGGTGTTCCCGCTCTTCAGTTCCACAAGTTCGCCGCAACGGTACACTTTCTGCGTACTGTTTTCTTCTCCCTCTTCCGTACTCTGCGTTATCGCCGTTACCGTATCGTCGTTATCCCGTCCGTACGCGAATTTACTGCCGTTCGGATATACTTCTTCCTTCACCACGTCCGTTCCGTCGATATATCCGTATCTCGTCTTGTTTTCACCCGTTTCGTCCGATTCCGAAACGACTTTTCCCGTTTCGTCGTATTCCGTTTCCTGATAGAATTTGCTTCCGGTATCCAACGAATTGTACGTGAACGTTTTTTCCACGTTACCCTTCCCGTCGTAAACCGTTTCTTCGATCGTTTTTCCGCTTGTGTATTCTTCTCCCTCCACGTAACTTTCTTTCCGTACTACGTTCCCCGCAGCGTTGTAATTATACTTCACGTACGACACCACCGTTCTCGCGGGATTGCTTTCCGTTACGGTAATTTTTTCGCCGATCAGTCGCTGGCTATCGTCGTACGTATACTGTTCCGTCGTAGTTCCGCGGTTTTGCTGCAACGTTCCGTTTCCGTCGATCCATTCGGAAATCAACGTTCCGATTGTATATTTCCGCGCGGCGTTATTGAATTGATCGATTTCCGTCGTTTCGGTTTCGCCCGCCGCAAACACATACGAATCCAACGGCGTTTTGTTCAACGTCGATCGTTCCGCTTTCACCGTTACTTCTTTCGCTTCGTTCTGCCGCACGCTTCCTATCCAATACGGTTTATGAGTATACTCTTCCGCTTCCGTTACCAGATATTTATCGCTCGCCGTATCCCAATCCGCTTTACGATACCCCGTGCAATTTCCGTTCGCATCAAAATAATATCTTTCCGCCGTAAGGTTGTCGGTTATTGTCGTAGACGTCAGCGGATAACTTCCCGACGGGTTATACACAATTTGCGTTTCTATGATAAATTGCTCGCCCGCCGTCGATCCGTTCACAGAAATATTGTTCGCCATGGAATAATGTATAAAGCACGTGGGACGATTATACGAATAATAACAATACGTTTTCAGTCCACGTTTTGACTCTTTCAACGTATAAATATTATTGCCCGAATAATCGATCGTGAGATTTTCCCCCGTGTCGAACGCAATGCTGCTCAGAATCGTGTCGCCGATATATGAAAAACGCGTTTTCCGTCCTCTGGTATCCGTGATGCACGACAAACGGTTCCTTGCATTATACTCGAACAGCACCTGTTTTTCGGTATTGTCGTACACGCGGGCGATTCGCTCGCCGTATTTATTTTCTCCGTCCGGATATGCTTCGTATTCGATAACGGCATAATTTTCGTACATATCGTACACCGCTACCAGTTTGCCGCTTTCGTTATAGCCTTTTATAGTGCTCCCGTCCGTGAGAAAATTCAAAGGCATTTGCCGCTTCAATTCTTCGCGTTTCGCCAGCAACGACAAATAATCGCGATAGTATTTTTCCAGTTGCTCGATTACAACGGACTTTCTATCAACATACATGTTGATTTGTTTTTCGGTGATTGAAATTTGCTCCGATAAACTCTGATTTTGTTGCGCAAACTGCTTGAGAAGCAGATTCCTTTGCCGGATCTGAGAGTCGAAATCCTCTTTTTTTATCGTATTTTCGTCGCTGTACTTCCAAGCATCTCCCACATCGGAATAACTCGACGGAGATATGTCGGCGTTATTGTTTAAACGATCAATAATATCATTTTTATTTTGTCCGTTAAATCCATCGCCGTTCACGTATTTCAGCAATGCCTGAGAAATCTCATACAGAGAATATCTCAAAGACAACATGTTTTCGTTAATTCCCACTACCCCCGGCACAATATTATCCGCGGAACAGTTAGTATTATATCCTTTCAGTTGCGTAACCGAAGATAAATAACCAACCGCTTCGCTCTCATTCAGCACCAGGTAAGCAGCAGAATTCGCCTTTGTCATAAACGATGTAAAATTATCTGCGGTATCAAGGCAATCCTTTAAACAGCCATTCTCTATTTTGTCGCCCGTAGATTTATCTACGATAACATAATCTTTCAGAGCGTTATAATAACTGTCGATTTTTTCCTGATTCTCTTTTACATCTTCGTTGCGTTGTTCAAGGAATTTAATATTTTTAATTCCTTCCAACTTCGTCATTGCTTTCAGCCCGGCGGTAGACTTATATTCGCATTTTACCGTATACGTTTTTTTGGTATAAGTATTTGTATAAGTCAATTTTCCTTCGGCATCCGCCACAATTTTGCTCTTATCGGTAACATAGTTTTTTACCCCCGTTTCATCGATATAGTAGTAATAATCGTGGAACCCGTGCTTATCTCCGTTCGGATCAGTATAAATGTAGTCGCCGTCGGCATATCTGATAAGAGTTTCATTTAAATTCAATCTGAAATTTCCGCCCAATGAATAATTCTCGGCATTTCTCTTATGAATATGATAAATGCCCAACCCCATAACGGAATCTTCAGGTTGCACGTCGCAAACAGAGGTTACCATACTGCCGTTTGCAAGATTGACTTCGCCCGTGGCAATGCCCGCAAGCGTAAACGTTTTCCTGATCGGACGTACATTCTCGTTCATCAGATACTCGATTTCCAGCACCGGCGGGTTGTTTGCACAATCAAAGCGCATGTTTGTATATGATCCCGGGGTAAGCGTTACAAGAAAATCACTCGCAGCGGCTTTAAATTGACTGGTAATATCCAGTTTTAACTTCCCCGAGGAAGAATAATAATATACGCTCGACACGCCGTTTACATACATACTGCCCGAAAACGAACCGTACGGCGTCAGAATAAGTTTTACGTTGGAAATCGTCCCTTCCATAAGGTTTAACAGACTTCTTTTAATCGTTAATTCTGTCTTATATTCTTCATACGACGTGCGAGACACTTGAATATAAGACGAAGAGGACTTATACCAGTTCCCGTAACTCGTACCCGATCCGAAGCTCGAACCGGTAGATACACTCCTGTAGTACACTTGCTTTTCAACGAGATTGTTCTGACTTGTTATGATCTGCGGATCTATCGTAACGGGAAACGCCCTCTCTTCCGCATTGATCCATTCTTCGCTTGCAACGACGGCGAACGAAAATTTTCCGTCTTCCGACTCGTCCAATTCGTAATAAACGTCGTCGCTTGAAACGCCGTTGGCATCGTACATATACGGGCTCGGAATCGTAAATTCGACCTGTTCTTCCACCGTCCCGTCTTCTTTTATTTTTTCCGTATACAATTCCAGACTCTCGTTATCTTCTGAAAGACGGAGTTTCAGCCCTTTCGTATTTAAAGCAAAAAGATATTTATAATCCGCCGATTTTTCTCTGACGATGATATTTTCTTTAATGTTGCCGCCAAACAAACGATATTCGAGATCGGTATCCTTTTCAATATTTTCATAAACCGCCGAAGAATTGACGGATTTTACCTCGGTTTGCTCATCGTTATGTATCTTTAACACCGTTTCGGGAACTTCTTCCATGTCGGCTGCCATCACGGCGGGTTCTTGTTTGCCGAGATATTCCCAGGAAAGTTGCTTGTCCGATTGTGTAATCGTTACTTTTTTACATTGTTCTGCTTTGGAAATACGAGTTTTAAATTTTCCGTTTTTGTTCTCAAAAGCGTCCCCTTTATCCTCAAGAGAGTTGTCGATCTGTTTCCATTTTTTCTCCGCCTCGTCAAAAAAACTCGTAGGCTCGGCACTGTATACCGATTTTGCCGTCCCGTTATTCAAAATATAATGACGGGAATTTTCGTCCGTTCTCGCCTCATCTTCGTGCAACACGGCGGGATCGTCCCACTGTTCCTGTTCTTCCTGCGGCTTTTCCTCAGAAACCGGAATTTCCACCCCTGCTTCAAATACCTGCACGCCTTCCGGCTGTACGTTTTCCTGCTGTTCTTCGTTTACATTTTTTAATTTAATAATTCCCATTGTTTTAATTCTCCTGTTTTTGATTTTTTGTATCGTACATCTCGTTTTCCAATGTTATCGCAAAAATATGTGCAAACATATTATCCGGTAACACTATTTCTTTGATTCTTTTTTGTTTTGTTAATTCACAAACCGCATGATGAAAATGAGCGAGGTGAATCAATGCACCGGACGTAATAACCGTTTTCACCGTGGCAACATTGTTTCCATACCAGTCATCAATCATAAAATCTCCAGTCATCGCGCGCGACCAATCGATAAAAGGAACTTTTACGTTCTCTTCGCTTAAATCGTCGTATATCACCTTAAAATACTCGTTTGTATCTCCCCAATACCCAAAACAGATAATATGCAATTTAGAGGCTTTTTCATTGACTGTTATCCGTTGCCGATCGCACACGATATTATCCGAACGTCCGAAACAGAATTCAAAATTCACCCCCTCATAAACATCCTCTTTTTTTAATTTAGCGTCCGATTTTAAAATACAGATATTATCCAGCCCGAATTCCTTTTCCGCATTTTCTTCCGGTAATCGATTATATATCAGCCGATGATTACAGTATTCTGTAAGATCAATCGGAATAAAACGACTCATTTGCATTTTCCCGCCTCCAAAAGTGTTTCATAGACAGACTTTTCAAGCATTTCTATCTCGTCAATTTTTCGTAATACATTTTCTTGCCGTTTCGTGATATAATCGTAATTATTTTGCGCTTTAACTTTCCAGAATAGCGCCAAAAGATTTGAATATGCGCCCGCCAAAGCAGTAATTTTTTCCAAACCATCTTGATTCGAGGCGAAAATTTGCGTCTTGGATAACCTGTAATAAAAAACCTTCATGCTCTCGGCATAATTTGTCAATTTTTCGATGTTTTCACGCACGGCATTCAATTCGCCCGTAAGCATTTTTCTTAAATGCTCTAAATTTTCCGATGAATGAATACGATTGCCGATTATTTTCTCTTCACTCAGATACTTCCAGATATCGAACGCCTTGGCATCCTTTCTGCGTTTCAGAATATAACAAGAACGTTTACGCTTTAAAACACCTTCTCTTAATCGCTTATTTGCCTCCAGCAAGTTATCCATGGAAATTACTTTTTCCAGATATTCATAACTGTTCTGATAACGATGATCAATAACATTCGCCTCCCCTGTTTCCAAATTATAGCCATATGCCAGAAGAAAATGTAAAAGATGATGCATTTGATATGTATCCGGTCGGCTCTCAAGATAATAACTGTCTATCCCGACAATAACAGGTTGTCCTTTATCGATGCATCGGACTAATTTCGATTTGTTAATATTGCAGTGCACGCGCTTATACCCAAGCAGTTTTTCAATTTTCTTTTCGTTTATAAAATCCTCTTTCTTTACATCGAAATTATTTTGAATCAATACAAACGAGTTAAGTAAGATCGCATCCCTGTCTATTCCGAAACTTGCAATCCCCGCGATTAATTGCTGATGATAACAACTCTTAAAAAAGAAATCGTTAAACGGTTTTACTCCTTCGATTTTATTCTTTTTCATTTAATTTTTCCTCCACACTATCAATAATATCTCCCACTGTTTTCCAATCGAAGATGCCGAGTTCATCGATTTCAAACTCGATTCCGTACATATCTTCTATTTCTATTACAATGTTTACAAAAGTCAAACTGTCCAGACTTAACAATTTCAATTCGCTATCCGGCGCCACCTCCTCGTCTATCGCGCAAGCGTTCCGGATAATTTCTATTATTTTTTCTTTCATCCCCGTAATTTTTTTCCGCTCGGCGTGCGGGCTAATTCCTCCACTTTTTCTATTTTTCCCGGCACTACATTAGGATTCAATTCCCCGCTCAGATGTTTACGCACTTCTTTGATATCCGCGTTCCCTGTATATTTCATGCAAATAATGGTGCCTGTGTCCGCAGTCTCGCCGAACACAACACAATCGTTGACGCCGGGAATCTTTTTTACAGCATTTTCGATTTCTTCCGGATATACATTGATTCCGGCTTTTATCAACATCCCGTCTTTTCTTCCGTCGATATAAAGATACCCTTCGGAATCGAAATGCGCACGATCTCCGGTATGCAACCACCCGTCGGACAATTTTTTCCGCGTTTCCCCCTCATCCGGATAATATCCTCTCATAACACTTGCCGATTTTACCATGAGTTCTCCATCGATTATTTTCAACCGTACATCGCCGATTGCTTTTCCCACGCTTCCCGGTTTTCGGGAAAAATCTTCCGGCAACAATGCACTGACACGCGGACTGTGCTCCGTCAACCCATACACATTATAAAACGCCGTTGCGGGAAACGCTTTGCGTATGTTCTCTCCGGCACGACTTGTTAAAACTTCGCCGCTTAATACCCCGACTTTAACGGAAAACGCCCCGTCTTTTGCTATCAATGCCAACATCTGATATAACGTGGGCGTCGCACAAAATACATCCGTGTGATTTTTTGTCAAATAAGATAATAACCGTTGCGGCATAAATGTTTCTTCATAAAAATAAATCGTCAGCCCGCAACATAACGCATATAAAATTTCTCCGGTTAAAACGGCTATATGAACGAGAGGTCGGGCGACGCAAATGCTTTTCATCCCGCTCAGATCGAAATATGATGATATATATTTTAAATTTGAAATAATATTTTCGTGCGTCAGCATTACGCCTTTCGGTTGTCCCGTTGTTCCGCTGGTAAACATTAAGAACGCCAGATCTTTTCTCGCTTCTAACGGAACTTTTTCAACAAGACGGCAAATATATCTGTAATTTTTCTCTCCGTATTCTTTGGTTATCGGCACCGCCACGTTTCCTTCCGCCAAACACCGCAATATTTTTAAAGCCTGCTCTTCGCGACTCGCCCCTTCGCATAATACGATTTTACTTTCGTTTAACGACGCACAAGGCAAATTTAATAACTCTTTATACGTTACTCCGCTATGAGCAAAAGCCACTTTTTCCCCATACTCCGACATTTTGCCTTTCAGATATTCCCAAAGCGTCATAAATACCTCTCCGTCAACGCAACAAGACTTTCCAAGGTGCGTAAATTTTCAGGCTGTAAATCGTCATCCGTAAACGCTATGCCGAATTCTTCTTCTATCGATACGATAAGCGTTACGAGCGACAAACTATCCACCCCGCTTTCCGCAAGCGATTCGTTTTTCGTTAAATATGCGCCGATTGTTTCCTCTGCGATTTTTACGATTTTTTCTGCCGTGTCATTTTTAGCCATTTTTCAACGCCTCCGAAATTCGTCTTTCAAGACCTACGATATAAATTATCTTTTGATAGAGTTCGCTATATGCTTTCTCTCTGTCGATTTGTTCTTTTTTCATCTCTTTCAGGCGACGAAGATGAATATCGAAATATATCTTATCCATACATGTGATTTCTTCCCGCAGCAGTTCCCGCACCTCTGCTTTGGAAAAATAATATTTCTCCAATCGTTTCCTTGATATTCGCAAAACGCCGATCGCCGATTCCAATACTCCTAAACTTCCGGGTAAATCGCAGATATCAAAATTCTGATCCGTATATTGCCGACTCGCATCATCCGGTATTGCAACGCTTCGGTCGTTCAGTTTGTAAATACAAACAGCGCCGTCGTATACTTCGGTAAAACATTCTTCGGTAAATACACCTTCCGAAAGCGGATATTGATTTATCCACCGCAATGCACCGTTTACGCAAATATAATGATCTTCGCGCCAGGAAGATCTCTTATAATCCGTAAAAAACGCCGTGTTTACCCTGATTAAATACAGATCCTCCTCCGATTGAGTTTTTAATAATTTCAACGCTTCTTTCACTGAGCACGAATGATATTCGTGCCGCACAACGCCATATTCTTCCGCTACATCCTGCAGCCGCGGCAAATAACAATAATTCTGATACATCGCGCCGTGAGCAAAATCATCAAACGCCTGTTTCAGGCTGATGAAAGAATACCCATAAAGTTCAGAAACATCGTAATATTTATTCAGCCAGGCGAGAAAATAACTTTCCACGCAAGATAGTGCTAATGCTTCCGATATTTCCTTCTTTTCTATCATTGTTTCACCTCTTTCAAATATTGTTTCTCGTTCATCGAACAGAGCCGTTGCATTATATTTCCTCGCCAACAATATTGCTTCTTATTTTCATAATCGATGACAAGAGGCTCCTCTGCGTTAAATTTTTTCGCCGCCTCCAGCATTTCTTTGTCCGCGAAGGCTTCTCCTACCTGCTTCAATACAGTTCCGATCTCTTGATTCAAAGAATGTTTTTCCACCAATCGATCCAGCCGTTCCCGGTCCAGTACATCGGCTTTATATAAATAATATATATCGGCAAGTTTATACAAATCCAGATCCTTATTACGTTCTACCATAAACAACAAACAACTTTCCTTATATTGGTGCATAATCAAATGCAGAAAAAACAATTCTTCGTCCGGTACGCACATCAATACTTTTCCTCTCCGTTCTACGGTATGTTCAATCATTTCGTTCAGCAACGCGGTTCCCGCCGACGGCGTGTTTCCTAAAGAAAAGTTAATGTCTATTTCTATGAACGGAAACTCTTTATTGCCGGTTGTCTTTACGAACGGAGCCACTTCGCCTCGGTTCATCCGCCGTCTGACTATTTCCATCCGGGAAAATTCTTTTATTTCGCCTGTTTCCTCATCATACGCTCCCTGTATAAAGCCGAGTTCGCTCAGCGCTTTGCTTACAGCCGTAATTCCATGCGGTTGCACCAATATATCTATATCGTTTGATGCTCTTTCGCCATCTCCGTATATGTTCGTATCGTTTTCGCCGAGATTTGAAAGAACGCTGCCTTTCAACAGCATATACCGTACTTTTGCCTTCAATAATGCTTCCGTGAGACAAGAAAGATACCGTCTCATAAAAATTACTTTCCGTTTTTGTTTCGCGTATGTTTCCTTTAAAATTTTCTCTATTTTTTTTGGCAGCCTTACCCCCGCGTTTTGAGCGCGCTTATAAAATAATCCCGCTATTCTATGACAATATAAAAAACCAAGCACCGAATACCATTCGGGAACATACGCCGATTGTTCCTCCTTTAAAACAGAAATAACGTAATTCAAATCCTGTTCTGTCATTAAAGTATCCCCTCTTTTTCCAATGTTACTCTCACCACAGAAAATGCAACCTGTGGCTGTCTGCTTGTATCAAGCACCGTAAAATTTTGTTCTTTCGCCATGTTATAAAATTCGGCGGCGACGTTATTTAATAATTTCTCGTCCAGATGTCTGTCGCATTCTTCCGGTCTGCCTTTAATTCGGCGTATCGCAATTTCCGGAGCCACATACGCCAGAAAAGTTACCGTCGGTTTCAACAAATGCTTTGCCGCGTCAAAGAACCAATCTTCCTCCCTATACCCTCTCGCCTGCATATTTGCGAGCGACGTAAAAATATATCGATCGCAAATAACAATTTCCCCGTTCCTCAACGCCGGCTCGATGACTTCAAAACCATGCTGAATTCGATCCGACATCGTCAGTAATTGAACAGCGCGATAATCGATATCTTCATGATTTTTTGAATACATCATTTTCTGAAACAACTTCGTCTTTCTTGACATATCCGTCGGTTGCTTCACCGATAATATCCGATCCTTGCCGTAACGCTCTTCCAATAATTGCCGCGTCAATCCGATCATGGTTGTTTTTCCCGCGCCGTCTGTTCCCTCAAATACTATCAATTTTCCCGAATATGTATTATTTCTCAACGTTAATTTCCGCATTGGACTTTCCCCGCAAGATTATTTTATTTTCTTTCAACTCTTCAGCCGTCTCTGTATTCATCGAAGTTTCTTCTTCCGGTGCTACTGTCTCTCCTTTTTCGACAGCCCCTTTATTCAAAGTCTCGTCCAGAATTTGTTTTATATCGGTTAAAATTTTTTCGCTTGCTTTGATTTCACTCTCATTGAATATTTTTTTCTTGGACGGAAATAATTTTTCAAATATGGCATAAAACGTTAAACTCAGACTACTCGACGTCAACCACAGCGTTACAAAGTCCCGATCGAAATTAAATGCTCCTTTGATAAATTTTACGTATAAGTAGGAAATAAAAAAGCCGAATCCCACAGGCAAAAACACGATAAATCTTGTTACTTTTGTGTAGTCTTTCAGTTTGTTCGCCAATGATTTTATCGGCATTTTTACAAACCCCGTCAGCACATTGATAATCAGTGCAATTGCTACTGTTTCCAACCCATAAGTCGTTATCATTTCCAAAATCTGTTCCATCATTTTCGCTCCTTAATCCTGATATATCGACCGAATATTTTTTTCGTCCAATTTACTTGCAAGATATGCATTTTCTTTGCTTGCCCGATTTATCGTCTCCCCATACGACGTAATGTGGTTATTCAAGATACTCCCCACCTTTCCGTCGGCAAAAATCGCACAATCTGTTACGTTCCGGATGATATTTTCGCTGATAATATTCTCCGTACAATTTTCTCCGACCGCATATATACCGCACCCGCTCCTGCACTCGGACGGAACCATCAGAATTTCCATGATATTACGTCCGATTATACAATTGTGTGCGGTATGCTCGATCAATCGTGCGTTGCGACTTGTCGATGTCAGAATATTTCCCTCGATACTCGTATTACTTCCATAATTTCTGATACTTCTGCCGCAAATCGTGTGTGTTGCAAGAATCTTATTTCCCGATATAATCGTAAACTCCCCGCGATTTTCTAACCCGACGCTCATTCCCGCCCACTCTCCAACGATATTATTTGAGGTTATTATTGAATACAGTCCTTCATTGATAAAGCCAAATGCATGCGCATGCTCTTTTTCCCGCCCGACATTATGCGTTGCATTTGCTTTAATATTATTTCCAACAAAACGGCCGAATCGACCGTTAGTGTATACCCCGACGGCTCTTTGTCTCTCTCCGTTCCCTGTATTTGTCGCATAAATATATGTATTCTGCATAGAAATGCTGTTCGCCAGATAATTATAGATTCCGTATACCGTACATTCTTTATTAAATTCGTTTGCAAGACATTCTACTTTCAACAAACTGTTATTTATAACAAGATTATCCGCCCTTGTTTCCATATGCGTATCCAGATTCCCGTTATTGTATACACCTGCCATGTTTAACTGCTTATCGGAATATATTTCAATCTGGCAATTATTGATTTTTAATCCGTATGCAGTATTATAAATCAACGAAAACATCCTCGTGCTATGCTGAGGATTTTGTATGCGCACCCGGATGCGCAGATTGCGGAACTGCACGTTTCGCGCCGTCGGATGTACAAAAAACAGTCCCCAGTCGCTTGTCGTACAATCGTTTATGTTTGCTTCAATCTCGGCATCGCTTCCGTCTATGATAATATCCGATCTCTTAATCTGAATAATGCCTTTTACACACAATCGCCCGATCGTAAATGTCCCGCTCTGATTTATATTCAGTCGGATCTTTCCCGTCAGTTTTATTTCGTTTCCGTTCTTCTCATCGTTAATTTGTTCTTCCAACTCTTTTTGCATATTTATTTCTCCATTCCTTATAATAATTTATTGCTTAATATTTCATCCTGCGTTACATCGCCCCGCACAATATACAATTCGTATATTTTCCCTTCCAGTTTTCGTTTTAACCTGTAATATCCGCTTTCCGTAACAGGCAATCCGGACAATAAAACTTTATCATCCGCGCCTTTTCGGTATACCTTCTCTATGATTTCTTTTACTATTTCGTTTTCATCAACCGATAATATCTGTTGAAAAACGTCTTCTATTTTAAAAAACCATTCGGGAATACATATCTTTTTCTTTCGCCCGTATAATTGTATTACAGTTTCCGTTCGTTCTTCTTTTACATCATCTTGTATGAGGTGATATATCCCCAAAAACTTCCGCAATGCATTCTTTTTCATTTCCCCTCACCCAACAAAGAGTCGCGCCTTTGCCTGTAAACAGCCAAAGGCGCGACTCTTTTCCAAAGAGTCGCGCCTTTGCCAAATATTTTCCTGTTTACTCTATTATACTTCTTTTTCCCGTTAAAAAACTATCAAATTTTTCTACACTGAAATAAATTCTATATTTTTAATTTCCATTCAAAATATGTTTGAATTATTTTTTCTCATAAAAAATTAAGCCTCTCGTTTTTTACGAGAGGCAAAAGTCTTTATACGGGATCTTTTTCAAATGTACCCTCACACTATATCGTCCTGCTCATAATTTATATACAAATTTTAAAATAAAATTATGCGCTTTTTCCTTATTGTTTATCAAAATTTCTTTATATTTTTAAACAATCTCTATTTCCTTTTCGTCATACATCGGAGGCGAAATAATTGCTCCGAACGGACTTTTGTCCGTAATTTGTGCTATTATTAAAGAAATTTCACTATACACCTCTCCTAACAACGGCAAGCCTTTTTTTATATCAGCGATAAACTTCTTTTTGTCCATTGCTTTTGCATAAGAAAGGCTTACATCGTATGCTACATCCAAATACACATTTTTCAATCCCTCAAAAATTAATTTTCGCTCTACAGATAACACGGCCGAAGATTCATTAATTTCTTTTATTCCTATTTTATCCTTGGTATTTAATGCAATCTCGTTTTCGCTATTATCGTCTTCAAACTGATAATCTACTCTTTTTAATGCCGACTTAAATATTTTATACGTTTTATTCATTTTAATCACCTGAAATTAACTTCATCTTTAAATTTGCCCCACACCGTCGCAAATGTTTTATTTAATTCATAATTTATTCCTTGTACAAACAAACTTTTTTCTGATATGTTTTTAATTTGTTCCGTTTTTTCTTCTAATTTATACTCATATTCTTTTTTGCCTAAATAATTCTCCACCGCCGCAACTAAAAAAGTATTAATGCTTACCCCATCCTCTTTTGCTTGATACGCAACCTTTTGATGCGTTCGTTTAGGCAGTCTTAAAGCAATTTTCCCGTTATACTGCGGTTCATTATATGGTTCAGGCAGTTCCTTCTTTTCTTCCTTTAAATATTCTAAAAAGATACCTAAATTTTCTTCGGCTTCCCTGATTGCTTCCTCAACAGTATCGCCGCCACCGACACATCCTTCAACCGCAGGATAAAAGGCAGTCCAATAAGTTTTGCCGCTTGCATCCACTTTAGGAATAACTCGAATTTCATAATTATTCATTGCTCTGATTCTCCTTCAATTTCCATTATTCTTTCTCGCACTTGATCAATATATGTCGGCTTCACGGGTTTATGCATGGGAATATTTAACATAAAAACTTTATTCTGCGTTGGATACTCATAGATAAAATGGCTTCCTTTTACATGTTTTAACTTAAAGCCATATTTATCTAAAAAAGCCTGCAATTCATTAGGCATAATATCATTCAGCGTAGGAGTATGCATAATTTTATCTTTCGTTTTTTCAAACGTACTCATTTAAAATTATATCCTCCTATGCTTTATTTTATTCAAATGATATTAAATATGATATTACTTCGTATTATATTATAACATAGTCTTTTTTTATTGTCAAGCCGGTACTGCCAACTTTTTTCTAATTTTAAACACTTTTTTTTAATTACATTTCGGCATAAGTTTAATATTTTCGGGCGTAGGCTTGCCGATATAACAACCGTCGTCGTATAAATCGAAATCGTCGTACAACAGCATTTTCTGATCCTCTACCCCTATCGGACTTGCTATATCGTTTTCCATAATATCACCTATGATAAACTGTGGCAGATCCCGCGAATATACAATCTTTTCTCCCGACTTTTCAATGTATTTTAAAATGTACGTTACCGCACCGCCAAGGGCGCGTTCGGTATTTAAATCTTCAAAATCGTTTCTGCCGAATTTCTCGCGAAAATAGGTACTTTCTTTTGTTTTCTGCCGCCGCTTGTTTGAAAAACTGTAACTATCCTGTATCACAAATCTGCCCGGCATCGTATCTTCCGGCACGTACAACATACCGTGAAAATGCAGCCGTTTCTTTTCGGGAGACCGTTCCCACACGCCGATATACCGCCAACCTTTCCGCACTGCGAAATTCGCCAATGTTTTTTTGAGTTTCTTTTTAAACGATGCTTCGGTGTGAAGCGCGTTATCGTAAGTGAACGTTACGAAATAATTGAAGTTTGTCAGACTCGCTTTTCTCGTCATACGTATCCGGCGGGCGATGAAATTGTCCTGTTTTTTCCGCAGCCTTTTGTCCACGAAAATCGCCGCGTCGTCCGCCGTTTTGAAATACGGTAACATTGCCTGCAAAATCAATTTCCGCCGCGTTCGCTTCTTTTCGGAATAGTACGTTTGATACAACTCGTCGAAAAGTTTTCGCTTCGTAGTGATTCGCCCTCGTTTCGGTTTCGGCATTTCGGCTTGCGGTTTCGATTCAGTCAACTCGATTTGCGGATTTGATTTCGTTTCGCTTGCTTTGCTTTCTTCCACTGACAACGGCGCGATTTCAACCGTTGTTGCCGACGTTTCGTCGGGCGGATCTTCTACGAAAATTTCCGTTTCAACCGCTTTCCGCCGTTCTTTATGCGGCTGTTCCGTATGCGGAATCGCTATGAAATGCCCGCCTTGCTTGTAAATTTTTGCTTTCGGATATGGCATTTTTACCTCCTTTTCGCCATTATATTTTTTGATTAGTATTTCATCATTTTACCCCGATTGAGTACAGCGCGTGGGCTTGTATTTATACAAGTCGGCTCGCTACCGCTCGCCGAATACAAGCCCACGCGCTGCAACAAACAAAAACAGGCTCGACTCACCCGACTTTACAAATTCCCTCTTGCGAAAGCCGGGGCGTTCGCCCGCTGAACCGCTTTCGGCGAATCGCCCCGGATTGACTTTTCGCATCGTTCTTTTCCTATTTATCGCCATATAAGCCGCCGATAAAATAACTGTGCTGTTGTTTCAATTCGTTTACGCTCGCTTTTTCAGAGGCGTATTCTTCGTAATCGTTTATGCCGATTTTCGCTTTTATCGCCAAGTCGTTGAAATAATCCGAAAAACAGTCCGTAGTGAACCGCCGAGAGTATATCTTTCGGTTGCACAAAAAATACTTCTTTTTCTGTGCTTTCCCGTCCAACGTGCCTCTTTGTTTCGCAAGCGCAAGCACGCTGTACCCGTATAAATTCCTGATTTTTTCGTTATGTTTCCAAAGCTTCGCCGTAACCGTTTTCAGAATATGTACGAAAAGCGTATTATCCCCGCGACGGAAACGGAAATCTTCGTACAGCCGCAAAAACTTACAATACGCCTGTTCGCAAACCATTTCTTCTATCGTGCAAAACGGCATAGCGATGCGCTGTTCTCCCGCAGAAAGAATTGTAACCACTTCAGCTAGATCACGCGCGTCCGCGCCCCAGCTTTCGGGGCGTTGTTCGTCCGAAAACACCTTGATAAACGGAAAATTATCCACCGTTGCCGAATGGCGGCTCATTTTCAGCCAAGAATTGAAAAGGTCGTTTTTCTGATTCGTTTCTTCCGCGATTTTCTTGATTTCTTTCAATTCGAGATTGTTCCCGCGCTCTTTCCCGATTTCCGTGATCGCCACCACGCCGAACTCGAAACTGCCCGCTTTCGGATTGTTTTCTATCATTTTTCTGCCAAGCCGCAAAATATCAAAATCGAGAATATGACTATGCCGCGACGGGCGTTCTGTTTCCGTGAAGAAATCCGTCAGCCACAGCGGGAAATTCCCGCCGTCTGTCATCGCGTTATCGCTTCTTATGGCATAATTCGATACAATCATACTGCTTTGTATCACGTAGATAAAATACGCCTGCGCGTACGTTTCTAAAACGTCGAAGATATGCGCCGTTTTCAAGCCGTCTTTATACGTTTCGCCGTAGCGTTTTATATCGTATCCGTATAATTGCCCCGTACCTGTACCGTGAATTTCGTATCTTTTTCGCTTTTTTGCTATCCACGCTTTCACGCTCGCCAAGTTATACACGGTGTGGTATTCCATACATTTTTTCAGCTCTTTTTCAAAACATATCCACGGAAAATACGGGAATTTCATATCGTTTTCCCGCAAGATTTCAAGGGCTTTCTGCCGGAACATCACTTCCTGACTTAACGACATATCCGTGATAAGCGTTGTTTTTCGCATTCCCATACTTCCGCACGATAAAGACACGATCGGCAATTCGTTGATAAACCCGCAATTCCGTGCTTCGAAATGCCTGAGCCGACTGACGGCTATTTTTTTACGCCATTTATTAAAAAACAACCACACTATTACCCCCGTAAATTGCCAAGGGAACGCTTTTAACGGCACGCGCAAATCGGCAAACAGTTTTACCGCTTGCACGTACAACGACGGCATATCGAACGATACCGCGAAATAGAAATAATACGCGAAAAATTCGAGAATTATTGATATAAAATTTAAATGCGCCAGCCATAACGCCGCCCAGCATTTGAATATCGTCGGGTACGACTTTAAAAACGCTATGTATTCTCTTACGAAACGCTTTACGGGCTGATACGTAACCTTTGCCGCCGATTTAAAGATTTTCAACGGCAACGTATCGCGGTTATGCTTCGTGTTTTCTTTTGCGTACAGCCGCTTGATTATGATTTTTAATATCAATAAGCACGGCAAAACAATGAGTAAAATTTTACTGAATTTACCTACACCTTGCGCAATGCGCCCGAAATATCCCCGTGCGTTTTCGCCGTCTACGAGTAGCAAAAAATATTGCTTCGCCGACTTGAAAAAGCCTTGCACATCCTTCGGCGCGAACGTCGGCTTGCCCCATACTTCCGAATATCGAGCCACGGACGGCACGGGGGAATCTCTTGCACCGAATAAGGCTTTGAAATAATACAAAGCGCCGCCGAATAAATCGGATACACTTTCTTTCAATCTCGCATAAGACGAAGAAAACAACAAAAAGCCGAACGCCACGAATGTACCCGAAATTACCGCCGTTACGCACGCATTAACAATCGTATAAACTTTCCGTTCGTTTCGCATCTTCCCCCTCCGTTTGCTTTGCGGTATACACTAAATACCCGCCCAGAACAAGCGCGGCTATCAACAACGCTACCGCTATGATTCGTTTGATTTTCTTCATTTGCTACCACCATTCTTCGTCGTTCCGGTTGTCCTGAAATTCTTTTCTGACGCATTTCTCGATTTTTCGGCGTTCGCGCTTCGTATGCAGTTTTTTACATACGCTCGCAATGCCCTTGAACGGCAACAAAATCACAAACACGATTCCGTTGACTACCATCGGCAACAACGGCACAAGAATTATCAACGCAATCAAGCCCAAAATCGCATACAACAATTTTTTCCCGTCCGCCGACACGCAACCGCTTCCGCCGAACCCGCCCGGCTCGTTGGACGGCTCGCGACCGCCCGTCTGTTTGTTATCTATCACCCCTAAATTATACGTTATGCCGTCCGTAGCGAATTTCAGCCGCAATATCGTTACGTCGCCCACAAGCGTGGAATTTGCCGTCGTCGCGCCCGTCGTGCCGCCGCTTTGCACTATGTAGTCCGTTTCCGTAAAGCGCAAAACCCACTTTTTGCCTTTCAGTTCGTTTAAGGTTTCGTCCGTCAGCGTTACCGCCGATTTATCGTCGCCTTGGCTTTTGAATATCTTTGTTTTATCTTCGCTTCCCGTAAACTTCTCTATGCTTTCGATACGATCCCACTTGTACGTTCCCGCGAATAACCCGTCGCCCGTATGTTCTACCTTGTCCGTGTATTTCAGATACGCGTATTTGTCCTCTTTTTCGCCGAACGTTTCTTTTTCTCCCACGAAATTGATAAACGTCCACCTGTATTTTTGCGTTGTATAATATACGTCCGCTTCCAAAAGACTGTCTATCCGCTTATCCGTATTGAAGGCTACGAAATGACTGTCGCACGCGCTCGCGTACAAATTGAACCCGTTTTCGTACCGCACGAACCCAACGAATTTATCCGTAATTTCTATCGTTTCTATATCCACGCAATTCACATATTCTTTGCCGTTAATTTTGCCGAACGTGTATTGCTTATCCACCGCAAAATTCACTTCCGTTACCGTGTTGCCGCCGCTCGCTTCTTTATCCACAGACACGTCGAACGGGCGGTAAATCGAACTGATCACGTAATACCTCGTCGGATCGGTTTTCACCGTGAAATTCTGCACTTTGTACTTATACAGCGTGCCGTCGCTATCTATACGCGCCAACTTATACGTTAAAAAGCTGATTTCGTCGTTGATTGTAGTGGAAATATTCACGCTCGAAGCCGTAAAATTTTTCGTTTCGCCGCTCGGCTGATACACGTACAAAAACAACTCTTTTCCCGTGCTTTCCGCTATCTGTATCAACTGCAACGAATCATCGTTTTCGATCAGCGGATAATTTTCTGCCTGAAACGATTCGTCTTTCTGCAAATCTTGCAATACCCCGGAATACCCTTCCGCTTTCGCCCCGAGATTGCTAATCTGTACCATTGAAAAAATGGTACAGACCGCAATAGCAAAAGCGAAAATCATTGTTAAAATCTTCTCTCTCGCCTTACTCATTTAAAATACTATCGCCTCCTTGTCTAATCTGATTTCCGATACTTTACTGCTCAAAGTAAAATAGATTGTTACGCTTGCCTTCTCGTTATACGAACTCACCACCAGCGCGAACATATCGTTGTACGCCTTTTCTTCGATGTGCGCCGTATCCAGCCCCGGATAAATCGTCTGTAACACGCCCGTAAGGTTTTCCCCTTTCGGCGTTACTTTGAACGAGCTTTCCGATTTTTCTATCTCAAACCCGTCCGTTAAATCCGTTTCGGCTTGAAAGTGTCTATTCTCGCCGTTTACCGTAAACGCAAAGTCTTTGCTTTTATCCGCGGCGTTCGGCACAATCTTTACGTTATAGCCTTTATTCTCGTCCGTTGCGAATGAAAACGTGTATTTCACTTCCGCCTGCATAGGCTTCGCACGCGTGATTTCGTACCCGCCCGCGCTTGACATGATTTCCTTGCCGTCTACCCTGATATAAAACGTTTTGAAATCGTCCGTAAACCCGTTCGTGAACCGCGCCACCACGCCCACGAGAATGATCGCCACAAGCACTATCCCGACGTAGGCAAGCCAACCCGCGCTTTTTCGTTTTATCACATTCTTTCACCTCCCGTTTAATTTTTTTTGCGTGGGCAAACTAAAATTCCATTTCGTTTTGGCTCATATTCACGCCCGTTACCACGCCCGGATCGTACACGACTTTTATCGTTTTACTGCACCCCGAGTTTCGCTCCGTCAGCGTTACGTTGAAATAACAATCCGTAACGTACGAACGGAATTTCCCTTCATAGAAAATCGTTCTCCCGCCGTCCATTCGTCCCGTACCGCGATAAAAATCTTCCACCGCCGACAGCGTTTTTATCGTCAGTGTGCCGCTATCGTAGCTCGCCGAGATCAACGCGTCTTTCAATGAATCGTACTCTACCGTTTCGTTGCTCGCGTCGTACCATACGTCTTTGTTCTGCGCCTTGAAATGTTCCATATATCCGAGTATCACCTGCCCTACGCCCGTTACGCTCACCGTTACGTTATTGAACTTCTCGCCCACCGCGCCGAACGGATTGCTCATTTCCACCGCGTATTCGTATGTATTCCCGATACCGAACCGGTACGCGCCATCCGTTTCCTGCGTGTTCCCCGTTAGCGTTATATCGGTTGGTTGCCCCGCATACGTTACAGTACAGGTAGCCACATATTTGCCTTGACGGGTTACGCATACCACTACGATTTCACCTGTGAACGGCTGTTTGCACGTTACCGTTGCCGAAAGCGAGCCGTCTGAATCGGGCGTTACCGTGAGATAATCCGTTACTTCCGCTTTTTGCTTTTCTCCCCATTCCACCGACCAGTCTACCGACGCGTTCTTTGCCGTACTCGGCTCGATGATCGCCTGTATTTTCTTGCTCACCGTCTGATTCGCGTTTACGCTGCCCGCATGCGAGGATATAATTGTGCTCGCCATAGATAACTTCGCTATCTTTACAGGCTTCGCCTGCTCCGTTTGGTCTTGTTCCTGCGTTACGGATATAGTCGCTGCAGAAATTTTCCCGCATCCCGATAAACAAAACGTGCCTGCCATACCCGCGATGAGCGCACTTGCAAGCAGTGTTTTTACTTTGTATTTTTTCATGTTCTTTCTCCTTATGTTTTTACTTTTTATGCTTGTCCGCGCCGATTCGTCTTTTCATCGGCGCGGATTCGCTTTTCGCCTTTATTCCTTGACGACGCTTATCTTATCAGAACACCAGTTCCGTCTGATCCACTTTCACGCTTTCTACGCCTTTCTGCCCCACTATGACCGACGTATCAAGCGCGATTCCGAATGTCGCAAGTTGCGTTCCGCCGTTCGCGGTATAAATTACAATTTCGTATGCGGTGCCGCTGAAACCCTGCATCGCCGCAATCAGTTTGTTTTTCTGCACATTCGTCAAGCCTTGTACAAACGTGCTGTCAAACCAGCCGTAAGAAAGACCGCTCGAAGTAAGCCCGTACTCGCGCGGCGCAAAATCCGATCCGGCTTTCACCAAAGCGCTTTTAAACGCCTCGGTCGGTTTCACCGTGATATACTCCGCTTTATCAGTATTCGCTCGCGTGTACACCGTAGTTTTATTCGCTACAATATTCACTTTGCAACCTTTACCGACCGAAAAATCAGGCGTTACGGAATTTGTTTTTGTTCCCGTCGTGGAATAGGTTTTACCATCAAGCGTAAGCGTATACCCCGTTGTGCGCTGTAAATATTCTACGTTCAACGTTGCATACGCCTCGGCGTTATCCCGCGATACGGTTTTTACAACAATTTGTTCGCCGAACGCCGCTACGTTCTGTACCACAGCAGTCAACGCTCCCTCCGACGACGGCGTTACCGTTACGTAATCGGTTACTTTTTTGCCGCTTGCCCAGGTCGAACTTGCGTTCGCGAACGATACCGACCAGTCTACTTTCTGATTTGCCGCGTCTTCCGGGTAAACGGTTGCCGTTACCGTATACGCCGTCTCCGCCTGCTCGCTTACTCCGTATGCCGCGTATGCTTCTACGGGTATCTTTGCCGTCATCAGTTTAATTCCCGCGCTTTCGCCGCTCGTTATCTCCGTCTCGCCGTAAGACGATGCCTGTTCTTCTTGATTTCCGGGCTTCGCCTCATTGTTCGCTTTGTTCGTTATCGCCCCGAACGTTACCATACACACGGCGGCCGCTGCCGCCGTGAGACTTGCCATCAGTTTCGCTTTTTTGTTTTTCATGCTTGTTTTTTCTCCTTTGTTTTGCATTGTTTGCGCCCGCGCCGATTTTTCCTCGGCGCGGACTGTGTTTTGTTTTGCCGATAACAATGTATCCTTATCTTAAAATCATTTTTAAGAACGATTTATCGCACTGGTTCGCGGGCTTGATCGGACACTCGTATTCCGTTCCGTCCGGATCGTACGATACCACTTTGTACGTGTTCCCTTTCATCACTTTGCCGTGTTCGTCCTTGATTTCATACGGCGTGATTACCAGTTCCGCTTCCGGCGCGTCGTTAAACACGATATCCAACACCTTGTACCCTCCGACGTCGGGAGGCACTACGCTCGCTCGGATATCTCTCCCGCGTGCCTTGCCTCGGATAAAATACGTATAATACGTCTTTTCGTTCTTTTCATACGTTTCGCGTTCCACCATAATGGGGGCTTTTACTTCTTTTTCGTCCGACTTTGTTGCTTCCTGTTTTACATTCTGTTTTGCTTCGTTTTTCTGTTCCATATTGATTTCTCCTCGTTATTTCGATTTTCTCTGCGAAATCTCTTTCGCCTCTTCCTTCGTTTTGCCTTCGGATAATGCTTTCTTATACTTGTAAATACCGGCGTGGTCCGATTGCGCCTGCAAGTAGCCCGAACGCATCCCCGCTTCGTAATCCGTTAATTCTTTCCCTTCTTTCGGTCCATACGTATGGACTTTCGCCTTGCGATCCTCCGCATAACCTTTTGCTCGCTTGCTCGGCACCGACCATCTGCGAATATTGTATTTATCCGCATTTTGTGCCGGCTGCTTCGCCGCCTGTTTTGCTTCGTTTTTTGCCATTTCTGTTCTCCTTACAAAATTTTTTGCCCGTATCGCCGTTAGCAAAGCGTTTTTTGTAGCGGGGGTGCGCTTACGCCGATTCTTTTCGAATGCTTCGCGGCCCGCCTGTTCAGTTGTAATTTTTTATCTGCAATAGCCGATTTTTCTTTGGAACATCACGTTCCTTTGCGGCGATTGCCACGAAAAAGCGACGTCTTTCTTTTTCCTGCAATCTGCCCCGCCTGTTTCTTTCAGCCGTTACATTCATAATGTCTTGATTTTCACAACTAAAATCAGATTTTCCCGCCCTGCCGCCACGGTTTCAGTAAATGTACTTTCTTGTGTACATTGTACACGGCAACCGTTTACCGTCTATTCTTTTGCGCCGTGCAAAATACGCTTCATATTCCAAATCGATCAGCGCGTTTCTTGCGTAATATGTATCGTGGCTATACATTGAATTTCCTTCAACGTTATTGCAACCGATTAACAATTCTTGTTTCACTATAAACTCTTTTGTCCGATACACATTGCTTGCGTCTTCCGCAAAGTCCGGTATAAACTGCTTCACCTGGAATATCCTCCTTTTAAAATTTCTTTTTGCAAAAATACAAGTAATCGTTTGTTGAGTATTTGTACATATTCCGGCGTACAACACAGTTCAAGCGAAAAACCTTCTTGCGTGAGATTTCGCACATACAGTCCATTATATATGTCGTAAAGCAACGGAGACGCGGAACGTACCATTTCGTTATATCGTCGCACTTTTTCCACTACTTTACTTACGCCTACCGCACGTCCCGCTTCATCAAAAGCTTGTTTGCGCGTGTAGTAATAACGCACTTCTTTTAAATCTTCTCTGATTTCTTCCAAATTCATTTTTGCACCTCGTTTTACTTGTTTTTCAGAAGTTTCATCAAGTCCCTTCACTTATTAGAGAATTTTCAAGGGCTTGTGGGGGTGTTTTTTCAAAAAAATTTTCCTTTTTTTCTAAAATTTTTCTAAGCCTATGTAAAATTCCTTCTACTCGATCGTTAATCGACCATCTTGTAACGCCTTCTTCGCACGCAATTTCAGCCTGCGACATATTTTTCACGAACAATTTGTACACCGTCTGCTTTTGAATCGGTGTCAGAGTTTGTAGTGCTTTTTTCAATGTTTTCAGCATTGATTTTCTCCTTTTTATCTCATCTTTTTCTTCAAAAATACGATCGATATCCGAATCGGCATCGGCTAAATCATATCCGGCTTCTACCATCTCATCAAACGAAACCGTATGATATTTTTCATTCCATTCGCTTCTCCATTCTTTTTGTTTTTCCTCGCGGTACGCGCTTGCCTGCGCTTCCGTTACTTCCACGTACACTTTCTGTCCGTCTGCATTTTTTACGTAAATTTTTACCATTGTTTTGTCCTCCGACTTTGATTTTTGTTTATAAAAATCGCTTGTCGGAAGACTGATTCTCTTACCGTAAATTTACCGACCGTTTGTTTTTCGCTCGTTTTCAGACATTAAAAAAAGACCGCCGACAAGCGAGATCTATCTTTTTGTAGATATTCTCGTTTGTCGGCAGCCTCTCGTCTGTTCTTCCGGTTAAACCGCCGCGCTATTATATGGTTTAAACAGGTTTTATAATTGTCGCTGTTTCAGACCGACCTGCTATGCCGTATAACCTTCGCTATTAAATTGTATCAATTTTAATCGTTGTTCATAAACAATAAAACTTGTCCTTCCGGTGCGTATGTTTTTGAATTTAAACAACGCCGACTTGTGATTTCGGCTTCTGTTTTCGAGCCGCAATTCGGGCATACGAAATGAATCTTTTTATCATCGCCAAGCCACGTATACGATGTTTTAAAACAATTTATACACCCGAATAGCACATACCCGCCTTTAAAATTTCTTCCCGCCAAAATCATCACCTCTCTTACTTTTTTACTCTTTAATCTTTAAAAACGTTGATTTTTGAAATTATTTCATGGATTTTTCTCCTTTTTATTGAAAGTATACGAACATTTGTTCGTATTTTATTATAGCATTTTTTACCTTGTTTATCAAATTCAAAATGCAATCGAGATTACATTTCATCTGTCTTTTCTATAAAAAATCTCTCGCCTTTTCAGCGAGAGATTTAAATAATCGTTTCTCAATATGCCGCTTTGATTTTATCTACAAAATCTTCAAATTCTTTTACCGCGTTCACCGGGGCTGTTATACGTATTTTCCCTTGCGAACCCGCTATCCAAAGATAAAAAGGCTTTGATAACCGCACCGCGACTTCCGTCGCATACATATTTTCCGATATTTCAAAAATATCTACCTTACCGAATTTATCGAAAATTTCGGATAACAAATCTGAATGAACCCGAAGCGTTATATTTTGTAATTCTCCGTCAAACATCGAAAATACTTGCCGCCGATACTCTTCCGTATCAAAATTTTCGTAATCGCTACGCGGCGTGCGTTTTGTTTTTTCAATTGTTACTTCGTCCATTTTATCCAGACGATACGTCGATAAATTATCATGTCCTTCCGTAAAACAAAGCAAATAGTAATTGTCTTTATTCCACATCATCGCCACGGGATCGGCGATATAAATCTCACCGTTCCTGCGATACGCTTTTTTATAATCGGCTGTATAATCGAAATATTTGAAAGAAATCTGACAGTTATTTTTAATCGCGTAATCTATCGAGTCGATCGTATAAATAATATGCCCGCCGTCAAGGCTTTCCGCCGCGGGAAAGATAACTTTATCCGAAATCGACTTTGCCAAAGGCGCGCCCAACAATGTCTTTGATAATTTTGCAATCAAATTATTTTTTTGTGCCGCCGATAGTTTCGACGCCTTAATTACATCCGCAAGCATTACTACTTCCGCCGTATCCACAGGGCGATTATCCACATAATAATAAATATGTTTTTTACGGACTTGCGCCACCTCGTACCCTGCTTTATTCAGCGTTCTTATATTGCTTGCTATTACCCGCGATATCACGCTGATACCCCGTTTTTGCAATTCTTCTTGCAATTCATCGGCGTTTAATGCGTGATTTTCATCCGTTTGATTGTACAATATATCCCATAATACAAGCAACTTTATCTGATTGTTATCTATTTCCATTTTTTGTCATGAGCATTCGTCTTTGTATTATCTTATATTTTTATACAGCGGTCCGTAGGCGGCGCAGGCGCGGTAGTCCTGACCTTCTTTGTCCATGCCGAATGCGTTCCACGCCGCGGGGCGATAAATATCTTTTTCGTCTACGTTGTGCATGCACACGGGGATTCTCAGAATCGAACACATCGTGATTAAATCTGCGCCGATATGCCCATAGGATATCGCGCCGTGGTTCGCGCCCCAGTTATTCATTACGTCGTACGCGCTCTTGAACGCGCCCTTGCCCGTTACGCGCGGCGTAAACCACGTACAAGGCCACGTGTAGTCCGTGCGTTTCCACAGTTTATCCGTTACTTCGTCCGGCAATTTCACCGTCCACCCCTCGACAATCTGCAATACCGGTCCTAAACCTTTGATAAGGTTCAGTCTTATCATCGTTGCAGGCATTTCCGCTCGCGTTACGAATCGGCTCGAATAACCGCCGCCGCGGAAATATCCAAGGTCTGCATACGGCCACGCGGTGGCGTTCATCATCGTATCGATATCCTTATCCGTTACTTCCCACCACTTTTTCATTACAGCGTTGCCGCGTTCATCCTTGACTTCGCCGCACGCGTCTACACAGCACGCGCCCGAATTGATAAGGTGAATAAACCCGTCCGCTTCTTTCGCTTTGCCCTCGATTTGATACCCCGTTACGCGCTTCACCGCTTCGCCCGACCAGTACGTTCTTACGTCCGCGAACATCTGCGCTCTGCCCGTCAGAAGTTTCATAAACAACATACTCGTTGCATTTAAGGTATCGTTTTCCGTGCCTAATATATACGGTTCTCTCGCGCCGTTCCAGTCGAACGACGAGTTAAGAATGCTTTCGGGAAAATCGCAGTTCGGGTAGAAGTCCGTCCATTGTCTTTGACCTTGGAAACCGCCGACAATCGCGTTATGCCCCACCGCTTCCTCTTCGCAGCCTTTCGGCAAATTCTTATTGCCGTTGTATAAGTCCTTGATGATGCACGCCATTTTCGCCGTGAATTCCCAGTCCTTCTCTTTTTCGGCGGCGGTTTTCTGCATTTCTTTCGGGTTTTTATCGAAATCGGGCTTGCACTTCTCTTTCACCCATTTCAGGGCTTTCTGATACTCTTTTTCGTCATAAATGCCCTTTTCCATTCGGCGGATGATTTCCACTTCGTCTACGCTTTCTACCCGCATACCGAGATATTCCTCGAAAAATTCGGGCGAAATAATCGAGCCACCGATGCCCATCGTTACCGAGCCGATTTGCAGGTACGATTTTCCGCGCATCGTTGCCACCGCTACCGCCGCGCGGGCAAAACGCAAAATCTTTTCCTGCACGTCTTGCGGAATCGTGGTATCGTCCGCTTCCTGCACTTCGTGCCCGTAAATGCCGAACGCGGGCAAGCCTTTTTGAGCGTGCGTTGCCAAAACCGAAGCAAGATACACCGCACCCGGGCGTTCCGTGCCGTTGAAACCCCACACCGCTTTGATTGTGAGCGGGTTCATATCCATTGTTTCCGCGCCGTAGCACCAGCACGGCGTTACCGTTAGCGTGATGTCTACGCCCGCTTTTTTGAATTTATCTTCGCAAGCCGCCGCTTCCGCTACGCGACCGATTGTGGTATCTGCGATGATTACTTTAACGTGTTCTCCGTTCGAATAAAACACGTTTTCTTCGATAAGTTTCGCCGCGGATTTCGCCATATTCATCGTCTGATCTTCCAGCGATTCGCGCACCTTTATTTTGCCCCGTCTGCCGTCGATTGTAGGTCTTATTCCGATCACGGGATATTCCCCGATTAGTCTACTTCTTGCCATTTTTATTTCTCCTTTGCGTTACTTGATAACGCCTTTTTTCAGAATGATATTCGCCAAGGCCAGAGTGGCATTGATCGCATAATCCAAAGTCGTCATTCCCCGAAAAGGAGCTTGCATGGTCCGTCCTTTATCGATCACGCAATACACGGATTGTGAACGTTCTTCGGTATAGGAGTTGACCATAAGCCGGTTGCATTTGGCGGTCGCTTTCCAATTTACGGTACGGGGATCATCACCCTGGATATAAGGCTTTATCTGGTCGAAAGCAGTGGAAATACCGGCCACCCGTATCCGTTTTATCCCGTTACCGGACTGCCGGCCTGTAAATGCCAGTAATTCGTATTTCCGCATAGAGACAAAGGAAGGATAAACCGCCACTTCCTTTTCTTTTCCGAAGGAATAGCGGCGTTCGACCAGCGACAAACGGGAGGTCACGAATACCCTGACCTGCCCGAACCGGTAAGCCCCCCGTTTTACAGGGCGGAGGAAGTAAGTACCTTCTTTGTGTTCGTGGGAGGACAGACAAAAATTCAAACTGTTGTTTCTTTCCTGAAATTCGACCGGCGCTTCATCTACGACACGCACCCGGACCGCAAAAGGATACTTGTTTTCCACCCGGATCCGTACCGGATTTTCTTCCCCGTTGGAAAATTTATCCCCTACGATACGTTGTGCACCGAATGCCTTTCCGAATCCATACAACAAGGTGATATCCACAACGACGAGTCCCCCTCCGCATCCCAAAGCCCAAATTACCCAGGGATATACCCGAGGAAATACGAAGGTCAGCAGTAAAGCGAATACCCCACCCCACAGGAACATAAAAAAACGCCGGTTCAAAAAGAGTTCCTTCATTATCTGGGAATTTCGACTTTAGCGATCAATTGTTGAATGACCTGATCCACCACAACCCCTTCCAACTCTTTCTCGGCCGAAAGCTGCACGCGATGCCGCAATACCGGAGCAGCCAGATACAATACATCCTCAGGAACGACAAAATCACGTCCGCTGATGGCAGCAAATGCTTTTGCACTATTCATCA
>OMGY01000984.1_pt1 | contig 29024 bp, 22 predicted proteins | sample 1674461 | NCBI WGS metagenome assembly OMGY01 (sample SAMN05578579, study PRJEB25193) | human gut metagenome | biome: Human Microbiome; feature: human-associated habitat; material: feces | host: Homo sapiens | place: USA:Birmingham | reverse complement strand
ATTACGTGGAACACTAAAACGTATAAATACACGAATCAAAAATAAAACTCATGAGGAGTAAAACATGGCAATACTTAGTGATAAGGATATTAAAAAATATTTAGATGAAGGTCGTATTGTAATTGATCCAATTACTAATGAAAAACAGATACAACCATCATCTGTAGATTTAAGATTAGGTGACCAATTCAAGGGATTTAAAATAATAACAAAACCATATATAGATCCATTTGATAATACAGATCTTGAATCATATATGAGTTCAATTACAGTAGAAGAAGATAAACCATTTATAATACATCCCGGTGAATTTACATTAGCAACAACATATGAAAATGTGAAATTACCTGATGATATTGTTGCTAGAGTTGAAGGTAGATCTTCTATGGGTAGACTAGGTATTACCATGCATGTAACGGCAGGTTATATAGATCCAGGATTTGAAGGTAATATTACACTTGAAATATCTAATATTGGTAAAATGCCAGTTGCATTATATCCTGGTCAAAGAGTATGTCAAATTGTGTTTGAAACTATGACATCCCCATCAGAAAAACCATATGGCCATGAAGATAGAGATAGTAAATATATGGGACAAACTGGACCACAAGTAAGTAAAATCAAGGAAGATTTTGATATAATAAATGGAGGCAAATAATGGGAAATGAAGAAGTAATGAGAATATCTAGAAAAAGAGGTTATTTATATCCATCTTTTGAAATATATTCTGGAGTAGCAGGATTTTATGATTATGGACCACTAGGTGGTGTTCTTAAAAATAATATAATGAATCTATGGAGAAAATACTATGTTTCAAATGAAGGATTCTATGAAATTGAAGCACCTACCATAATGCCAAGAGAAACATTGAAGGCATCAGGACATGTTGATAACTTTACAGATCCTATGACACAATGTATGGAATGTAATGAAGTATATCGTGCTGATCATATCATTGAAAATGCTATTAGTAAAGAAGTAGAAGGACTTCCAGATGAAAAATTAACAGAAATTATTGAAGAAAATAACATAGTTTGCCAAAATTGTGGAGCTAAACTTACACCAGTAAAAAGTTATAATTTAATGTTTAAAACAGAAATAGGTGTTAGTGGAAAACAAACTGGTTTCATGCGTCCTGAAACTGCTCAAGGTATATTCATAGCATTTAAAAGAATTAGTAGATTTTATAAAGATAAGCTTCCATTTGGTATAGTACAGTTAGGTAAATCATATAGAAATGAACTTTCACCAAGACAGGGAGTTATTAGATTAAGAGAATTTACACAAGCAGAAGCTGAAATATTTGTAGATCCATCTGATAAAACACATAAAAATTATAAAAATATAGAAGGAATAGCAGTACAAAAATGAAAACACAGATTTACGAATGGAGACAGGCACTGAAAAATATTACCTTAAAAAATTGTGCCATAACTTTGTTGGGAAGTTTTATTCTGGCATTTGGATTATATAACGTGCACTCCATCTCCGGAGTAACGGAGGGTGGTGTGCTGGGAGCCACGTTGCTGTTGGAGCATTGGACAGGAATCTCTCCGGCGTTTACCGGAGGGATTATGAATATTTTATGTTATATCCTGGGATGGAAGCTGTTAGGCAAGGAATTTATCGCCTATTCGGCTCTGGCTACCGCAGGATTCTCAGGAACCTATAAAATCTGCGAGCAATTTCCTCATCTGTGGCCGGAACTGGCAAATATGCCCCTTCTGGCAGCGCTGGTGGGAGCATTGTTCGTCGGTGTCGGTGCCGGACTGTGCGTGCGCATCGGCGGAGCCCCCAGCGGAGATGATGCCCTGGCCATGAGTATTTCCCATGCTACCGGCTGGAAGATCCAGTGGGTGTATCTGATGTCGGATCTGATCGTACTGGTAATGTCCTTAAGCTACATTCCGGTGAGACGTATCGGATATTCGTTGTTTACCGTGCTTATGTCCGGACAGCTGATCGGCCTGATCCAGAACTTCGGAAGTGCATCCCACAGTGATGCGGAGGGTCTTGCGACTTCCAAGTGTGAAATTATGGATTGATCTGGTAAATCTGAATTTCTCCGTTGTCAAAGATACAGGGCCAGGCGGAACGGAAGTAGTTTTCATCGACAGCGTAACTTGCCCGTTCCCAGGAAGAGACTTCAATATAATCGATGTCGTAAGTACGGATCAGATCTGCAGAAACAGCGGGAGTCTCATAAATTGTCCGGAAATCTTCGTGATATTCTGTGTGATAGAGACCGTGCATTGCCAAAAAGGTTCCCGCCCCGTTTAATACATTGCGCCCTGCAAGGGCGGCAATTTCATTTACATGCCTGTTGTTGGTAAGAAAACGGGATGTGGGAGAGGTATTTTGCTCGACGAATGCTGCAGCTTCCACCTGTGCGGAAGAATAAGCGGTATAATCGGATATTACCTCTCTGCACAGGGTCAGAACGGCAGAAAAGGTGCAAAGAAATACCATGCCGATCATGCAGAGGTATCGTGAAGAGGCTCTTTTCAGAGAACGCAGGAAATCAATTCCGTAATCGGCACTGAGGCAGCAGACAAATATATAAGTTATATATAATAGTTTATTATTGTCATATGTGTTAGGGGTGAAGGAAATGATTTCCACAACAAACCACAGGAGAAATGCCCCGGACATCACATCAAAATCTTCTTTTTTACAATGAATCATGGCAGGGACGAACAATAGCAGGATCGCACCCCAGTTTTTCAGATAAAACCACAAATAAGTATCGCCCTGATTTCCCCAGTTAAAATGCCCCAGCAAAAAGCCGGATTGCGTTGTCTGGCCAAAAGTCCATTCCAATAACTGCGGAAGTGCAAGAAGCAGAAGCACACCAAAGAAAACTCCCCAGGTGGTCAAAAACTTCTGCAGTGTATCATTGTTTGTACTTTTACCGGAAAAGCACCGGTACAGTAAGGACAGACCGTATAGCACGAGGGATGCCGCAACAAGGATGCCAAAACGAAAGAGCAGTACAGGTGCAACGGCAGCAGAACTTTCGTTCAGAATTTCCAGAAGAATCATACAGGTCACGAAACATCCGAGCAGAACGGCTCCCGGATGCTCTACCGGGGAAGTATTATGCGGCACGGACCGGTAAAGGCACAGCAACATCCAACAGGCACTTAAGATCAGGATGGCAACGAAGGAATGGGTATGGATCATAGGTAATGTCCCTGCCAGGATACCGGCAGGGAGAAAACATTCTTTTTCCCCGTTCCGCATGGCCCGAAGCAGCAGCCAGATGGCACAGAACAGGACCGCATAGCCAAAGAGTGTTGCACGTTGTGGCAGGAGCATATCTGCGATGATATTGACCCAGCGGATATTCCGGTCGACCAGATTGGTGGGGGTAGTGTAATAGCCGGTAAAAATATCACTGAATTTATAACCGCCTTCTCTGCTCCAGTCAATGAAATATACGAAGCCAAGACCGCCGTTATAGAAAAATAAGACCCAGGCAGCCAGAGATTTGGCGCAATCATGGAACAGAACATCGGCAATGGCATAAAATCCCGTTATGACCTGGAAAAAGGCAAAATACATAGGGAGCATATAAGCATAGCGCAGGGATGCACCAAACAGGTAAATACTGGAAGAAATACTGTCGCACAGGAAAGGATAGCAGAGCCTATCCCAGGGAGAGATGGAGTAGTAAGGAGGGAAGGTCTGTTGATTGGCAATACTTGTAATGATTCCCAGGTGCATCTGCAGATCCCCATAAGTACACTGCCCCACATGAAGACCGTCGTCCTTCGGCAGGATGGTGTGGGTGGATAACAAAATACAAAACAGAACAAAGGTACCGCCTGCCAGCAGAAGAAAGGCATAATTTCTGCGCAACAGCTGCCGGTAGTCTTTGGTGGGAACAGTCGAAGATACTGCCGTGGCAGGATGGTAAAAGACATATAGCAGGACCAGAGAAATGACTACGAAAAGCAGAGCCATAATATGAGCTGTCATGGAAAAACCGAAGAAGAAGGCAAACAGAGCAGGAATCCACTGCAACAGAACAGAGCCGGATACACTGCCGGTCAGCAGATGGAACAGAAGTCCCTTTTTAGGAAAAATACGTTTTATGTACAGAAACCCCACACATTGAAATAGAAGAAAATAAAGTGTGCCAAGGATATTTCCGAATGCAGATCCATAGAAACCGTTCATGAGAATTCCCCCTTAAATAAAAATCAGTAATATTATACCATTGCTTCGGAAAAAGCAAAAGATGCAACTAAATTTAAGGGTGGTACATTCTGAGAAAAAAGAGTAAAATAAAATACAGTATGTGAAAAAGATTCCTGAGAGAAAGGCGGATACCTCTATGGAAAAGGATAAGAATAAGATGGAAAACAAGAAATTAACAGAGCTTCTGGAGCACTTGGAATATGAGCTGGTACAGGGAACACTGGACAGAGAGATCTCTGCGGTGGTCTATGATTCCCGCAAGGTCGTTCCGGGATGCTTATTTCTCTGCATCGGCGGAGCAAATTTTGACGGTCATGATTTTGCTGCACAGGTGGCAGAGCAGGGAGCCGGAGTACTAGTGGTGCAAAAAGACGTGGAACTGCCGGAGAATGTGGATGTGACGGTGGTCAAAGTAGCGGATACCAGATATGCCATGGCATTTATTTCTGCGGCCTGGTTCGGCCATCCGGCAGAAAAGCTGAAAGTCATCGGTATCACGGGTACCAAAGGTAAGACAACGACCACCTATCTGGTAAAGTCCATTCTGGAAAATGCCGGCTATAAAGTGGGACTGGTGGGAACCATCGAAGTGATCATTGGAGACGAACATATCCATGCCAACAATACCACCCCGGAATCCTATCTGCTGCAGGAGTATTTTGCCCGTATGGTGGAGGCAGGACTGGATACGGTTGTGATGGAAGTATCCTCTCAGGCGCTGATGCTGCACCGTACGCAGGGCTTTGTGTTCGATTACGGTATTTTCACGAATCTGGAACCGGATCATATCGGTCCCAACGAGCATGCCAGCTTCGAGGAATATCTGCACTGCAAGGGATTATTGTTCAAACAGTGCAAGGTAGGTATTGTGAATGGTGACGATGAGCACTGGCAGGCAGTGACGGAAGGACATACCTGCACACTGGAGAGCTTCGGAATGGGAGAGCACTGTATGCTCCGGGCGGAAGAACGGAAACTGGTGCATAAGCCCGGAGAACTGGGCGTGACTTTCCACGTAGCCGGACTGATGGATTTTGATGTGGAAGTGCCCATGCCCGGCAAATTCAGCGTGTACAATGCGCTGGCGGCTATTGCCATCTGCCGTCATTTCAAGGTAGATGAGGAAAACATTAAAAAGGCGCTGTTGCAGGCAAAGGTAAAAGGCCGTATCGAGATGATCAAGGTATCCGATCAGTTCACCCTGCTGATCGATTATGCCCACAATGCCATGGCACTGGAGAGTCTGCTGACCACGTTGCGGGAATATGAACCTCACAGACTGATCAGCCTGTTCGGCTGCGGAGGCAACCGTTCGAGACAGCGTCGTTTTGAGATGGGAGAGGTCAGCGGCAAGCTGGCGGATCTGACCATCATTACCTCCGACAATCCCCGTTTTGAGGAACCACAGGATATTATCGACGATATCAAGACAGGTATGGCAAAAACGGATGGAAATTATGTAGAGATCTGCGATCGTAAGGAAGCCATTACTTATGCTATCGAACACGGAGAACCCGGAGATATTATCGTGCTGGCAGGCAAGGGACATGAAGATTACCAGGAGATCCGCGGGGTGAAGCATCCCATGGATGAGAGAGATCTGATTCGGGATATTCTGGCGGAAGGACATATTCCGGGATCTGCAGCAAAATAATGAGGAAAACAGATTGAATACGTTATATGCGGATATCATTGTAGATATCTCCCACGAAAAACTGGATAGAACATTTCAATACCGGGTGCCGGAGAGTCTGCGGGGCAGACTGGAGCCGGGAGCCTGTGTCATGATCCCGTTTGGCAACGGCAATCGTCTCATCAAGGGTTACGTGGTGGCTTTGGGGGAAACGTGTCAGTTCGCTCCGGAGAAGATCAAGGATATCGCAGGAATGCCGGAAAAAGAGACCGGAGTGGAGGACAAAATGATTGTCCTGGCTGCCTGGATCCGCCGGAATTACGGCTGTACCATGATCCAGGCACTGAAGACAGTATTGCCGGCAAAACAGTCGGTAAAAAAGCTGGAACACAGACAGCTGGTACGTCTGATGAACAGAGAAGAGATTTTGTCATTATTAGGAGAATGTGAACGGAAAAGACAGGTGGCCAAAGCAAGACTGTTAAAAGCCCTGTCAGAGCAGGAAACGATTCCCTATGAGTGGATCACGGGGAAACTGGGTGTCAGTGCTGCCACAGTGAACAGTATTGTAAAAAGCGGCGCGGCAAAACTGGTCAGCTCTGAAAGCTACCGCAATCCAGTCAAAATGCAGTCCGTAGAGGCAGTGCGTAATACGCTGAGTGAGGAACAGCAGACCATCGTTACGGAAGTGCTTGCGGATTTTGATGCCGGAAGGAGACAGACCTATCTGATCCACGGCATTACCGGCAGTGGCAAGACGGAAGTATATATGCAGCTGATCGAAGAGATGATCGCAAGGGGACGGCAGGCTATTGTGCTGATCCCGGAGATTGCCCTGACGTATCAGACACTGCTCAGATTCTATCAGAGATTCGGAGACCGGGTCAGCGTGATGAATTCCACACTGTCCCCCGGGGAAAAATATGATCAGTGCGAACGTGCCAAGGCAGGTGAGATCGATGTGATCATCGGACCAAGATCCGCACTTTTTACACCGTTTCCGAATCTGGGACTGATCGTTATGGATGAGGAGCAGGAGAACAGCTATAAAAGTGAAAGTACTCCGAAATATCATGCCAGAGAGACTGCTCTGGAAGTGGCAGAACTGTACGGAGCCAGTGTAGTGCTGGGTTCAGCCACACCTTCCCTGGAGGCCTATTATCGTGCCGGTAGGGGAGAATACCGGCTGTTTCAACTGACAAAGCGGCTCACCGGCGGGGAACTTCCCACGGTGTACACGGTAGATCTCAGACAGGAACTGCAGGAGGGTAACCGTTCTATTTTCAGCAGAAAATTGCAGGAACTGATGACAGACCGGCTGAACAAGGGCCAGCAGACCATCCTGTTTTTAAACCGAAGAGGCTACGCGGGATTTGTGTCCTGCCGTTCCTGCGGTGAGGTCATGAAGTGTCCGCACTGTGATGTCTCTCTCTCGGAACATAAGGGAGGAAGGCTGATCTGTCATTACTGTGGTTATACACAGCCGATGCCGAAGCTTTGTCCCAAGTGTGGATCGAAATATATTCTGGGATTTAAGGCAGGTACCCAGCAGATCGAGGAAAAGCTAAAGGAGCTGTACCCCGGTGTGCGGACGTTACGCATGGATGCGGATACCACCCGGACGAAGGACAGCTATGAGAAAATATTATCCTCCTTCGCAAACGGGGAAGCGGACGTGCTGATCGGCACCCAGATGATCGTCAAGGGACATGATTTCCCCAAGGTGACACTGGTGGGGATCCTGGCGGCGGATCTGTCGTTAAATGCGTCGGATTACCGGGCGGGAGAGCGGACTTTCCAGCTTCTGACCCAGGCGGTGGGCCGGGCCGGCAGAGGGGTGCTCCCCGGGGAAGCGGTGATCCAGACCTATCAGCCGGATCATTACGCCATTACCTGTGCTGCGGCTCAGGATTACGAGAGCTTTTATCAGGAGGAGATTCTGTATAGAGAGCTGTCCGGCTACCCGCCGGTGGCTCATATGCTGGCAGTACAGATCTACGGGAAAGAGGAAGAAAATGTAAAACAGCTTGCCCTGAGACTGACAGATGTGGTAAAGTCTAATATGGACTTTTTGTCAGGAAAGCAAAAAGAACAGTCCAATAAGAAGATACAGGTACTGGGACCTGCCCCTGCCAACATCAGCAAGATCAATGATATCTACCGGTATGTGTTCTATGTGAAGCATGCGGAGTATGATGTCCTGGTGGAAGTAAAGGACAGACTGGAGGAAACTCTCAGACAGTGGCAGCCCAGACAGATGAGTATACAATTTGATTTTGACCCGGTAAGCGTGTTATAGGAGGTAAAGAACTGTGGCAATCAGAAACATTCGTGAATATGGGGATGAAGTACTGACCAAGACCTGCAAAGAGGTCAAGGAGATGACACCCCGGACCAAAGAACTGATCGAGGATATGTTGGAGACTATGTACGATGCCAATGGCGTAGGGCTGGCGGCACCACAGGTAGGTGTCCTGAAGAGAATCGTGGTGATCGATACCACCGGAGAGGATCCGTATATTCTGATCAACCCCCGCATCGTAGAGAGCAGTGGAGAGCAGACCGGACAGGAAGGGTGTCTTAGCGTACCCGGTAAGTTCGGCATCGTAACCAGACCTAATTATGTGAAAGCGGTAGCACTGGATGTGAATATGAAGCCCATCGAAGTAGAGGGAACAGAATTGCTGGCCAGAGCTATCTGCCACGAACTGGATCATCTGGACGGTCATCTCTATGTGGAAAAGGCGGAAGGACCGCTGCAGGATATGACCTACGAGGATGAGGAAGAAGAGTAAGCTTTCCGGAAAGGAGACAGACTATGCAGATCGTATTTATGGGAACTCCCGATTTTGCCGTGGGAGCGCTGGAGGCACTGATCACACAGGGCCATGAGATCACCGCAGTGGTGACCCAGCCGGACAAGCCAAAGGGCAGAAGCAAAGAATTACAGTTTCCTCCCGTGAAGGAATGTGCGGTAAAACATGGCATTCCTGTATTCCAGCCCCGTCGGATCAAGACACCGGAAGCCATTGAGGAACTGAAAAAATATCCCGCAGATATTTATATCGTGGCGGCGTTCGGACAGATCCTGTCTCAGGAGATTCTGGATCTGCCAAAATACGGATGTCTGAACATCCATGCATCCCTCCTTCCGAAATACCGCGGGGCATCTCCTATCCAGAGAGTGATCATCGACGGAGAGGCCGAGACTGGTGTGACTATCATGCAGATGAATGCGGGACTGGACACCGGCGATATGTTGTACCGGAAGAAAATCCCCATTACTTCGGAGGACACCTTTGAAACTTTGCATGACAAGCTGATGGTGCTGGGCGGGGAAGCGATCACCGAGGCACTGCCTCTGCTGGAGGCAGGCAAACTGGTACCGGAAAAGCAGGATGATACCAAGACCTGCTACGCGGCTCTGATCACCAAAGAGATGGGAAAGCTGGACTTTACGAAAACAGCGGCAGAACTGGATCGTTTGATCCGTGGACTGACTCCCTGGCCCAGTGCATATACGCATTATCATGGAAAACAGCTGAAAATCTGGAAAGCCATTCCTATGGCAACTGCGCATAAGGAAGCACCGGGCACGATCCTTATGGTGAATAAGGATTCCTTTGAAGTGGCTGCATCGGAAGGCTCCTTAAAGGTGATGGAACTGCAACTGGAAGGTAAAAGGCGTATGACAACTCACGATTTCCTGCTGGGGGTAAAGGTACAGCCGGGAGAGCTTCTGGGCGAGCGTTAGGATACGACGAAACGAAAAGCAACGATCGGGTAAGCGGTGTTGACAGAAAGGAGACTTTCGTATGTACGGTGGCTATTACGGATATGGTTATTATTGGGATCCTACTTATTTTCTGGTACTGGTCGGACTGGTATTGTGTCTGGGTGCCAGCGCACTGGTGAATTCCACCATGCGCAAATACAGCAAAGTCCGGAATATGAGAGGATTGACGGGAGCGGAAGCGGCCCGCAACATTCTCAACAGAGAAGGTTTATACAATGTACAGATCGAGTGCCTGAACTCCGATGACGGTGATCATTACGATCCCCGGACGGATACGGTGCGACTGTCTTACAACAACTTTAACGGAACCTCGGTGACTGCGGTCAGTGTTGCGGCCCATGAGTGCGGACATGCCATTCAGCATGCCCATGGCTATGCCCCCATGAGCATTCGTGCTGCACTGGTGCCGGTGGTGAATATCGGAAGCAATTTAAGCATTCCTCTGATCTTTTTAGGAGTACTGCTCAGCTGGAATCAGACATTGATCCAGCTTGGTATCTGGGCATTTGCCCTGACCGTTATTTTCCAACTGGTGACACTGCCTGTGGAATTCAATGCTTCCCACAGAGCTATCGTGAAGGTGGAAGAATACGGGTTATTAGGCAGTGAAGAAGTAAGCGGCGGCAAAAAGGTGCTGACGGCAGCGGCTCTGACCTATGTGGCAGGAGCGGCCTCCTCCGCATTACAGCTGCTCAGACTGATCCTGCTGTACGGCGGCAATCGCAGAAGGAGAGACTAATCTTGAGTGATCATGCAACGACCGATACAAGAGAAATTATAGTGGAGATCCTGCTCAGTCTGGAAAAGGGGCAGGATTTTTCCCATAAATTGATGAAAGCGGTTCTGGATAAATACGATTATCTGGATCCCAGAGAGAAAGCGTTTATCAAAAGAGTCACGGAAGGTACGATAGAGAGACAGCTGGAGCTGGACTATTATCTGGATCGGTTTTCTTCTGTTCCGGTCCGGAAGATGAAGCCTCTGATCCGCTGTCTTCTTCGCATGAGTACTTATCAGATCCTGTATATGGACGCAGTTCCCGACAGTGCGGTGTGCAATGAGGCCTGCAAGCTGGCGGCCAAAAGAGGCTTCCGTACCCTGAAAGGCTTCGTCAATGCGGTGCTGCGTAATATTTCCCGCAGCAAGGAACAGATGCCGTTGCCGGATCCCAAGGATACGGTGAAATATCTGAGCATAAAATATTCCATGCCGGAATGGATCGTGAATCTGTGGCTGCCTGCATATGGCAGAGAAGGAACGGAAACACTTTTAAAAGGACTCCTTTCCATTCATCCGGTATCCCTGCGGTTCTCCACGGAACTGACCGAATCGGAGAGAGAGTCACTGGCGGAGAAAATTGAGAAAACCGGTGTACGTCTGCAACAAAGCAGGGAACTTCCTTATGTGTATCTGGCACAGAATCTGGAAAATGTAAGTGAACTTCCGGGCTTTGCGGAAGGCAAATTTACCGTGCAGGATGCCAGCTCAGCACTTGCAGTGGAAGCGGCAGGTATATGCCCAGGTAATACGGTCATGGATCTGTGTGCGGCTCCGGGTGGCAAGACGATCCTGGCGGCGGAATTTGCAGGGGAAGCAGGCCACGTCGTGTCCCGTGATATATCGGAATACAAGACGGACCTGATCCGGGAGAATCTGGAGCGCATGAACCGTAGGAATGTGGAGGTTCAGGTGTATGATGCCACGGTGCATGATCCGGAGAAGGAAAAATATGCGGACGTGGTGCTGATGGATGTCCCCTGCTCTGGTCTTGGTGTTATGGGAAAAAAGAGAGATATCAAATATCATGCCACACCGGAAAGCCTGCAATCCATCACAGAACTGCAAAGGCAGATCGTGGCAGCCGGATGGCAGTATGTGAAGCCGCACGGTGTACTGCTCTACAGTACCTGCACGATCCACCGCGGGGAAAATCAGGAGATGGCAGTCTGGATCACAGAGAATTTCCCGTTTGTACTGGAAGAAGAGAGACAGCTTCTGCCGGGAACGGATGAGACCGACGGATTCTATTATGCAAGACTGCGCAGAAAAGCGTGAGAGATAAGAAGTAAGAGAACGAAAAATGGATACGAAAAAAGATATCAAATCCCTGAATCTGGAAGAATTGAAGACAGAGCTGGAGAGCATGGGAGAGAAGGCCTTCCGGGCAAAGCAGATGTATGAATGGATGCATGTGAAGCTGGTCAGGAGCTTTGATGAAATGACCAACCTCTCCGCAAAATTCAGGGAGCAATGTAAGGAAAAATATGAATACACTTGTGTAAACCCTGTCAGAATACAGGAGTCCAAGATCGACGGAACGAAAAAATTCCTGTTTGAATTATCTGATGGCAATGTGGTGGAAAGTGTCTGGATGCAGTATAAGCACGGCAACAGTGTGTGCATTTCTTCACAGGTGGGATGCCGTATGGGCTGTAAATTCTGTGCGTCCACGCTGGACGGACTGGAACGGAATCTGACTCCTTCCGAGATGCTGGATCAGATTTACGCCATCACAAGACTGACGGGGGAGCGGGTCTCCAATGTGGTAGTCATGGGCACTGGGGAACCGATGGATAATTATAACAATATTTTGAAATTTCTGCATCTTCTGACCGATGAGAACGGTCTGAACATCAGCCAGAGAAATGTCACGGTGTCCACCTGTGGAATCGTGCCCAGAATGCGGCAACTGGCGGATGAAAAGCTGCAGATCACACTGGCATTGTCCTTGCATGCCACCACCGATGAAAAACGAAGAAAACTGATGCCCATTGCCAACCGGTATTCTATCAAAGAGTTGATGGAAGTCTGTCAGTATTATTTCGAACAGACCGGACGAAGGATCACTTTCGAATACAGTCTGGTGGGCGGTGTGAATGATACGGAAGAGGATGCCAGGGAACTGATCGCCCTGGCGAAGCCGTTGTGCTGCCATATCAACCTCATCCCGGTCAACCCCATTAAAGAGCGGGATTATGTGCAGTCGGATACGAAGCACATTCAGGCATTTAAAAATAAACTTGAAAGTAAGATGATACATGTTACAATTAGAAGGGAGATGGGCCGGGATATTGACGGAGCCTGCGGACAGTTAAGACGCCGTCATACGCAGGAGGCGAAGAACCCGGGGGAACTCTCACAGGAGGAAGTTTGACGTGCTTAAGACGTTTTCCATAACCGATATCGGAAGGAAAAGAAAAGTAAATCAGGACTATATCTATACCTCTGAAAAACCGGTGGGAAATCTGCCGAATGTATTTATCGTGGCAGATGGTATGGGTGGTCACAATGCGGGAGACTATGCGTCCAAGGTAACGGTAGAGACCATGCTTGCCGAGATGGAGAATTCTTTTGAGAAGAATCCCACCCTGATCTTCCGCAAAGCCATTGAGGAAGCCAATGATGTAATCCGCAAGAGAGCCAGCGAGGATGAAAAACTGGAAGGAATGGGGACTACGGTTGTGGTGGCATCCTGCATGGGCAGATTCTTACAGGTGGCCAATGTAGGAGACAGCAGACTCTATGTGGTGGGCAGCAAGATCCGCCAGATCACAAGAGATCATTCGTATGTAGAAGAAATGGTACGGATCGGAGAACTGGATCGTGCCGATGCAAGGAACCATCCGGATAAAAATATTATTACCAGAGCGGTAGGGGCGGAAGACAAAGTGGAGCCGGATTTCTTTACCGTGGAATTACAGGAGGGTGAGATCGTCCTTATGTGCTCGGATGGTCTGACAAATATGCTGGAAGACGAGGAAATCCGCATGATTATCAGCGGAGCCAGAGACCTTGTGGAGAAGGCAGAGAGCCTGGTGGAGGCGGCCAATGCCAACGGCGGCAGAGACAATATCAGTGTGATACTGATCGAGCCGTGCGCGTAAATTACCCAGCTTTTTTGGAAATGGAGAGCAAGTATGATCAAAATAGGAATGATGATCGGCGATCGCTATGAGATCCTGGAAAAAATCGGAACCGGCGGTATGTCAGATGTCTATAAAGCAAAATGTCACAAGCTGAATCGCTATGTGGCGATCAAGGTATTGAAGCAGGAATTCAGCGAAAATGCTAATTTTGTATCCAAATTCCGGATCGAGGCACAGGCGGCAGCAGGACTGATGCACCCCAATATTGTCAATGTCTATGATGTCGGGGAAGAGAACGGAATCTATTATATCGTCATGGAACTGGTAGAGGGTATTACCCTCAAAAAGTACATTGAGAAGAAGGCCAGACTGTCTTACAAGGAAGCGGTAAGTATCGCCATCCAGGTAAGCATGGGTATTGAGGCTGCACATAATAATCATATTATCCATCGGGATATCAAGCCGCAGAATATTATTATCTCCAAGGACGGCAAAGTCAAGGTGACGGACTTCGGTATTGCCAAGGCAGCTACCAGTAATACCATCACTTCTAATGTCATGGGAAGTGTACACTATACTTCTCCAGAGCAGGCCAGAGGGGGGTACAGCGATGAAAAGAGTGATATCTATTCGCTGGGTATCACCATGTTCGAGATGCTGACGGGAAGAGTTCCTTTCAACGGGGAGACTACGGTTGCCATCGCCATCAAGCATATTCAGGAAGAAATGCCGTCTCCGAAGGAGTTTGTACCGGAGATCCCTTCCAGCGTAGCCAGTATTGTACTGAAATGTTGTCAGAAGTCTCCGGACCGCAGATACCAGAATATGGCAGAACTGATCGCAGATCTGAAGCAGTCCCTGATCAACCCGGAGGAAGATTTCGTGGTGAACACCGATCCGGATATGGAAGGTGGTACCCGGATGATCTCCGATGAGGATATGGCGCAGATCAAACGAAAAGTCCCTTATCAGGGAGGACGGGAATACGAAGAACCGGATCATGATGAGACCATGCGTCTGCGTTCCGATACGGAAGCCATGTATGAAAACGAAGAAGATGGCGAAGACGAAGATAATTACGACTACGACCCCAAGATGGAGCGTGTGACCACAATCCTGGCAATTGTAGCCGGTGTGGTGATCTGTATTATCCTGATCGTTCTGGCAGTGAAGATCTTCGGCGACAAAAATGAAGGAAGCAGTGACTCTGATGCAGGACCGATCATTACGACCGAAGAGACGGATGCCACAGAAGTGGAAAAGGTCTCCATGCCGGATGTAAAGGGCATGAAGGTAGAAGATGCAAAGAGCACCCTGACCAGTCTGGGAATCCTCACAGAGGTGACTTATGAGGAGTCCGACACGGTAGCGGAAGGTATTGTTATCAATACAGATGTCAGCGTGGGAGCACAGATCGATAAGGGCAGCAAGGTAACCCTGAAAGCCAGTGCAGGAACTCAGGGTGTGGAAGTACCCAATGTGGTGAATCTTACTTTTGATGAAGCCAATACACAGTTGGTAAGCAAGGGATTCCTGGTCAACAAGACAGAGAGCTATTCCGATACGGTAGAGTCCGGCCGGGTGATTTCCCAGACCCCTTCCGAGGGCAACAAAGCACCGAAGGGCAGTGTGATCACTGTGACAGTAAGTCTGGGTAAGGAAGATACCAAGATCCGTGTGCCGAATCTGATCGGTCTGTCCGAGCAGGACGGTACGGTAGAAGCCATCGAGGCAGGACTGACCGTAGGCAGTGTGACCTATATCTACAGTGACGAAGTGGGAGAAGGCATGATCTGTTACCAGAGCTATTCCCATGGCTCCTATGTGGAGCAGGGAACTTCCATTGATATCAAGGTCAGTCAGGGAGCTCAGAAGGTGACTTACAAGTGTAATGTCAGCATTGCGGCACCGACGACTTCGGAAGCACCCGGCTATGTATCGGGAATGGAAGTCAGCATCAAACTGGTGACGGATGACAATAACGTACTGCTGGATACCAAGACCAGCACTTTCCCGGTAGCTACCAATTTCAACGGTATGACTGCCTCCGGTGGTACGCTCACCATAACGTATCAGGTGACAAGCGAACCGACCACCACAACGAACCCGGATACCGGGGAGCAGGTGACGGTTCCCGGAACGACAGAAGACCGTTCCTTTACCAGAAGAGTTGAGTTCGTAAAGGAATAAGATCAAAGGCGGGAAGCTATGAAGGGCAAGATTATAAAAGGAATCGCCGGGTTCTATTACGTCCATGTAGCGGACGATGGCCATACAATGGGCACGGTGTACGAATGCAAGGCAAAAGGAGTCTTTCGCAAGGATCACAGAAAACCCCTGGTCGGGGATGACGTGGAGATGGATGTCCTGGATGAGGCACAGAAAAAAGGAAATATCAGGGAATTGCTTCCCAGACACAGTGAACTGATCCGTCCGGCGGTAGCTAATGTGGATCAGGCGCTGGTGATCTTTGCCATCACGAAGCCACAGCCGAATTTTAATCTGCTGGATCGTTTCCTGGTCATGATGCAGCAGCAGGACATTCCCTGCATTATCTGTTTTAACAAGCAGGATATTGACGAGGAAGGCAAAAAGGAAGATTATCGTGCCATTTACGAACAGGCGGGATTCCGTACGATCACGGTCAGCGCAGCCAGACAAGAAGGGATAGATACCATTCAGGAGCTGCTTCGCGGCAAGACCACTACGGTGGCGGGTCCCAGCGGTGTCGGTAAATCCTCTCTGGTAAACTGCCTGCAGTCCGGCACAGTGATGGAGACCGGCTCCATCAGTGAGAAGATCGAGCGGGGAAAGCATACTACCAGGCACTCCGAACTGATCACCATTGCACAGGATACGTATATTCTGGATACCCCGGGATTTAGCTCTCTGGGGTTGTTTCGGTTGGAGAAGGAGCAGCTGGCGGAATTTTATCCGGAGTTTGCCCCTTTTGAAAAATATTGCAGATTCGGAGGCTGCTCCCATATCTCTGAGCCGGTATGCGGTATCAAGGCTGCTGTGGCAGAGGGAGAGATCCCGCAGATACGTTATGAGAACTACTGTCTGCTCTATGATGAACTGAAAAATCAGAGAAAATATTAATTATGAGTGAAGTGCAGAATAATCTAGGGGAAAAATTCAAAGAGACCATTGCGGAAGCGATGAAGACCGGAGATTTTCATGCGTTGAACACGCTGGTGACGGATACGGTCAACGATGCCTTGCGGGAGGCGGATTTCCAGGCAAATCTGTCCAGGGAAGCCACGGAAAAAAAGGTGTGGAATTCCCAGCGCAGCTGGCAGGATAAAAGGCGGGAGGAAGTCAAGACTGAGGCAGAGATCCAGGCAGAACGGCAGCAACGGGAAAAACAGCAGGAGGAGCGCCGCAGGCAGAACGAAGAATGGCACCGGCAGCGCAGAGAGCGGGAAAAGCAGTGGGAAGAACAACGGAAGGCTCAGGCAGAGCAGAACTGTGCACGGAATCAGGCACAGCCGGTGACACCCAGAAAAGCTACTGCGGCAGAAATGACTTCTCTGGTCAAAATGGAAAAGAAGGGAAACGTGTCCGGAACATTGTGCACTGTGTTCGGCGGGATCGGACTGGGGTTCAGCGGACTGGGACTTCTGGTACAGCTGTTACTGGCAGCTTTTCAGGCAGCATCTCTGAGTGCGGCAATCCTTCCGGGAGTATTGTCTCTGGTATTTTTAGAGATGATTTCTTATGGCAACGGACAGCGTAGAAGATTAAAACGTGCGGAGAAATATCTGGAACTGTGCGGCACCAAAATGTATGGTGTGATCAACGAAATGGCCCGCTATACCGGAAAAAGTGTCCGCTATGTCAGAAGGGATCTTCGTAAGATGTTAAAAGCCGGAATGTTTCCGGACGGACATCTGGATGATAAAGAGACCTGCTTTATGCTCAATAATGTGATCTACCGTCAGTATCTGGAGACGGAGAAAGCCTATCTGGAGCAGAAGAAGATCAGTGAGCAGGAGAAGGAACAGAATACAGCGGGCACCGATACACAGGATACGGATCAGAACCGCAGAGAGCAGGAACTGCACAGTATTGTGGCAGAAGGAATGGAATACATCCGTCATCTGCGGGATCTGAATGACAGGATCGAAGGAGAAGCTATCTCTGAGAAGCTGTACCGGCTGGAAAATCTGTTGAAGGAGATCTTTGACCGAGTGCAGGAGCATCCGGAGCAGATGCACCGGATGCATAAGCTGATGGATTATTACCTGCCTACTATGTTGAAACTGGTGGAGCAGTATGCGGAATTTGACGAGATCAGCAGCCCGGGAGAAGATATTCTCGATGCCAAAAAAGAGATCGAAAAGACACTGGATATGATCAATCAGGCATTCGTTACATTGCTGAACAATCTGTTCCGGGATGCAGCCTTTGATGCGTCAGCGGATGCACAGGTATTGCAGACGATGATGGCCAGGGAAGGGCTGACGGAATCGGATTTTGTAAGAGAAAAAAGTGTATGACAAATATCCATTTTATTTTGGGGAACGCCAGGTGGATGATATGATGAGTATGGTTGCGGACGATATGAATTTAAAGGTGCGTGAGACACCGAAAAAAGCATTGTCAGCACTGTTTGAGGATCAGCCGTGTATCGTAATCGGCCGTGCATCGGATTATGCATATAAAGAACATCCGGATGCTGTACGCATCTTCCTGTGTGGGGACAAGAAAACAAGAATCTCCAAAATTGCAAAGAAACATCAGGTATCCGAATTAAAAGCCAAAATGATCGTGGATGACACAGACCGCCGGAGAAAGCAGTATCATAATTATTATTCCGGGGAAACCTGGGGATTGGCGGACAATTATGATCTGTGTTTAGATGAGTGCAAACTTGGCATTGACGGCGTGGCAGCAGTTGTTTCCGCATATATTGGCCAGATAAACGGGAAAGACTGATAAAAGAATGCAGGCCTGATGTAAAATCAGGCAGAAAGTGTTGGTATATCATGGCATATTATTTAGCAGAAGGTGCGATCGTAAAAGGTGATGTCACGATCGGCGAAGATTCAGGAATATGGTATCATGCGACGGTCCGGGGCGATACGGAAAAGATCACGATCGGAAGCCGAACTAATATACAGGATAATGCAGTTCTTCATGTTGGAGCCGGGCATGCGCTTACCATTGGGGATGATGTGACGATCGGGCACAGTGCAATCGTGCACGGATGTACGGTTGGAAATAATACATTGATTGGAATGGGAGCAATTATTTTAAATGGAGCGGTGATCGGCAATAACTGTATCATTGGGGCCGGGGCGCTTGTGACACAGAATATGGAGATCCCGGATGGCAGCCTTGCATTTGGAAATCCGGCGAAGATAAAAAGAAAACTTACGGAAGAGGAGATTGCCTCAAACCGTGACAATGCCTTATTATATGTGAAAGAAGCAAAAGATCAGCTGATGCAGATGTGATCAGAAATGGGGAGTACTATGGGAGAACAGGAGTTTTGGAATGGAAAAGAACGTTTCTTTTCAGACATCATAAATCGGGTGAATGATCTTTTGTCAGATGCATATCTGTTAATTACGAATAGGAACAGTCATGTTACTATGATTCCGGAAAAGACGGCGGCTTTTTTTGAGATGCAGGCGGGATATGTAAAAGATTTTTATCAGATATTATTGGATCATGTGCATCCGGATGACAGGCCGGAATATTTACAGGCAATGGAGAAACGCCTTCTGGGACAGAAACTTTCGGATGAGCTTTATATCCGTTTGAAAAATAAAGATCATTATGATATGTTTGGATTTTTCATGAGTGTGGTAAAAGAAGATGGAAACGAATATCTGTTGCATATTCTGGTCAATCAGAATGTGATCCCTGAGATTGATGCGCTGACAGATCTGTATGGACAGAAGAAGTTTGAGAAAGATGTGGAAGGATATATCAGAACCGGCAGAAAGGTGGCTGTTTTGGAGGTTGAGATCGATCACATGGCAGACATCAATATTTTATATGGGGCGAATTATACAGACCGTCTGCAGCGGGAGATCGCACACCATTTTATCTATATGATGGATGAAAATAAAGCGGTTTATCATATGAATAACTCCAATTGTGCATTTATTTTAAGGGATGCGGATCGGGTGGACGCAGGAATTTTCCTGGAGGAAGTAAGGAAAAATCTTGAGAAAAATATCACGTTAAACGGACGTCATTTTGAGTTGAAACTCTATGCTGCAGGTCTGATGTTAGAAAATTATAGCGGAGAGACCATGACAGTGCAGAGTAAATTAGAATACACATTAGAGAAAGCGCGTTCCGCCAGAAATCATAAACTTGTGTTCTTTAATGATATCGTAAAGACAAATGGTGGTGTAAATCTGGATTTTATGAAAATCATCCATCAGTCGGTGCTGGACGGTTGTGACGGCTTTTATGTGGAATATCAGCCAATCGTGACATCGGAAGGTGGAAAAATCGCAGGGGCGGAGGCACTGGTAAGATGGAAAAAGGAACCTTACGGGGCAGTTCCTCCGGGGCTGTTTATCGACTGGATTGAGGATAATCCGTGCATGTATGATCTTGGAAATTATGTGCTGGCAGAGGCATTGAAAAACAGTGCAGAGTTTATAAAAATTAATCCGGATTTTTTTATCAATGTAAATGTGTCTGCAAAACAGTTAGAACAAAAATCATTTCGGGATGTTGTACTTTCGCTGTTAAAAGAAAATGATTATCCGCCAAACCATCTTTGTTTAGAAATCACAGAACGCTGCAGGCAGCTTCCGATTGATGTGATCAATGAAGAAGTATGTTTTCTCCAGCAGTATGGGATCCATTTTGCGATGGATGATTACGGAACGGGAAATGCGTCTTCAAGTATCGTCTTAGGTGTGCCGATGAATGAGATCAAGATCGATATGAGTTTTATCAAAGGAATCCTGAATAATGAAAAACAGCAGATGCTGGTAAAGAATATAGTCAATTTTGCGAGATCAACAAACATGAAAAGCTGTATCGAGGGCGTGGAAGATAAATCCCTGCAGGATTATCTGAGGAGTTTCGGGGCAACCTGGTTTCAGGGATATTATTATTCCAAACCGGTTGGTGAAGAACAGTTAAAGAAACTATTACTTGAAGAGATGTACAACAAAAAGGATGCTTCCTAGTTTACAGGATGCATCCTTTTTGTCAGTATACGATTCTTATGTATTTCAATAAAAAGCAGTAAACTTTAACTTATTCTGCAATTGCATCGAGTGCCTGGGAAATGTCTGCGATCAAATCCTCTTTATCCTCAAGTCCAAGGCTGATACGGACAAGTTCAGCCGGAACACCGGCTTCTTTTAACTGTTCATCCGTCATCTGGCGATGTGTGGAGGTTGCAGGATTTAAGCAGCAGGTTCTTGCGTCAGCAACATGTGTTTCGATTGCTCCGAGTTTCAGATTCTGCATAAATGTGGATGCAGCGGCACGTCCGCCCTTTAAACCGAAGGAAACGACACCACAGCCGCCGTTTGGCAGGTATTTTTTTGCACGCTCATAATATTTATTGGAAGGAAGTCCCGGATAGTTGACATAGGCAATCTTTGGGTGCTGCTCTAAAAATTCAGCAACAGCCTGACCGTTTTCTACATGTTTTGGCATACGGACATGCAGGGACTCCAGACCGAGATTTAAAATAAAGGCACTCTGTGGGGACTGCATGCAGCCAAAGTCACGCATCAGCTGTGCAGTACATTTTGTAATGAAGGCACCTTCTTTACCGAATTTTTCTGCGTAGGTGATTCCATGATAGCTTTCATCCGGAGTACACAGTCCCGGATATTTATCAGCGTGAGCCATCCAGTCAAATTTACCGCTGTCCACGATCGCTCCGCCTAAGGCAGCTCCGTGACCATCCATATATTTGGTCGTGGAGTGGGTTACGATGTCAGCACCCCATTCAAACGGACGGCAGTTGACGGGGGTAGGGAACGTATTGTCCATCACAAGCGGAACGCCGTGTGCATGAGCCACTTTTGCAAACAGTTCGATATCTAAAACAGTGAGTGCAGGGTTGGCAATTGTTTCGCCGAACATCAGCTTTGTATTTGGCTTAAATGCGGCATTTAACTCTTCTTCGGAAGCATCCGGGGAAACAAATGTGGTCGTGATCCCCATCTTTGCCATGGTAACGGCAAGCAGGTTGAAAGTTCCGCCATAGATAGAGGAGGAAGCAACGATGTGATCGCCGCATTCACAGATGTTGAACATGGCAAGAAAATTGGCTGCCTGTCCGGAAGAAGTTAACATCGCAGCCGAACCGCCTTCCATAGCTGCAATCTTTGCAGCGACGATATCGTTGGTAGGATTCTGAAGGCGGCTGTAAAAATAACCGTCGGCTTCCAGGTCAAAAAGTTTTCCCATATCCTCGCTGGTACTGTATTTAAAAGTGGTCGACTGGATGATCGGCACCTGTCTCGGCTCTCCATTGCCGGGTGTGTAACCCGCCTGCACACATTTTGTTCCCATTCTGTATTCACTCATAGTAATCTAATCCTCCGTTTCTGCACTGTTTTAAAATAACAGCCGCATTAAAAAATTCTTCGCAATTCATCACATTAATAAGAAAAAGCACATAAAGGTATCGTATCATCTCAGGGGATATTTTACAAGGGAATATCTTTTGATTTTAAAAGATTTGTGATACAGTAAGGAAGAAAAAATACAGAGTATGTCAGGTTTGAATAAAAAGAGAGAAGTGTGATTGAAACATGAGAGTGCAGCCATTCCAGACATTAAAACATTATAATAAGAAAAATCTTCCGAAAGATATTTTAGCGGGAATTATTATCATGGCAGTTTCCATTCCGATTTCTATGGGATATGCGCAGATTGCGGGACTTCCGGCAGTTTATGGACTGTATGGTTCGGTGTTCCCGATCATTTTATTTGGATTGTTTTCCACGTCGCCGCAGTTTATTTTTGGTGTGGATGCAGCTCCGGCTGCGCTGGTCGGATCTGCTATTGTCGGGCTTGGGATAGAGGGCGGTACAAAAGAAGCCATGGCAGCAGTTCCTGTACTGACTTTTTGTGTGGCACTGTGGCTGCTGGCATTTTATTTTATGAAAGCAGGAAAACTGGTCAATTTTATCTCGGCACCGGTCATGGGGGGATTTATCACCGGAATCTGTACGACGATTATTCTGATGCAGGTGCCAAAACTGATGGGCGGCACAGCAGGTGTCGGGGAACTTTTAGAACTGGCAGAGCATATCGCAGAGACTGTGAAAACAATCAATCTGCCCTCACTTGTGATCGGACTTACCGCACTTTTCATTCTTCTGGTTTCAAAAAAATTAATTCCCAAATTTCCGATGGCAGTTGCATTGATGGCAGCCGGAGCATTGATGACACGGTTTTTACCGGTCAGGGAGTGGGGCGTACAGACGCTTGCAGCAGTAGAACCCGGAATGCCGGAATGGAGTATACCGGATTTTTCAGTGATTGCACCGAAGGATGCAATCATCACAAGCCTGTCGGTTGCCGTTGTCATAATGGCTGAGACTTTGCTCGCAGAGAACAGTTTTGCTCAGAAAAACGGTTATAAGCTTGACGATAATCAGGAACTTTTTGCATTTTCCATAGGAAATTTTGTCGCAGCGTTTACCGGCTGCTGTCCGATCAATGGATCGGTATCACGTAGTGCAATGGGGGAACAGTATCAGGCAAAAACACAGCTTACCGGTATCATGGCAGGGGTGTCGATGATCATTCTTCTTTTATGTGGAACCGGTTTTATCGGGTATCTGCCGATTCTGGTGCTGACGGCGATCGTGATTTCGGCACTGCTTGGTGCGACGGAGTTTGAACTTGCGGTCAGATTGTGGAAAGTCAGCCGGACGGAGTGTTTCATTTTTATAGGTGCATTTTTTGGTGTATTGATGCTTGGCACGATTAACGGCGTTCTGATCGGAATTATCCTTTCTTTTACGGAAATGATCATCCGTACTTCAAAACCGGCAAGATGTTTTCTGGGAATCCAGCCGGGGCATCAGCATTTCAGAGATCTGCGGGAAGGCAGCCAGATCCATGCGGTGGAGGGAGTTTTGATTTACCGTTTCAGCAGCAATTTGTTTTTTGCCAATATCGGGGTGCTGCAAAAGGATATCGAGGAGCATATCAAAGATGACACGAAAGCAGTCATTCTGGATGCCGGAGGAATCGGAAGTCTGGATATCACAGCGGCAGACCGTCTGGAGATCCTGTACAAATCTTTGAAGGAAAAAGGAATCCGTTTCTATATGACAGAGCACATCGCAGACGTGAATGAGCAGCTTCGAAAATTAGGTCTTGGCTATCTCATCGAGGAAGGCTGTGTGCGGAGAACCATACATATCGCGGTAAAAGATATGAGAATGAACAGAGCGAATCCTCTTGTGAGCGGGGTAGATCATGAGGAGCGGAGCGCGTAAAGGAAACGTGCGGATAACCGTGTGCAGGAATTTGTCTGGGCATTTGGTTCGGAAACGGAAGAAGAAATCGAAAGACAGATTGTGCTGCAGATTGAGCAGTTAAAAAAGACTGGGGATGTCGAAAATCTGTTTCATGGCCGCTGGGCACACATGGAGGCACTCGATGAGGATGAGTGGCTGGAACATTTAGAGGAGCACTTAAAGGAAATCGTCAATATCTCCGGCAAGGACGAGATGACGTTAGCGGGCAAACTGGAGGCACACCGGAAAGAAGTGCATGACCGTATCGCAAAAGAACATCCGGAGCTGGCAGAGCGTTTTAAGGAGCGCAGGCATCTTCTGGATGAGCATTTAAAAGAGCACAGACCGGAGGTGTATGAGCTGGTGTTAGAGCTGCGGGAGAAGAGGAAAGAGTAGAAAAAGGAACTAGTGAAAATTCATAAAGATAACAGGAAATATAAAATTATAATGACATATGTATAAACTTATGTTATCATTCATCCAAAGCATTACATTCTAGCAAAATCTACAAGGCAGACTGTGAGAAATTATATCATAGTATAAGCCGTTTTTAAAACAAGTCAAAACCACGTTAATGGCTGCATATCAATACGCGAGCTACAACGTCGGATATCAGAATTTTCAATGCTTTTAAATTACCAGCAAACAAAAGTAAAAGCAGGGAGAATTCGAAAATATCAGGCGATTCTCCCGAATAAAAGGGAGGAAACGATTATCGCGCAAAAGACAAAGAAATCGTCATCAGACAATGCCAAAAAGATCCAGTGGCATCCTGCGTTTTATGCAGCAGCGGAACTGGAACTAAAAGAAAACATTGAGGAACTTGATTTAATCTCGGAGTATCATCTGAGTAAAGAACCGATTCGTATCGATCTTCTGATCATAAAAGAAGAAAATGCAGACAAAGTGATGAAAAATGAAATCGGTCATATCATGCGAAAGTACAATGTGTTAGAATACAAAGGACCGGGAGATGAACTGTCGATAGACACCTTTTACAAAACACTTGGATATGCCTGCCTTTATAAAGGATATGGGAAAACAATCGATGAAATCCCGGCGGACGAACTGACCGTGTCATTGTTCCGTGAAGCATATCCAAGAGAACTGTTTTTTGAATTAGAACGAAAAGGATATGTACTGGAAGAAAAATATCCAGGTATTTATTACGTGAGCGGGAACATTTTATTCCCGGTGCAGATTGTGGTGATCAGCAGGTTGAACCGGACTATGCACAGCAGCCTAAGAATCTTATCTGCAAATGCCGATATAGAGGATATCAGGAAGTTTTTAGAACAGACAGAAAATATGAAGACACCGCGGGAGCGGAATAATATAGATGCGGTATTACAGGCGAGTGTTAGTGCGAACTATGAAATATATCAGAAGGTAAGGAGGGCAAATGGTATGTGCGAAGCATTACGGGAATTAATGAAAGATGAAATAGAGCAGGATGTAGCAAGAGGAGAAGCGAGAGGAGAAGCGCGTGGAATTATTGACACATGCTATGATCTTGGATTGAAGGAAGACGCAATTTTGGAGCGCTTGCAGAAAAAATTGAACATATCACTAAAGACTGCGCAGGAATACCTAAAGACTTTCGGAAAGCAGATGATATAAGTTAAACGTACACATTTTCGGGAAAACGATCATATTTTATAGATATGTTGTAAAATAGTGTTTTTCCACGAATATGTATAAAAATAAAGCATTACATTCTAACAAAATCTATTAGGCAAACTGTGAGAAATTATCTCACAACATAAGCCGTTTCAAAACAAATCAAAACCACGTTAAGGCTGCTTATCAACATACGAGTCACCACGTCGGATATCAGAATTTTCAATGCTTTTAAATCACCAGCCAAATAAAAGAAAAAGCAGGGAGAATTCGAAAATATCACGCGACTCTCCCGAACAAAAGGGAGGAAACGATTATCGCGCAAAAGACAAAGAAATCGTCATCAGACAATGCCAAAAAGATCCAGTGGCATCCTGCGTTTTATGCAGCAGCGGAACTGGAACTAAAAGAAAACATTGAGGAACTTGATTTAATCTCGGAGTATCATCTGAGTAAAGAACCGATTCGTATCGATCTTCTGATCATAAAAGAAGAAAATGCAGACAAAGTGATGAAAAATGAAATCGGTCATATCATGCGAAAGTACAATGTGTTAGAATACAAAGGACCGGGAGATGAACTGTCGATAGACACCTTTTACAAAACACTTGGATATGCCTGCCTTTATAAAGGATATGGGAAAACAATCGATGAAATCCCGGCGGACGAACTGACCGTGTCATTGTTCCGTGAAGCATATCCAAGAGAACTGTTTTTTGAATTAGAACGAAAAGGATATGTACTGGAAGAAAAATATCCAGGTATTTATTACGTGAGCGGGAACATTTTATTCCCGGTGCAGATTGTGGTGATCAGCAGGTTGAACCGGACTATGCACAGCAGCCTAAGAATCTTATCTGCAAATGCCGATATAGAGGATATCAGGAAGTTTTTAGAACAGACAGAAAATATGAAGACACCGCGGGAGCGGAATAATATAGATGCGGTATTACAGGCGAGTGTTAGTGCGAACTATGAAATATATCAGAAGGTAAGGAGGGCAAATGGTATGTGCGAAGCATTACGGGAATTAATGAAAGATGAAATAGAGCAGGATGTAGCAAGAGGAGAAATGCGCGGCAGAGTGGAAGGAATTGTAGATACATGTTGTGATCTAGGGTTGCCAGAAGACGCTATTTTAGAGCGGTTGCAGAAAAAACTAAATATATCATTACAGACTGCCCAGGAATATCTAAAGACTTTTGGAAAACAGATCGTAAAAAATTAACGAACGTCAGGAAAATCAAAAACATATGAACTATCAGCAAAAAGATTTAGTGAGAATAGCAAAACGGGAAAACAATACCAAAAGAAATTATCTGGTAGTAGATCCACTGCAGGGAAAGCATGTTCCGGTAGAACCTTCGAAAGCATTGAATCTTTTCAAAAGTCTTGCAGAGAAGCTTCAGGGAAAATATGAAGGCGAGAGACTGCTTTTGATCGGTTTTGCGGAAACCGCGACAGCAATCGGTGCACAGGCTGCGATCACATTGGGAACAAAGTATATCCAGACAACACGGGAAGTAATACCGGATGCCAGATATTTATTTTTTTCGGAAGCGCACAGCCATGCGACTGAGCAGAAATTAGTAAAAGATGATATAGACCGTGTGATAAATGATATCGACAGGATTGTATTTATAGAGGATGAGGTGACCACCGGGAATACGATCATGAATATCATTAAGATCATAACAAAAGAGTATCAGAAAAAAATAAAATTTGCAGTTGCTTCATTGTTAAATGGAATGACAGAAGAATCCTTAAAAATTTATCAGGATGAAAAAATAGAACTTCATTATCTGGTAAAAACGGATCATTCCGGATACGGTACGGTTGCGGAGCAGTATAGATGTGATGGTTTATATATTTGTGCGATACCGGAGAATCATACGCAGGAAAGCGCGGATATTGATGTGCAATCGGAGAAGAATATGCGGGAACATATCATATCGATTCCCGGATGGATGAATGCAAGACGTTTCGTTGACGCAAAACAATATGAGGCTGCATGTAAAAAACTTGCGAAAACCGTGATCACAGAGACTGTTGTGAAACAGGGTGAACGTGTACTTGTGATTGGCACGGAAGAGTTTATGTATCCGGCACTTCTGACAGGGTACGAAATCGAAAAAATGGGATGTGTTGTCCGCTGCCATTCTACGACTAGAAGTCCGATCGCGGTCAGTACCGAGGAAGAGTATCCACTGCATTGCAGATATGAACTGCGCAGCTTATATGATCCGGATCGAAAGACTTTTATTTATGATTTGGAAAACTATGACAGGGTTATCGTTATGACGGATGCAGCATTAGCGTCGTTAAAAGGATTAGAAACGCTGATTTACGCACTTCGGATGAAAAATGAAAATATAACGGTGATACGCTGGTGTTAAAGAGGGCACAGGAATAAGGGCATAATGTGAAAATAAAATTTTTCCCATACGAAATTTGTGTCTCAGCAGCAAACATGCGATGTAATGGAAAGCAGGAAAGAATGGAGACAAGATTAAATGAGAAGTTCATACCGGGATGAGGACGTGACTCTTCTGTTAAAAGATATCACCGGCATGGTGCAGCCACAGCCGACCGAAGAGAGAGAAAAACTGATACAGGCGGGAAAACATTACAGTGAAATGCTGCCGGTCGAATATGTCCCGACAGAAAAATATATGCAGGTGTACCGGGAAGCGTTGAAAAATTATGCAAAACCGGTAGCACTTGCTGTCGGAAGACTTGCAGATAAGATCATTGAAAAAAAGGGACAGGACATTGTGCTCGTCTCACTGGCTCGCGCCGGTATTCCAATCGGAATTTTAGTCAAAAGATATATTGCAAAAAAATATCAGGTCAATGTACCGCATTATTCCATTTCCATCATCCGCGGCAGAGGGATTGATGACAATGCGATGAAATATCTGTTAAGCCGGTATGAACCGGGACAGTTATTGTTCGTGGACGGATGGATCGGAAAGGGCGCGATTTTAAATGAATTAAAAAAGGATCTTGCGCAGTATGAAGGTGTGTCATCCGATATCGCAGTCATTGCCGATCCTGCTAATGTGACAGAACTGTGCGGCACACACGATGATATTTTAATACCGAGTTCCTGTCTTAACAGCACTGTGTCAGGACTGATCAGCAGGACATTCTTAAGGAGTGATATCATTGGAAAAGATGATTTCCATGGAGCCGTCTATTACGGAGAATTAAAAGATTCGGATCTGTCCTATGAATTTATCCATACGATCGAGAACGAGTTTGAGATGGATGTGGAAAAAGAAAATAAGTGTGTGGAAAGCTCTGGTATTGACGAGGTAAAACAGATTGCAAAGACATTTGATATTGATGATATCAATCTGATCAAACCGGGAATCGGAGAGGCGACAAGAGTATTGCTGCGAAGAGTTCCATGGAAGATCCTGATTGAT
>OMGY01000972.1_pt1 | contig 29328 bp, 23 predicted proteins | sample 1674461 | NCBI WGS metagenome assembly OMGY01 (sample SAMN05578579, study PRJEB25193) | human gut metagenome | biome: Human Microbiome; feature: human-associated habitat; material: feces | host: Homo sapiens | place: USA:Birmingham | reverse complement strand
ATACAGAAGTTTTCCACAGGTTTAAATGTAATATAATGTCCTTGTAAGTAAAAAAATAAGCACTAATATATAAATATTAATGCTTACTTTTATAATTATTTTTCTTCATAGAATCTTACATTTTTTATAACTATGTCTATACTTCCATCTGGATTTTGCCTTACACTGTATTTCATTGGATCTTCAAAATCTGTTAAGTCTGCTTTTATATCAAATCCATTATCTGTTTTGATACCTCTTTTTTTAAGTTTTTTCTCAACCCATTTCTTATCTATATTAAAACTTTCATCTAAGCCTTTATCTTCCATATGTTCTTTAAAGCTTTCTTTAAGTTCATCACTTTTTATAGAGTTTTCTACAAATTCATTTAAGTCAATTTCATGTTTTTCTTTTAATGTATAGTTTAATATACTTCTTACTTCTTCTGCTTGCTTTATATCCTCACTTAAAGCATTTGTTATCCAATTTTCAGCTGTATTTTTAAATACTTTTGTCTTATATTTATCATCATCAACTCTTTCTGCATTTAAAAATTCTGTTATAAACTTAGACTCTGTTTCTGCTTTTTCTGCATCTTTATCTAAAAGTCTTAATTGATATTCATCATTCATTCCACTTACACCAATCAATGCACATTGCTTTTGTCTTCCAGTCTCTGGTATACCTATTTCATTAGCAACCATTTGTATATTAAATTTTTCATCTACGAATTCTATAGAGTGAGTATATAATTTTTTATAATCTAGCTTTAATATAGCTACATACTTTTCATCCTTTACTGTATATAAACAAATAGCTAAATCACAAGATTCCAACTCTGAATTTATTTTCATAATATCAAATAAGTATGCTGCTATCTCTTTTGAATTTTCTAAAAATGTATTTTCATCATATATAATTTGTTCACAACAATTTCTAACTACATTGTCATTATAATTTTTAAAAACACCTTTTCTTAAATCATCATCTTTTGTAACTCTTTTTATAATTTTTTGAAAAAACTTATCTACTTCTGGATTAATTTTTCCTTCAAAATCATTTAATATAGGTACATCGCTATTCTTATCTAAAACATGTACAATAAATTTGTGTATTATCATAATTCCCACCTCAAATTAATTATTTTTTCTTAGTTTTTCAATTAGATTTTTTATATCATTTGGCAACTCTGCTTTAAACTCTAAATTTTCCTTAGTTCTTGGTTGATTAAATGATAAACTATATGCATGTAAAGCTTGTCTATTTATAAGGCTTTCATCTACATATCCATATAGCTCATCTCCAATTATACCATGTCCAATATGTGACATATGTACTCTTATTTGATGTGTTCTTCCAGTTTCTAGTTTTACTTCTACCACAGTCGCATCATTTAACCTCTCTAAAACTTTATAATGTGTTATTGATGCTTGTCCTTTTTCATCAACTATTCTCTTTATACTATCTTCAGTTGGTCTATATATAGGTTCATTTATAGTTCCTTCATCATTTTCTATGATACCTTTAACTACTGTTATATATTTTTTTTCAACAGCATCATTTCCCATATCAACAGATAATGTATGATGTGCATAAGCATTCTTAGCAACTATAACAAGTCCTGAAGTATTCATATCTAATCTATTCACAAATCTTACTTTTACCTTTTCATTTTTTTCCTTTATATAGTATGTAATTCCATTTGCTATTGTATTATCAAAATGACTTTTAGTTGGATGTACTACCATAAAAGGAGGTTTATTAACCATTATTATATCAAAATCATCATATAATATATTTAAGTTTAAATTTTGCGGCTCAAAGTTTGCCATTTCCTCTTCTATCTTTACTTCTATTAAATCACCTTTTTTAAGCTTTGTACTTGGCTTTTTAAAAACTCCATTTACAAATACACTCTGCTCTCGTTTCATCTTCGATATTGACCTTACAGAAAAATTTAATTTATCCAATAAAACTTCCTTTAGAGTTAATTCTTCTTCATTTGTATACGATATAAGGTTGTATTTTTGGTCTTCTTTTTTAAACAAATTTACACCATCCTTCATTAATAATAACATTATCTATTTTATACTATTTTTTTAAAATAGATAAGGATTTTTTGTAGCTATAAAAATTATATTTATATAATAGTACATATTTTAATTATAAAGTAACTAATTAACTTTCCAAATTATGCTATAATACAAAGTATAAAGGGGTGTAGAGATGAGAAGAATTATAACTATAAATTCAAATCAAGTAAATAAATCTGTTGAGACAAAAAAAATACTAACAGAAAAACTAACCAATGCTGGATTTGAAGTAACATATGAGTTTTGTCAAGATGCCGAACTTATAATATCAATTGGTGGAGATGGTTCTTTTTTAAAGACCGTTCATGATTTTGACTTTACTAAAACTCCTATAATAGGAATAAATACAGGTCATCTTGGTTTTTTCCCAGAAATATCACCTAACCATATAGATAGTTTTATTAAATCTTATAAGAATAATGATTTTTTAGTGCAAGATATATCCTTACTCAAAGCCAATATATGCACTAATAATTGTAACTCTAATATGTATGCCATAAATGAGGTTGTAGTAAAAGGGGATAAATCTAGAACTATACACCTTAGTTTAGATGTTAATGGTAGGCATATACAAAATTTTAGTGGCGATGGAATGATTATATCTACTCCGACTGGCTCTACAGCTTATAATTATGCTGCTGGTGGAAGTATAGTAGACCCTGGATTAAACCTTATGCAACTTACACCACTTTATCCTATAAACACAAATGCATATAGATGTTTTACATCTAGCATAATTTTTTCTAGTGAGTCTATAATAAAAATAATACCTGAATATAGATTTGAAGATTCTATTCTAATAGTAATAGATGGAGTTGAATATAGATTTAATCATATGTCTAATATAGAGGTATCTATCTCTGATTTAAAAATAAAACTACTTAGAATGTTAGATTATGAATTTTGGAGTAGAGTTTCAGAAAAATTTTTATAATATCTTGGAGGAAATACATATGAAAATTGGAGTAATGAGTGATACTCATGGAAGTTTAACTTATTTTGAAAAAGCATTAGATGTATTATCTGATTGTGATGTTTTAATCCACGGTGGAGATATACTTTATCATGGTCCTAGAAATGATATACCTGAAGGGTATAATCCAAAAGGTTTAATTTCTAAAATAAATTCTTTAGATAATATAATCATAGCTAGAGGTAACTGCGATGCTGATGTAGATCAAATGGTAATAAATCATCCTATACAAAGTCCTTATGTTATGAGCCAATTTGGTGAAACTAGAATAGTTACCACTCATGGTTATACAGATTCTAAAGAAGATACAATTAATAAGGCTAAGAGTATGGGAGCTGATATACTTATCCTTGGCCATACACATGTTAAAGAATTATATCTTGACGAAAATTTAGTAGTTCTAAACCCTGGAAGTACTTCTATACCTAAGGATGGTACTCATTCTGTAGCTATAATAGATATTATTCAAAGTGAAGACGAAATTGATATGAATTTTAATTTAATAGATATTAATACTAAAAATATAATAAACCTTGACTAATATATAAAATTTTTAAGGAGTGGTATACTTACCACTCCTTATTTTATTATTAATCATCTGAAGTTTTTATATCATGGACACTCTTACTCTCTTTGCTACTTTTACTATCACTAATGCTCTTACTATTATTTACTGGTTTATGTTTAGTTATTTTCTTTTTATCTTTAACAGGCTTACTAATATGAGAATGTTTACTATCATTTGAACTTTTACTATTGTGCGAATGATTTGTTTGTTTCATAGTATTTATGCTCCTTTAATATATTATTAATCCTCTTCTTCATCTTCTTCGTCACAGTCTCCATTCATACCATCTATTCTACATTTATGTTTTTTACCACAGCAACCACAAGTAACATAAATATTTATAGGAGTATGAACAGTTATTGGTCCAATATTATTAGTTGCATTTGATTGGTTATCGTTATTAGCATTTGATGTAGCTGTTGCATCTGCATCTGCATCTGTATCTACATCAGTGTCTACATCTGTGTCTGCTTCGGCTTCTACTTCTACATCTGTATCAGCTTCTGCTTCTGCTTCTGCATCAGCTTCTGCTTCTGCGTCTGCTTCTGCTTCTGCTTCTGCTTCTGCTTCTGCTTCTGCTTCTGCATCTGCGTCAGCTTCTGCTTCTGCGTCGGCATCAGCATCTGCTTCTGCTTCTGCTTCTGCTTCTGTTTCTGCTTCCGCATCTACGTCTGCTTCTGCTTCTGCGTCGGCATCAGCATCTGCTTCTGCATCTACGTCTGCTTCTGCTTCTGCTTCTGCTTCTGCTTCGGCTTCTGCTTCTGCGTCGGCATCTGCTTCTGCTTCTGCTTCTGCGTCTGCTTCTGCTTCTGCTTCTGCTTCGGCTTCTGCGTCAGCGTCTGCGTCTGCGTCTGCATCTGCTTCTGCTTCTGCTTCTGCTTCTGCTTCGGCATCAGCATCTGCGTCTGCTTCTGCGTCAGCTTCAGCGTCTGCTTCTGCGTCTGCGTCGGCATCGGCATCAGCATCAGCATCTGCGTCTGCTTCTGCTTCTGCGTCAGCATCTGCGTCTGCATCAGCTTCTGCACATGCATCGGCTTTAGCATCTACATCTGCTTCTGCTTCGGAATCTACATCGGCATCTGCATCTGAGTCTGCGTCGGCTTCTGCTTCTGCTTCTGAATCTACGTCTGCATCTGCGTCTGCTTTTAAATCTGCATCTGCATCTGAATCTGAATCTGCTTTTGAATCGGCATCTGAATCTGAATCAGCATCTGCATCAACATCTGCTTCTGCTTTTGCTTTTGCTTTTGCTTCTAATTCAGCTTCTAACATTGATTTTAATTTTGATTGTAAATCCATGTTAGCATCTAAATCCATATCTATATCTTCTTTATGTTTATTTTTTGGCTCTTTATGATGCTTGTCTTCTTTCATTTCTTTTTTTCTTTTTTCTCTTTTTTCTTTAAGATGTCTTCTCTTCTCATTATCTAGCTTATTTGATGATGGGGATACTCTTCTTGTTTCAACTTTTGGTTTTGGCATATATGTTATTCGCCTCCAGGGGAATTTGATTAAGTAGATTATTTATCTACTTAATAATATATATTATTTATTTAGACAAATTGTTACAATTTATCTAAAAATAATATTAAATTTAAATAAAAAAAACAGCCCTATATAGGACTGTTTTTTATTTAAGTTTAGCACGCTTTTTATCTTTGCGCATATTTTTGTGCTATTTTAACTATTAAATTTGAACACTTTTCTAATGCAATTATTGGAATACACTCATTTTTACTATGGAAATTAAGCCCTCCTGTAAATATATTTGGACACGGTAACCCCATAAATGATAGTCTAGCTCCATCTGTACCACCTCTAATTGGTACAATTATTGGAGTTATATCACATTCCTTCATAGCTTCCTCTGCTATATCAACAATAAACTTAACAGGTTCTACTTTTTCCTTCATATTATAGTATTGGTCATTTAACTCTAAAGTAACTCTTCCATTATATTTTTCACTTACTTTAGATATAGCATCTTTCATATATTGCTTTCTATGTTCAAATTTCTCCTTACTATGGTCTCTTATTATATAAACCATGGTTACATTTTCAACATTTCCATTTATATCATTTAAGTGATAAAATCCCTCATATCCTTCTGTAGTCTCTGGTCTCTCACTCTGAGGGAACATTTGTGATATTTCTGCCGCTATATGTAAGGCATTTATCATCTTATTTTTTGCTGCCCCTGGATGTACATTTCTTCCCTGTATAGTTATCTTAGCTGCTGCGGCATTAAAGTTCTCATATTGAAGTTCTCCCATTATTCCACCGTCAATAGTATATGCATACTTTGCACCAAACTTTTCAACATTAAATAAGTCTGCTCCCCTACCTATTTCTTCATCTGGTGTAAATCCAATTTTTATATCCCCGTGTTTTATTTCTGGATTATTTACTAAATACTCTATTGCAGTAACTATCTCTGATATACCAGCCTTATCATCTGCACCTAACAATGTTGTCCCATCTGTAACAATTAAATCTTCACCTATAAATTTTTTTAGATCTGGATAATCTTTAGGTGATGTTATTATATTTAATTCTTCATTTAAAACTATATCTTTGCCATCATAATTTTTTATTATCTTAGGCTTAACATTTTTACCAGTAACATCTGGTGCTGTATCTAAATGTGATATAAATCCTATAGTTTCTACACCTTCTGTATTTCCTCTTAATGTTGCCATGACATAACTATTTTCATCAACATGTGCATCTTCTAACCCTAAAGATTTAAGTTCCTCTACTAAATAATTAGCAAATACTCTTTGTCCTTCACTTGATGGACAATTTGAATTATTAGGATTTGCAGTTGTATCAAAAGTAACATATTTTAAAAATCTTTGAACTACATTTTCTCTCATATTCAACCCTTCCTTTATATTTACCGTTAAATTTTGTATATAAAGCTTATTATAACCATTATATTATAATACGATATTAAAGTATATCTAGTTTTAGTACATAGTGTATATTTTTGTTGCTTTAATAATCAAATCTTATTTATATTATTTATTTATTATCAATTAATAATTCCTAAAAATAAAAAGTTTACTTATTTTGAGCAATACGTCAGCAAAATACTTTATATCACCAACGACTTTGTCCGTTACTCAAAATCTTTTTATGTTCAAAACTAGTTGATTGGTATTGCTTAAATTCAGAAGTTATATACATTTTTAAAGTATTATAATATCCTTAAGTATAAAAAAAAATAAAACACTATATAGTGTTTTATTTTATGTGAAAATTCTTACCTTTTTTATTCTATTTTTATCTAAACTTTCTATACAGAATTTTATATTATCTACCTCGATTACTTCATTTTCTTCAGGTAAGCGTCTTAGATGTCCTATTATATATCCTCCTATAGAATCAAATTCTTCTGATTCTAATCTTACACCTATGAGTTCATTTACATCTGTAATTTTTATACTTCCGTCTACAATGTATTCATCTTCTTTTATTACTTGTATTTCTTCTTCTTCCTCATCATATTCATCTTCTATATCGCCAACTATTACTTCAACCAAATCTTCTATAGTTATAAGTCCTGCTGTTCCTCCATACTCATCTACAACTATAGCCATTTGACTTTTTTCTATTTTCATTTCTTCAAGTAATTGTGTTATTTTTTTAAACTCATATGTGAAGAATGGCTCTCTTATATAATCTTTTATATTAAATTGTTGTATTTCTTCATCACTTAAAAAGATTATGTCTTTTATATTTAAAATACCTATTATATCATCTATAGATTCATTATATACAGGCATTCTACTAAACTTTTCATTTTTAAACATTTCTATTATTTCTTCATATTTATCTTCGCTATTTATAGCTATCATATCTAACCTTTGTACCATAGCTTCTTTAGCTTGCATGTCACCAAATTGGAATACATTGTTGATTATTTGTCTTTCTTCTATTTCAAGAACTCCTTCTTCATGACTTACATTTACCATAGTTTTTAACTCTTCTTCAGTTATATATGGTTGATTGCTTTTATCTTTTACACCTAATATTTTAAATATTACTCCTGTAACTAGGTTAAATACCCATACTACAGGTTTTAATATAAATATAATTACCTTTATTGGCCTTGATACAAAGATAGCAACTTTCTCAGAATTATTAGCAGCTATAGTTTTAGGCGTTATTTCTCCAAATAATAATACTAAAACTGTCATTACTGCAGTAGCTACAGGTACACCATTACTTCCAAGCAATGTCATAAATAAGGATGTAGATATAGATGTTGCTGCTATATTTACAACGTTATTTCCAACCAATATAGTACTTAATAACTTATTTGAGTCCTCTATTAAGCTCGCAACTAGCTTTGCTCCCTTAACGCCCTCTTCTTGCATATGCCTTATTCTTATTTTACTTAATGACATTAGTGATGTTTCTGATGCAGAGAAAAAACCTGATCCTATAAGTAGTATCACTAATGCTATAGTTTGAATCAAAATACCGGTCGAATCCAACCTTTACCACACTCCTAATTTTTTATTTTAATTGTAATAGATTATATCATACTTAACTGTGTTTGGTAAATAATATAAACTCTTATAATTTCTTATATTATATTTTGCACTTTATATAATCAGTATTCAAATTATATTTTTCTCTCAGTATATATTATAATTTATATATTTATATAATCATATTTTATGTTGTATTCTATAAAATTATATATCTCGGATAAAATATGCACTCCTTTCACATAATAATATCAGATTAAATAAGGAGGTATATTTATGAAAGATTTACTTGAAAAAGGTGCTGTACTCCAACGAGATAAAGAAACATACGCTATAGCACCTCATATCCCTGCAGGGCTAGTTACATCAGATCAACTTAGAAAACTTGCTGATGTTGCAGATAAATATAATGTTTCTGCAATAAAAATTACAGCAGCACAACGTATAGCTTTAGTAGGACTAAAAGAGGATGATATAGACAGTGCTTGGAATGACTTAGGCATGAAGCCTGGTGCTGCAATTGGGCTATGTGTAAGAAGTATAAAAACTTGTCCTGGAACAAGTTTTTGTAAGAGAGGTTTTAGAGATTCTGTATCTATGGGATTAAAGCTTGATGATAGATACCATGGTATGGATCTTCCTAATAAGTTAAAAATAGGTGTTAGTGGCTGTCCAAATAGTTGTGCTGATAACCATACACGTGATATCGGTTTAATGGGAACTCCTAAAGGATGGACAGTTTTCGTTGGAGGAAAAGGCGGAACAATACCTAGACTTGGTGATAGGCTTATAATGAACGTTCCTGATGATAAAGTTTTAGAGTTAGTAGACGAAATAGTTAATATATATTCAAATAATGCAAATAATAAACAACGTTTAGGTTCATATATTGATTCTATAGGTTTTGATACATTTAAATCTATGATAAATTTAGACAAATATATACAATAAATCTTTTTTTATCTTAAAAATTATCACATTTCGCCTAAATATACATATGTTATATTAAGAGAAGCTTGTTGAAGGTTTCTCTTAAATAAAACTAAAACTTTAAAACAAAACTCCTGTAAATATTTTAGTGATCGGATATAAATAAAAATTCTCCCCATATTTTAAACCACCTATTTCTCCCCCCCGTAGGTGGTTTTTTTTCTATTATAATGTATATAAAATAATAATTTGTTAATACTTATTACTGAGAGCGGAAATTATATATCTCTCCCCCTAATAAGTATATATGGCGCCTACAAACTCCCCCTTGTAGACGCCACTTTTTTTAATTATATTCTCATTAATTTATTATCAAATCCTAAATTATATCTATCATTTGTTATAAATGCTAATATATTTAATGCATTTTCATGAATTTCTGTTTGGGTTAATTTTTACTTATAAGTAAAATATTTATTTTACTCTAATTACTAATCTCAAAATCATTATTCATAAGTTTAAAGTTATCTTTTATATTTTCTGTCAAATATATTTTTTTATCATTTGTTATAAATATTGCATCTACATTATCTAAATTCTCTACAAATTTAAGACCTTCTTTTACCCCCTTTGTAAAAGTTAATGTAGATAAAGCATCTGCATCTATTGAATTATCTGCAATTATAGATACACCAGCTATATCAGTTTCATATGGATACCCTGTTTTAGGATTTAAAATATGATGATATCTTACTCCATCTTCTTCTATAAATCTTTCATAGATTCCACTTGTTACAACTGTTTTATCAAAAACCTCAACTGCACCAATAACTTTACCTCTATCGCTAAATGGATCTTGTATACCTACCTTCCAGTTATTATCTGAGTTCTTTGATCCTAATGCATATATATTTCCACCTAAATCGATTATCGCACTTCTTATACCTTCTTGTTTAAGTATCTTAACAACCTCATCAGCTGCATATCCTTTTGCTATACTTCCAAGATCTACTTCCATACCTTCTTTAATTAAGAATGCTTCTTTTGTATAGTCATTTATTTCAATATTGTTATAATCTATGTAACCTATGGTTTCATTTATTTCATCCTTACTTGGTACTTTAGCACCTTCAAGACCTATACTCCATAATTTAACTAATGGACCTATAGTAATGTCATAACTACCATTAGATAATTTTGAGTATTCTATTCCCTTTTTTAATATATCATAACTTAAATTACTAAGTTTTACTTTCTCTACTCCAGCACTTTCATTCAACTTTGTTATTTCAGTATTTTCTTTATTAATACTAACTAAATCTTCTATCTCTACAATCTTTTCAAATACCTTATCTAAAATTTTCTGATTACCTCCATCATAAAGCGTTATACTTATTGGAGTCCCCATAAATATTTCTGTTTGGCTTATTGGTTGATTAATATCTTCTTTAGCACACCCTATATTTCCCATAGCTAGAATAGATATCACAATCATAGTCAGTAATTTTTTCCTCATAAGATTCACCCCATAAAATTTTAATGTAAGTTAATAATATTTATTTAATATTTTATATAGTATACATTTATCACTAAGTAAATCTAAAGTCAATAAACTAACTCTAAGTAATATATTAAAATTTTATATTATCTATTTTTCTAACTAATATTTCAAATTTACTATATTAAAACTATTTTTATATTGCCATATAGTAATTTTTTACTCTAAAATCTAATTATGATAATTTTTTACTTTAAATTTTAAGGGGATATTATGAAAATTTTTAAAAAGATGGATTTAGTTATAATAGTAGTTCTTATAATTTTTTCATTCATACCACATTGTATATATTCTAATGTAGTATCTAAAAATAATAAAAACTTCTATGCTACTATTAAAATTAATGGCAAAGTATATACTACTATTGATTTGCCTGTGGCTTCTGAAAAAAGATTATCAATATCAACCGATCATGGAAATAATACAATTGTTATAAATGGCAATGAAATAAAGATTGTAGATGCTGATTGTAAGGATGCACTTTGTATTAAACAAGGAAGCATTTCTAAGATAGGTAAAACATTAATATGCTTACCTAACGAATTAATAATAGAAATAAAAGGAGATGAATATGATAGTTCTGATGATTTGATACTATCTCATTAATTATGACTAAACAGAATAAAATTTATAAAATGGTTTATATGGGTCTACTTGTTTCTATGGCCTTAGTACTATCTTTAATCGAGCGTATGCTACCTATTCCATTTATAGCTCCAGGTGCTAAACTTGGACTTGCTAATTTAATTATAGTTATTTCTGTATATACTTTAGATAGCTACAAAGATTCTTTTATTATATTAATACTTAGAATACTCTTATCTTCTATCCTAGGTGGTAGTATTTCATCCCTACTATATAGCATTTCAGGAGGAGTATTAAGCTTTATAGTAACAATATTAGTGAAACAGTTAGGTAAAAGATATGTATCAGTTATAGGGGTTAGCACTTCTGCTGCTGTATTTCATAATGTCGGTCAATTATTTGCTGCATCTATTATATTTAAAAATTTCAATATATTTTTATATTTACCTATATTATCTATAGCAGGTATTGGTACTGGTATATTTATAGGTTTATCTGCTAACTATATATTAAATCATTTTTCTAAAAGTTCTTATTTTAATAAGATGTTAAATTTAGATAAAATTGAAATATAAAATTTAATCTACTCATGCCTCCAGTGAGATATATCATTACTCAAAACAATTATTAGATTACAAGTTATCCATAACAAATACATTTTCTAATACTTTAGCATATAAAAAGTCATCCATTTTTGGATGACTTTTTTATTATATTAAATTATCTTCCTTTAATAAATTGTATAATGTTGGATTAAAGTTAAATTCTTTTATTAAATCATTAACTTCTTTTAAAGCTCTTTCTTTTTTCTCTTTTGATATATTTGATTTTGATGCTCTTATTAAAATATTTTTAGGTGAGTGAGATATATCTATAAACTCTAATAACTGAGTTTTATATCCTAAAAACTCTAACAAATTAGCTCTAAGGGCATCTGTCATAAGTGCTGATACTCTTTCCTTAACTATTCCATATCTAGATAATATCGGTAAAGTTTCTGGCTTCATTTGACTGTTAAATTCATGCTGACAACACGGCACTGAGAATATCATCTTTGTATTCCACTTTATAGCATTGTATAAAGCGTAATCAGTTGCAGTATCACATGCATGTAAAGTTATTACCATGTCAACTTTATTGTTATATTTGAATCCATTTATATCACCAAGTTCAAAGCTTAAATTTTCATAATTATATTTTTTAGCTATATCATTACATTTTTTAATAACATCAGCTTTTAAATCTAATCCTATCATCTTTACATTAATTTTCTTTATTTCAGTAAAGTAGTAATATAAAACAAAAGTTAAGTATGATTTTCCACATCCAAAATCTAGTACCGTTAATTCTTCAAAGTTATTTTTCTTTACTTCATCGTCTATAATTTCTATAAATCTATTTATTTGCTTATACTTATCATATTGAGAATTTACAACTTTTCCTTCTTTTGTAAATACACCTAAATCTATAAGTGGTTGTATTATTGTACCTTCTTTTAAGATATAATTTTTTTCTTTATTGTGTCCTTTGGTAATAATGTTTGAATTATTACTTTTTTTCCTTCCTAGAAATACCTTATTTTTTTTAGAAATTTTTAAGTCAAAATTCATATCTGTTGCCCATGCAGAAAGTTGCTTATACTTAGATTCCATAAACTCTAATATTTTTTCTTCTAACATGTTTAGTTCAATATTTTCGTGGAATACTTGCTTATCTGTATATTTCTCTATTTGATAATACTTTTTCTTAGAATTCTCTTTAAGTAAAATTACTATCTTATTATATTTTTCTTCTTTATCTTTTTTATTACTTATAACTACTTTTACAATGTCTTGTTCTACTATTTCTTTAATTGATTTTTTTAATTCTTCCATTTGGTCACACCTTATCATTAGTTATTTTATATATAACCATATTATTGTATATAATAAATTAATTCAAACTATTTTTACTAATTTTCCTTTTCCATTTTATCTAATTTTTTATTATATAAGAATGTATAAAAAGCTGCAGAGAATACTACTATATATCCTATAGTACTTAGTATATCTGGATATTGATTAAATATAAATATGCTAAGTATAGCAGAGAAAATTATATTAGTATAATCAAATATAGATATTTCTTTAGCTGGTGCATATCTATATGCTAGTGTTATTCCAAACTGACCTAAACTAGCAAATACTCCTGCTAAAAGTAAATATATTAATTGAGATGTTGTCATTGGTTCATACACATATATAAATATCGGTAAAATAGTTATTAATGAGAACATTGAGAAGAAAAATACTATAGTATAAGATTCTTCCTTATTTCCTAATACTCTTAAACAAGTATACGCTGATGCCGCACTCAATGCACCAAAGATACCAGCTAAATATGGTATAACTTCTATACTAAATGTAGGCTTTATTATTAGTAATGCACCTGTAAATGCAATTAAAATTGATATTATTTGTCTTTTATTTATTTTCTCTTTTAAAAACCATGCACATAGAAGTACTGATAAGAAAGGGCTTAATTTATTTAGCATATTTGCATCAGATAGTACCAGTTTATCTATGGCATAATAATTTAAAATTACACCTATAGTTCCAAATGTAGATCTCATCAATAATATCTTTCTATTCTCTTTTTTTCCTGTGAAACTTCCCTTATGCTTAAGTATTAAGTATAGGGCTATAATTGCAGATACTAAATTTCTAAAAAACACTTTTTGAAAGTTAGGTAAATCTCCTGCTAGCTTTACGCATGCTGACATTAGTGCAAAGCCTAGAGCAGATAATATTATACATATTATTCCTTTTGTTCTGTTTGAACTTATTGTTTTACTCACATCTAATCTCCTTCTTGTATATTTATTATATTTTATAGCCTTAATATATATTTATATATTAAAAACTTATATGTTTACCATATATTTTATTATTCTCAATTAATCCTTTATAAGAATATATTTATTAATTTAAATAGTCAATAAATTTCTATCATTTAACAGTATTTAATAAGTATATTTTTGATTGTTCCTATATGATTGATGCCTACTATATCAAATATATTATTCTAAATTAAATATGTATATAATTAAAAAATTAAAGGGTACTGCTAATATATATTATTAACAATACCCTTTAAAATTTATCCTCTAACGTTATCTCCATATAAAGGTGATGGTTTAGCAAATCCTCCTGCTACACTTAATATTTCTCCTGTTATAAATGATGATTCATCACTTGCTAAAAACAATACTGCATTAGCTATATCTGTAGGTAATCCAAATCTATTAAGTGGAACATGTTTTAAAAACGAATCTATAAACTCTTGACTCATATTATTAAGTGCTGCATCTGTAGCTATAAGACCTGGTAAAACTGCATTACATCTTATGTTATGTCTAGCATATTGAACTGCTATATTTTCTGTAAGTGCATTTACACCTGACTTTGAAACAACATATCCAAGTCTTCCTAAATCTGGTACTATAGAGCCTATGGTAGATATATTTATTATACTTCCACCACCATTTTCTATCATATAAGGAACCACTGCTTTACATGGTAAGTATACACTTTTTAAATTAGTATTTACTGTATCAAAGAATGTGTCTGTATCTCCATCTACTAGATTTTTGTCTTTTTGTGCATCTGTAGTTCCAAAATTATTTACTAATATATCTATTCTACCAGCATCTTTTATAACTTCTTCAACCATTGTTTTATAAGTTTCTTCTTTTGTTGCATCAAAGTAAACTGGTTTTGCTTTATAATTATCAACTTCTAATTCTTCACATATTTCTTGTGCTGCATCTAATCTTCTTGCCCCTATATACACTGTTGCTCCATTAGCTGCTAATGTCTTAACAGTTTGAAGCCCTATTCCTCTTGTCCCTGATGTAACTAATGCTATTTTACCCTCTAGTCTTTTCATGTATGTCACTCCTTTGATGTTTTTTGTTTTTTTATTAATATTATATATAATTACCATCAATTTTCATTTTATTTTAAATTAATAGTTTTTTATTGTCAATTAATTTATACCACTATAGACTGTGTCCTTAACTTAAAAATCATAATTTTTATAAATAGTCTCTTTATATATTTTTAAAAATTAGTATTTTATCGTAAAAATACCCTCAACCTAAAATAAAATTTTAAGTTAAGGGCTATATATTCTATAACTCACCTAATTCGCTAGATATATCCATTACCCTCTTTCTGTATATAGGGTGTACATAATATGGATTTATATCACACATAGGTTTCATAACAAATTGTCTTTCGTGAGCTCTCGGATGAGGTATAAGTATGTGTTCATCATATGAAATTATATCATCATAAAATATTATATCTAAATCTAAAGTTCTTGGGCCCCATCTTATTATTCTTTCTCTTTTAAAGTCTTTCTCAACTTCTAATAAAGTATCCATAAGTTCACTTGGTGTTTGTAGTGTATCTATTTCAAATACACAATTTACAAACTGATCCTGATCTTCATATCCTACTGGATCAGTAGTATAGAAATTAGATACTTTTGTAACTACACAGTCTTTTCTTTTATCTATTTTATATATAGCTTCTTTTAAAGTTTCTTCCTTATCTCCTAGATTAGATCCTGCAGCTATATATACTTTGTTCCATTTTCTCTCAATTTCAACAGCTACATATTCTACATGTTTTCTAGTTGGCGCCCATGGTTTTTTTAGTAATAACTTTACCTTTTTTACTAAAGGATAGTTAAGTAATACAAATTCACATATCTCTTCAGCCGCTTTTTCTATTAAATCATAAGATGTTTTAGTAAATTCTTCTTCTACCTTTTGAGCTAATTCTCCATAATGAACTGTCTTAGTTAAATCATCATTCTTTCCAGCTTGACGAAGATCAACATCTAATTCAAAACTTAAAACAAATTTTTGACCTAAAACTTTTTCTTCTGGTATTGCTCCATGAAATCCAATTATCTCTAAATCTTTTATATGTATTTTATCCATTTAAAAATCTCCCTAATTGTATAATTTTTAAAGTATCTTATCTTTAATCTATAAATGTATTATATTGATACTTCTTCATCAATACTAAATAAGTATATACATTTTTCTTTAACTTCTTTTCCTGTAAGATTTTCTACAACTTCAGCATATAAATCTAATTGCTTTTTATATCTATTTATAACCTCTTCTTTATTTTCATCATTTACAAAGTCAGTTTTATAATCAACTATTACTATCTTTTCATCTTCTTCAAAGTATGCATCTATAATACCTCTAAGCATTATAGTTTCATCGTCATATAAATTTAAATCCTCATCTTTAATTAAATCTTCATATATATATACATCCTTAATTTTTATTTGTGAGTATATAGGTTGCTCTTTCTTTAAAAATGGCGATTTAAGCATTCTTTGTCCAATATTTGATTTAAAGAATTTATATATCTTATATGGATTTATAGCAGTTGATTGTTTTTCAGTTATGATATTTTTCTTTATAAATGTATTTATCTGATCTTTTATTTCATCTATAGTATTTATTTTATTAAAATCTAAAAGTTCCATTATTAAATGGACTAAATTTCCTTTTTCAGCACCAGTAATTTTATCTTCAGTTTTTTCTTGCATAAATAAAGGTTTCTTTAAATTTATTTTTGTATTAAATATATCTTGAGTAAACTCTTCTTCATAAGAATTTTGTATTTTCTTTATTTCAGTTACAGATATACTTGCTGGTTTTTCTGTTGATACCTCATATTTATATTTATAATCTAACTTTTCCTTTATTTTATCATAATAAGAAGTACTTGGTTTATCTATATCTAAATTTTCTAATGTATCTCTTACACATTTATCTTCTTCATCTTCTTTAGTTTCTAAAATTACATCTTCTTTATACCAAATTTTAGCTTCCCATTTTGATGGATGATTGTCTATGTAGTCTAAATCTACTTCCGCCATTTCTCTAATATTTTCTAAATCCTTATGCTTTAATACTGATGGCATTATCCAATCTAAAAAACTTCGTCCTTTTAGAATTTTATATTTAGATATTGGTTGATTTAAGCCTATTCCATTTGACCATGAAGTTATACTCTTGTTTATATCTCTAGAAGAGCCTGTTATAATTAATTTTTCCTTTGGTCTTGTAAATGCAACATATAAAACCCTCATCTCTTCTGATAAGTTTTCTATATTTATTCTGCTTTTTAAAGCTTCCTTTGCTATACTTGGATAAGATATTCTTCTTTTATAATCAACTAACTCTGGACCATATCCTAAATCATGATGATATAATATACTTTTTCTAAAGTCTTGGTTATTAAAGTTTTTCCCCATTCCTGAACATATAACAACAGGGAATTCTAGTCCTTTACTTTTATGTATACTCATAATTCTAACTACATTTGCATTTTCTCCAAGTGTCTTAGCACTACCCATATCAGTATTTGACTTTTTCAATTTGCTTATAAAGTTTATAAAATTAAATATACCCTTAAAGCTTGTTTCTTCAAATTGTTTAGCCCTTTCAAACAATATTTTTAAGTTTGCTTGTCTTTGAGACCCTCCTGGTAATGCTCCAACATATGCAAAATATCCTGTTTTAGTATATAAGTACCATAGAAATTCATCTGTACTCATATACAATGACTTTTCTTTATAGTCCTGTAATTTATTTAAAAAGTCTAAACACTTATGACCTATCTCATCTTCTTGATTACTATACTTTTCTAAAGCCTCGTAAAAAGTTCTTTGGTTATCTTCTACTCTTATATCTATAAGTTCTTCAGGAGTAAATCCACATATAGGTGACTTAAGTACAGCTAAAAGAGGTATATCTTGCATAGGATTATCTATAACTTGTAATAAACTCATTATTGTTTTTATTTCTATTGTTTCAAAGTATCCTACACCTATATCTGCATATGTTGGTATATCCATATTCATAAGTTCATCAGCAAATACTGGAGCCCAAGCAGATGTTGCTCTAAGTAATATTACTATATCTTTAAATTCTACTGGTCTATAATCATCTAGTTTCTTATCATAAACCATTTGAATCTTTCCATCACTTTTAGGATTCATCATTTCTTGTATTATTTTACCAACCATTCTAGCTTCTATTTGAATGTTGTCTATTTCTTCTTCCTCTTCATCAGATAATTCTTTATCATTATCATCTTTTGAGTCATTTATATTTGCTTTAGTTTGTATTATATGAATTTCAGAAGGTCCTCCAACTATAGCATTTTCATTTTCATTTTCTTTAAATACTGCACCTAAATTAAGCCTTTCATCTTCAGTATAATCAATATCACCGATTTGTTTACTCATAGTATTTTCAAATATATAATTTGCGCAGTTTACAACTTCTTCTCTACTTCTAAAGTTTTTATAAAGCATTATTTTTCTATGTAATGCACCTTTTTCTGTATCATATTTTGAATATTTATCTAAAAATATTTCTGGTTTGGCTTGTCTAAATCTATATATACTTTGCTTTACATCTCCAACCATAAATCTATTTGGAGTTTTTATCTTAGCTATATTACTTAAAAGTACTTCTTGAACAAAATTACTATCTTGATATTCATCTATAAATATTTCTTCAAACTTCTCTCTATAAGATAATGCTATATCTGAAGGAATATCTTTACCATCTTCATCCTTTTGAATAAGTATTTTTAATGCAAAATGTTCAATATCATTAAAATCTATAATTCCTTTATCCCTCTTTTTATTGCTATAAGCTTCTTCAAACTTAAGAACTGTATCTGATATTGATTTTACTATTTTGTATAAGTATTTAATTTCTTCTTTTATATCATCATTTTCTTTTCTAAAAATTGAAGAAACCATATCTTGTACTGTTTTCTTAGCATTTTTTCTTATATCATCTGCTCTTTTCTTAATATCAGTTATATAATCTGGAGTATCCTTTGGAAGCCTTTTTACTCCTTTAGTATAGTTTTCAAATTCAATAGATGACATGGCCATGAAAGTATCATTCCATGCATTGTCATTTTTTTCATCGCAAGCATCTAATATTCTTTTTATACCTTCATAGTCATTTCTAAATTTAGGTAAATAAGTTTCCAACTCTTCAATACCATAAAGCTCCTCTAGTGACTTTTTCATACTAGATTCTATTCCTTCTATTTCCATATAAACAGTACCTAATATCGATTTAGCCCAATCTGATTTAGAAAAGTCAAAGTTATCATCTATGTTAAATTTTTCTGCTGAATCTTCTAACCATTTTTTAGGGTCTGGAGATGCCATTGAAAAATTATATATTCCTAAAATTATATCTTGTACATTGCTATCTCCTCTTTTTTCCGCATAACTTTCTATCAAGTTTAAAAATCCCTCATTTTGTTCCACGTACAACGCTTCAAATACATCTTCTATCGCTTCTTGCTTTAATAATGTACATTCTGTTGTATCTCCTATCCTAAAGTTAGGATCTAAATTTATTTTATGGAAGTTAGACTTTATAACTTCTAAGCAGAATGAATGTATTGTTGTTATACTTGCTTTATTTAAAAGTACTAATTGTTTTTGTAGGTGAGTATTTTCTGGTTCTTTATCTAAAGCTTTACCTATAGCATCACCGATTCTTTCTCTCATCTCAGATGCCGCTGCATTTGTAAATGTAACAACTAATAATTTATCTATATCTATTGGATTATCTTTATCTGTTATCATTTGTATTATACGTTCAACTAGTACCGCTGTTTTTCCAGAACCTGCAGCAGCAGCTACTAATAAATTTGAATTTCTACTATCTATAACTGCTTGTTGTTCTTTTGTCCATTTAGGAGAACTCATTATTCAACCTCTCCCTTCATCATTCTTATTATTTCATCATCACTTTTTTTGTTTATTATTTTATAATTATTATCTTTTAAACTACTGTCAAATTGACATACTGATGAGTATTCACAAAACTCACAAGAATTTTTATCTTTATTCTTGTAAGGAGCTATACTTATATTTCCATCAAGCATATCTTCACATATATCTTTTATAGTTTCTTTTACATATTTTCTTATTACTTCAAACTCTTCTATTGTAACACCTTTTGTATATCTACCTAAACTTCCATCTTTATTTAAATTTGCAGGTATAATAAGTGATGTAGACCTTTCTCCACTTGCTAATGACTTGTCCATTTCTTTTATTATGTTAGGATCTTTTATAAGTAAACCTTGCATTTTTAATTTTTTAAGAATTTCTTCTCTTATATCATCATCTTCTTTATTTTCATCAAATTTAGCTATAGGGTCATCTATTGATGAGTATAGTATACCAGCTGGTTTTGCTCCAATATTACTTTCTAGTATTGCATCTAAGTAAACTAATAATTGAAGTTGTAAACCATGATATATATCAGTTAAACTTAATTCTCTTTTACTAGATTTATAATCAATTATTCTTATATATTTTCCTTCTTCACTATTAAGTTCATCTACCCTGTCAATTTGTCCTCTTAAGTTTATTTCTTCTCCATTAGTTAATACTATTTTTATAGGAGGATATTTTCCATATACTCCAAAGTCTACTTCATAGTCACTTGGCTCAAATGATCCTTGCTTTATTTGCTCACTTATTATAGTTATTGCAGATATAAGCATTTTCTTTAATCTATATGCTAAATATCTATATCTTGATGAACTTTCAAGAATATACCCCGGAACCTTAGATACTATATTCTCAACTATTCTTGAAACTTGTTCTATTATATAATCTTCACTTATATCTCTCCAAGTTAATTTATCTTTTTCCATATTCTTAGAGAATGTATCTAATATATTATGTATAAATGTGCCTAAATCAGGAGCTGTAAATGAATATTCTTTTCTTTCCTTTGCCTTTAATCCATATTGCATAAAATATGCAAATGGACATCTTGCATAAGTTTCTAATCTCGATACGCTAAGAGCTGTGTTATCATATAATTTCTTTATCTTTTCTTCTTCTACTTTTTCTACCTGATTTGTATATGTTAATCCTGTTATAACCTTCTTAGCTATTTCTTTGTACTCTTCATCAGTTATATAATATCTATATACATCTAACCAAATGTCATTTATTTCTTTTGTATCATCAAACTCTTTTATTTTATTTATAAGTTCGTTAAAAGTTGGTGCTTTAGTACTTATTTTATTTAAAACTTCCTCATCACTATTTGCATCTTCTTCTATTAAATAACTTTTGTTGTCTATATTAGGGAATAATTTTTTTAACCTAGATATTATAACAGAAGGTCTTAATGTTTTACCTTCATGGTCTGCTATAGGATAAGTTATTATTAAATTTTCACTAGTTGATGTTAATGCCTTATAAACTAAAAACTGTTCTTCAAAAGTTTTAGTTTTACTATCTATATTTACTTCTACACCTTTTTTTTGTAAGTTTTCTCTATCATTATCACTTAATAATCCATTATCTTTTGCTATAAGTGGAAAAGTTCCATCAGTTGTACCTATTAAGTAAAGATACTTAGTATTTGAGTTTTTCATTCTATCTACACTACTTACAAGAACTTGATCTATACTTGGTGGAACTAACCCTAATTCATATTCATCAAATCCTAAACTTATTAGCTTTACAAATTTATCTAAGGATATACTTTCTTCACCCATTATTTCTACCATTTGGTCAAGTATTTCTACCACTATATTAAATACCTGAGAATACTGGTTAGCTATATCTAGTTCACCTTTATTTTTAAAATTAATTACTAAGTTTTCAATAGTTTCTGGCATATTTATATCAAGTAAAAACTCATATACATATCTACATATATCTTGTACTTTATTTTTACCTTTTAGCTTTTCTTGTAAAGTAATTATAGGACTCAGTACTTTATCTTTTATTTCATTAACCTTTTCTCTTACTTCTACTTCGTAATCATTCTCATCAGATATTATATTATGATATAATCTATATTCCCATTTATCTTCAAACCATTTTTTACCTTTAATTCCGTTAGCTAATACATAATTTTCAAGTAAGCTTATATCTTCTTTACTTATTCCTATAAGTCCACTTTTTAAATATCTAAACATAGTTTCATAACTATATCGTCTATTTTTCATTTCTAATGCAGAGATGATAAGTACTATTATAGGGTTTGCTTTTGCTTCTCTTTTTTTATCTATAAAGTTTGGTATTTTATATTCATTAAATATAGACCTAACTAAAAAGTCATATTTATTTAAATCCCTAGTAGCTACTGTTATATCTCTATATCTTACACCTTTATCTCTTACTAAATTTACTATTTCTTTTGCAACTTGCTCTACCTCAGAATATAAGTTATTAAATTCTTTTATAAATATATTGTTAGTCTTTTCTTCATAAATTTTATATGGGTAAGAATTATAATATTTTTCTAAGTGCTGCAATTCTTTACTATTTTTAAATCTAGGTAGAACATCTTTATTTAAATTTACAGAAGGTAATAACTTTATACCTTCTTCATTACAAAGTTTAACTATTTTTGCATATGTATCTTTTGTTCTAGAAAATGCATCACTCTTACTATATGTAAGTAAATGTGGGTTATCTACAGTTAAGCTTATATTTACTTCCTTAGCTTTATTAAAAATTGTTCTTAATACTTTATACTGATTCGGTGTAAATCCAGTAAATTCATCTATGTATATATAAGCATCTTTAAAATAATCACAAGCTTCTATTTTTTCAGCTAATGAATTTAGCATGTCTTGAGAATCTATATAGTTTTCATGCAACTTTTCTTCAAATTGCTTATATATTTTACTTAAATCTTTTAATTTTAATTTTAATGTTTCATTCTCTATCTCTTCTGCTATTACTTCTAGTTTTTCATAACTTATATTGAATTGTTTTAATTCACTTATCATCTCAGATATAGAACTTACAAATCCTGATTGAGATGCTGATTTTGAAAATATTTCAAGATCATTACTAGCACTTTCTATGGCCCTATAAGTTATCATAGCTTTACCACTTGAATTTATATTAACATCAGTTAATCCACCTACATTAGAAAATACTATATTACCCATAGTCTTAAAACTTAAGACCCTTGCTCTTAAATATTTATCTTTCTTATCTCCTGAGAATAGTTTACTAATCCTTTTTTCCATTTCAAATGTATACTGTTCTGGAAGTAAAAGAATTACTGGAGATGTTTCATTATCTTGAACTCTTTCTTGTATTTTATCTAACATATAGGTAGACTTTCCACTTCCTCCTCTACCTAATATGAATTTAACACTCATATATATCCTCCTCTAGCATGCTATAAACTACATCCTGTCTATTACATAGCTTATTAAATTCACAAAAACTACAATGCTTATCATTTTTAATAAGCTCATACTTATAGTTATCATTTTTTTCGTAATTTGTATTGTTTATCATATCTATATATCTAATTATATTAGATTTATTAAGTTCATGTTGTCTTTCATTATATATAATTTCTATAGGTATATCATCATACTGTGGCTGATAATATTTCATTTTTATGTTATTGTAATCTATATTTAAATTAAATATTTTACAAACTGCCTCTTTTGCTAAAAACATATAAACTACAGTCTGAATTCTATCTTTAACCTTAATGTATTCTAATTTTACATTTTCAGTTTTCCAATCCCATACTTCTATGCTATTTTCATCTATAATTATTAAATCATATTTTGCTGTTATTATATTTCCGTCTAAATTAAGTCTTACTTCATATTCTGGAAGATAAATTTTATTATCTTTTTTATTCATAGGAAACATATTTTTTATTTTATCTATCCATACTTTAAACTTAGGATTAGTATATTCATTTAATCCTAAGGGAATATTGCTAAAGTATCTTTCACATAATAGATGAAATTCACTTCCTACTTTTAAGCTATCGTAATATTCTCTACTTTCTATGTCATCATACTTCCAATTTATTTTATCTATATACTTATATTTAAATTTTGTAGGACAAGATTTATAAGTATTAATTGAGTTTTGACTATATATAAAATACTTTAATTTATTATTCAAAACTTATAACCTCTCTTTATATTAAGCTTTTATACTTCTTTTTTGTTGAATATGTTTTTCCAGTTCATTTATATATATAGATGGTTTTTGTTCTTTATTTTTCTTACCAATTTCAGTTTCATCTTTATATGAACTACATGATAATATTAACATTTCTTTAGCTCTTGTTATTCCAACATATAACAATCTTATTTTTTCATTTATAACATCTATTTTACTTTGATACATATAGTCTGTACCTACGTTCTTATTTAGTATATTATCTATTTCTGATTTTACTATGGCTATTGGGTTTTTATATCTATCTTTTAGATACCATCTATCACTTTGAAACTTTTGTTTTGTATTATCTGGAAAATTATATTGTACAAGTCCTAATAAAAACACACAATCCCATTCTAAACCTTTTGACTTATGATAATTACATACCGTTATACTTCCTGGCTCTGGCTCATATCCATTCATTTCATATACAACATCTATAATATAGTTAAATACTCTATTTTTAGTATTTGATATTATTTCATATACATCTATAAGAGACATATTTACATTTTCTAATGATAAATATTTTATATAAAAAGATACATAATCAATCACTGCTCTATCTTCTTTTTCTAGCTCTAATTTTTCTCCAATAAATAATATTAATAAATCTAATCTTGTTATAGGATACTCTAATATTTCTTTAATAGCATTTATTCCTTTTATATATCCCTTATATACATCACTATTTGTATCTATTATCAAGTCTTTATTATTCTCATTATATATAAGTTCTTCTGTAGTATATTTTTTTATTAATTCTAAAAAGTCTGATTTTCCTAATTCATTATCTGTATGTATAAAAACTTTATCTAAAGCTAGTACAAGCTTTTCTATATCATCACAATTTAATATAAAATCTATTATATATGATATATTAACTAACATTCTTCTCTTATTTAATGAGTTCGGTCCTAATTCTTCAAATTCTAAATTATTATCAATTAATACCCTTGCAACTTGTGTAATTTGTTCATTATATGGAACTAATATCCCTATACTTTTATCAGGATATTTTTTCTTTATATTCTTAGCATACGTTACAGTTTTCTCTACTTCATCTTTCCAAGTGATATATCTTTTAGTATTTATACTATACACGTCAGGCTTTGGATTTTTTTTATAACCCATATTTTCGGGAACTGTCTTTATATCCATAGCTTCTAAAGCTTCTCTGCACTCTATTTGATTAAACTCTTTTGTAACATATTTTACAAGTCTATTTGCTAAATCTATAATATCTTTAGAACTTCTGTTAGACATGTCCATTCTATAGCAATTATCTGCTTCTCTTATAAACTCTTTAAAGTACTTTGGATCTGATGATGAAAATGTACCTGTTATACTTTGATTTATATCTCCGACTCTTACTAAATTGTTATTTTCTTTAGATATTAATTTTATTATTTTGCCTTGTATTTCATTTGAGTCCTGACATTCATCTTCAAATATATATTTATATCTAGATTGAAATTTATTTCTTAGCCCTTCATCTAAAGTTAAAGCCTTATGAGCTAAGATTAATATATCATCGTAATCTAATAATCCATGTTGCTTTAACTTTCTATCGTACTCCTTATATATAGGTAAAATTATTTTTAATATTCCTTTATAATCACTATCTATCATTCTTTCTAAGTCAAATGGTGAAATATCATTATATTTTAATTCTCCTATAGCATTTCCTACAAGGTCATAAAATCCATTTTCCCAAGCATCTAACATCCTATCTTTCCATTCGTTATCTTTTTGATCTTTTAAAAACCATACAAATGCTCTTTGCCCACCATTTAATTTAAAATTATTTATACATTCATTTAATATAATATTTTTTTGTAAATCATCAGCTATATTAAATTCATCATTTAACATTACTATTTCTGGCTTTTCTTTGATTATTTTTACTGCCAAGCTATGTATTGTCATAACTTCATATGAATTTTCTTCTTTTATTTCATTATCTTGTAGTATTTTTTTTATTCTTCCCTTAAAGTTACTTACTGCACTATTCATGTAAGTTAAAATAAGTATTTTCCCGCCCTTATGCTTATTTTCACATAATAACTTTGCAACTAAGTTTGTAACTATAAAAGTTTTACCCGCTCCTGGTACTGCTGGTACTGCCATAGTACCATTTTCATAAGATATTATAGGTAACTGGTCCTCTCTGTAGTTTATATTATTCATTAAACATCTCCCTTAGATACTAATTTCAATAAAATACTATATAATATACTTTCTTGTATATAACCATTTACTGTATATTCGCTCTTATAAGCATACACTTCTTTTGCATTTATAAGCAAATTATATATTAGATTGTATAAATAATATTTTTTATAGTATTCTTCCATTTCATTTGTATATATTTGCTTTTCTTTAAACGATTTTCTAAGAACAATTAAGTTACTTATATCTTTTTCTATTTTCATATTCCAAGCATTACTTCCTATATCAACCCAAATTTGAATAGGTCTATTTATATCATATGATATATATGAATACGGAGTTGTCAAAATAATGCTATTAGACTCTTTTAAATCTGCTATATCAGATACTCTATAATAGTCATTTATAGTACTTTTAAGCACCTCTATAAATACTTTCTCTTCTTCTTTATTATTATTAATACCTAATAACTTTATATTTTCTATAAATGCTTCACTTTCATAAATTATGTTTTTACATACATCTACATTTTCAATTCCTTCTTTAAGGTTTAACATTTTATCTATATAGAACTTTATTAAAAATTCACTTATCTTTAAATTTTCACTTCTTTTAGATATTATATATTTTTCTAAGTTCTTATAGTTCTCATCCACTTCTTTATTTCTATATATTTTATATGCTTGTATCCTATTTACATTAAGTAGAATTTCTATAAAACTTATATACTCATCTTCTTTTATATAATCTTCATATCCATAAAAAATACATGTAGCAACTACTAAGGCATTTGAGTATGGATAGTCTATTATTTTATTATTTTTTTTAGTATTAAAAACATTTATTTCATTACGGTTTAGGACATTTTTAATTTGGTAATCTAATATAGTGTTGTTTATTGGAGATATAATGGCTATATCTTTCAATCTTATTCCATTATTTACAAGTTCAATAACTTTGATTATAACTTCATCAATCATCTCACTATACAATTGGCTAGATTCATTTAACTTAACTTTTGTGGGTAATAAATATATATCAGACAAGTCTATATTTTCTATCTCTTTGATTGAATTTACACTATTTATGTTATTTTCAATCTTATTTATTATATTTTCATAAATATACTCCATATCTATATTGTTAAATACTGAGTAATCCTTAGTTTTATTGAAATAAATATATGTACCTAAAGTATAATTTGATAATGAATTTATAAAATTAACTTCAGCATTGCTACAACTTTCTAAGCTATCTATTATAAGATATTTAATTTCTTGACTTAAGTGATTTATATATCTATCATCATTTATTAAATAATTTTCATATAAATATATAGCTATTGAATTATCTATCATAGAATTTTCTAATAGTTTATTTATATAATAATCTATTATTTCATCCATCTGGCTATAAGAAAATCGCATTATACTATCTCTATTTTTCTTAGATAAATAAATCTTTTCCCCTATGGTTTTAAAATCTATTAAAGCTAATGCTGCCTTATTTATATTATTACTTATACTATTTGCAATACTTCTATTTGTGCCTGTAATATCTTGAAAATACCCACTAGCATTTCTTTGCTCATTAACCTTATTTATTATTATATATTCAGATAAACTACTTGGAATAAATATAGGAGATATAGATTTATTTATAATTTGATTACACTTTTCAGTAATTAAAGGCCAAAACTTTATTATTTCTCTTTTAATAAAACTAATATATGTAGTTATATTTAATTCTTCACTTATATCTATATTTAATTCTCTTTCATAGTTTAATTTTGATGTTGCATTTGGAACTATAAGCATTATACATTTAGACCTATTATTAGTTTCATTTAATAACTTTCTATATAAATCAAGTATTTTATTTACTTTAACTTCATTATTATTTTCTCTAAATAAATATTTCATTAAACACCTCTGTTATTTATTATCATATTGTAATTATATCATATAGAAAATTTTTAATTCTTAAAGTTAAATAAATTTATATTATACAAAAAAATACAGCCAAAATGGCTGTTTTTACTTAATTTTTATTAAAGCTATATCTTCATTATTAACTTCTAGGTCATTTAATATAAAATTGTCCATAGTAATATTTTCAAATTTATATCCTTTATCATTTATATTAAAGTTTTCGCAAGTAAAATTTAAAGTATCTACATTAAATAAATCTGCATATTTCATTTCTACTTCATACATACAATCACCTGATCTTTATATAATATTTTTATATCATAATATAAGTATTTATTTTATAAAGATGATTTATTCATAATATTTTTAGTAATAGATCCAATTACAACTAAAATTATATTTATAATCATTAAAACTGGTGCATATAAATAATTTATGTTTATAGAAAATAGTTTGACAATAGACATTGTAGGAATAAAATAAGGTATAGCTATCCAATTGGCAAAGTTAGGCATTTTTAAAATGAACTCTGCATAAAATGAAAAAAATATAAGGAATATTCCCATACCCGAACCCATTATGCCTACAATTAATGAATCAATAAATTTAAGTTTATATTTATATCCTATATAAAAGTTCACTCCAAAATATATAAAACTGAATATTAACCCTAGTAGTAATGTGAATTTACTCATAGAAATGTAATTAAAATAAAGGAAAGATAGTAACGCAATTATTAATATATCAAAAAATAATTCTTCTGATGCATTGAATACGTTTTTCATAAACTCACCTCTTAGTGTCTTTCTATTATTATATAGAATACAAGTTTTAAAGGTGATAAAAATAAAAAAAAGATTACGTGGCTACGTGCTACTCTCCCAGGCGGTCGCCCACCAAGTACCATTGCCGCTAAAGAGCTTAACTTCTGTGTTCGGTATGGGAACAGGTGTATCCTCTTTG
>OMGY01000958.1_pt1 | contig 29621 bp, 21 predicted proteins | sample 1674461 | NCBI WGS metagenome assembly OMGY01 (sample SAMN05578579, study PRJEB25193) | human gut metagenome | biome: Human Microbiome; feature: human-associated habitat; material: feces | host: Homo sapiens | place: USA:Birmingham | reverse complement strand
GGCTGGGATACCGACCAATTCCCTATCGACAACTACGAACTCACGCAAGCCATGATGCAGATTATCCGCAACGGCGGCCTCGGTAACGGTGGTATGAACTTCGATGCAAAAACCCGTCGTAACTCGACCGACCTCGAAGATATTTTTATTGCCCACATCGCCGGTATGGACGTTATGGCCCGTGCACTCGAATGCGCAGCCAACCTTCTCAACGAGTCGCCCTACAAAAAAATGCTGGCCGACCGCTACGCTTCGTTCGACTCGGGCAAGGGTAAAGAATTCGAAGAAGGTAAACTCAAACTCGAAGATGTCGTTGCATACGCCAAAACCAAAGGCGAACCCAAACAAACCAGCGGCAAACAAGAGTTGTACGAGGCTATCCTCAACATGTATTGCTAATCCCGCTACATGACCGTGCAATAAATCAGTGTTTAGCGACAGAATCGAGCCACCCGCCGAAACCTGTCGCTAAACATTTATCATACCAAATTCAACTTCTAAATCAATAAAACAATATCATGAATTACGCAGAAAAAGGCAACAAAGCCTATCTTATTTCTATCGTGATGGTGGCTGTCATCGGAGGATTGTTATTCGGATACGACACGGCTGTCATCTCGGGAGCAGAAAAAGGTCTTCAAGCATTCTTTATGGGAGCAAAAGACTTTGTTTACACCGATGCCATACACGGTATAACATCTTCCAGCGCATTGATCGGTTGTATTATCGGTAGCGCCATTTCTGGACTATTGGCATCGAATTTGGGACGTAAAAAGTCTCTTTTCATTGCCGGCATCTGTTATCTTCTATCGGCTCTCGGGTCTTACCATCCCGAATTTCTTTTCTTCGAATACGGCAAACCCAGTCTCGACCTGCTCATCGCATTCAACTTCTACCGGGTATTAGGAGGTGTAGGTGTAGGTTTGGCCTCGGCTATCTGCCCCATGTATATTGCCGAAATCGCCCCCAGTAACATTCGGGGAACTCTGGTATCGTGGAACCAATTTGCCATCATCTTCGGACAGCTTGTCGTTTACTTTGTCAACTTCCTTATCTTGGGCGACAACATCAATCCCATTGTGAAAGCCATAGACGGAGTAAATCAAATCTTAAACCCCGGAGAATCGATTTGGGTAACCGAAACGGGTTGGCGTCTGATGTTCGGCAGCGAAGCATTCCCCGCAGCACTTTTCTCGTTGCTCGTACTGCTCGTTCCCGAAACGCCCCGTTATTTGGCAATGACCGGCCGCGATGAAAAAGCGCTCTCAGTTCTGAGCCGTATCAACGGAATTGCTCAAGCTAAAACCATTCTGGCCGACATCAAAGCCACAGCTCACGAAAAAACCGAAAAACTGTTTACTTACGGCTGGATGGTCATCTTTATCGGTATCATGCTCAGCGTATTCCAGCAGGCCGTAGGTATCAATGCCGTACTCTATTTTGCACCGCGTATTTTCGAAAGCATGGGTATGGGCAACCCCATGATACAAACTGTCATTATGGGTATCGTCAACATCTCATTCACCCTCGTTGCTGTATTTACGGTCGAGAAACTGGGGCGCAAACCGCTGCTCATCACCGGTTCTATCGGTATGGCCATCGGAGCATTGAGCGTTGCTCTTTGCAATATCGTCTCGCTTCCTCCCATTGTATCGGTTGTCAGCATCATGGTCTACTCGGCATCGTTTATGTTCTCATGGGGACCGATATGCTGGGTGCTTATCGCCGAAATCTTCCCCAATACCATACGTGGAGCCGCTGTTGCTATCGCCGTTGCATTCCAATGGATATTCAATTTCATCGTATCGTCGACTTTCGTTCCCATGTATAACATGAGTGTGGGCGATATGGGCGACAAATTCGGACACATGTTTGCATACGCCCTTTATGGTATCATCTGTGTTATTGCCGCTATCTTCGTGTGGAAACTCGTTCCCGAAACCAAAGGCAAAACTCTCGAAGATATGAGCAAATTGTGGAAAAACCGCAAAAACCATATCAAGGGGTAATGCAACTATTTTTCTGAAATAAAACAAGGCGCACCTAAATTGTTAGATGCGCCTTATTTTATTATGTACCTGCCATTCCGATCCCAACAAGAGAAAAATCTCTTTTCAAATATTTCGACAAAGGAGAGGCCTCCTTTCCATTCAAAATGAAACAGTTGTCATTCGGGACTGAACGATAGAACTTTGAAATCTCTCCTACATTCAAGATGACAAAAAAAGATATTTTGAAGGGGAATATCCCCAAAGAACCTACGACCATGTATAAGGAGACCTGCCAGAGAAACCTCTCATAAACTCGGAATGATAAAGAAACCATCACTTTGTCATTCTGAACGTAGCGGCAGCGAAATAAGAAATCTCATACCAAATAAACATTTTGTATGAGATCTCTCACATGCGTTCGAGATGACAAGCATGTCATTCTAAATGAAACGAAGTGATATGAAGAATCTCTGCCGATAGATATATAGAGAGACGGGATTCCTTACACTCGGATAAAGGTCTCTCTCGGAACAACAGTATCATTCCATAATTCCATACGAAATGAATTGCGATGAATAATCTAAGAATGTATCTGACATGAGATTCCTCGCTAACACTTCGGAATGACAAAACGCCTTGTCATTCTGACGACCATAAAGGAGGAATAATCTCTTACCTAACGATACAACCCTTGTGGCGCATTGTCATTCTGAGATGCAGAACACCGAAAAATCTCCCGTTAAACATACATTTCTCATAAGATTCCTCGTCGGGCTATCGCCCTCACTCGGAATGACAACAATGTTATTCTGAACGTACCGACAGCGAAGTGAAATATGTATCGGACTCTCCTTTCGACTATATTACAAAAAGGAGAACATCAAGAAGGGATAACCGTCCGTCCAAAAGGAAACAAAGCCACCCGCATGAGCTTGAAATGTTGAATACCGAACGGAATACCCACAACTGTAATACAGAACAGCAATCCCCAAACAAGATGGCTCAATGCAATCCAAATGCCTCCGATAAAAAACCAAATCACATTCATGATGATTTCGAGACAACTGCGACTGCCGTCCTCGACAACAGTCGTTTGCCCGAAAGGCAAAAGGGCAACCAAACCGATCTTGAAAACTTGTAATCCGAAAGGTATGCCGATGATGGTACAGCATAACAAAAAACCGGATACCAAATATTCCAGAGCCATGAAGAAGCCTCCGAAAACCAACCAAATAATATTACCCAATATGCTCATACCGCATCTTATTTAAAAATACTCTACTCTTCGATTTTTATATCTTTCATGAAAGAATCGAAATTCAAATCTTTTACCAACATCGCATCGCCTTCGAGATACGAAGCCTCCCGGGTATCGAGCATAGCCCGCCACTGCTTATGGTAAAGACGGCGGTCGATCTTGAAATTTTCCGACCCGTTACGGTCAAGACGCCTCAAAAGCATGCCCACACTCAACCTCGACACATCGATCGCCGGCATATATGCCCATACACGTTCATCGGAGGTAGGCGTACCTCGTATGATTTTGGCCTCCAACAACTGTTGCAAGACCTGTCCCGTAAGGCGCACGGGTATGCGGTAAGACGATGCGATCTGATGTCGGGTAAGCGGAGCCTCTCCCCGTACAAAACGCTGTACGATGACCGACACGACCACCAGCACGACAAAATCTTTATACCTCCGGCTGATATTTTTTATGTCTTTATCGAAATTGAATTTTTCGACATTCTGGGAAGAATACGAAAGGACGGCTCCGAAAAGGCAAATGAGCCACGAAATCCACATCCATAACAAGAACAAAAGCAGGAAAGCAAAACTACCATATATGGCATTATAACGCGAAACCCATACCTGACCGCTGATATAGACAAACTGCAACAACTGGAACGACAAACCGCATATTACCCCCGAAACCAAAGCATTCCAAAACTTGACTCTCGTATTGGGAACCAAAATATACAAAGCCGTGAAAACGATACAGGTCAAGATATAGGGACTTACCGCCAAAGCAAAACGCAACACGGGACTCAAAAAAGCCAACATCGGTTTGGTATCGATACCCGAGGTAACGAAAATCGACAATCCGCCGGCAACGATCATCAAAATGGGCAACAGTACCATTATAGCGATATAGTCGACAATTTTACGATATATCGACCGCTGTTTCGAAACCTGCCATATATCGTTGAATGTCGTCTCGACACTATTCAGCAGACTCACGACCGACCACATGAGGAAAAGAATACCCACTCCTACAAAAATACCGTCTTTGGTTTGCGCCAAATAAGAATCGACAAAAGTCATGGCCTGCTCCAAAGCCTCGCGCTGAGCGGGGAAATAGTCGAATAACTGACTTTGTACGATGGTCTGGAAACCGAATCCTTTGGCCACGGCAAAGACCAACGCCAATGCCGGAACAATGGCCAGCAACGTATTGAAAGTGAGAGCTGCGGCGCGGGCCTGCAAATCATCGGCGATAAAGCGTTGTATCGAGAGATAAATGGTCTTCATCAAATTGATGAGACGATGGCGGCTACCGGAAACTTCATTTCCCGTAATACGCCACATATCATATATGATAAACCGATATGTCCGACGAAAAATAATGCGCCATTTTTTTTGTTTTGTCGCTGCCATGCCGGAAGTTTTATCAAAAAAACAGCAGGACGATAAGCCGGGTTCTGTACTTTCCTGAGAGAAAGTGTCTGTCATTTATCTGGCCTTTATGTTGCCATAAAGATCGAGCGGTTTACCCCCCGGCATCGGACGAGCAGCCCTGATAGCGCCGGTGTACATAACCTTGCAACCCATAAGACGTACGGCTCTCTGTGTCGCCACAAAGACCGGTAAGCTCTTACCTCACCTTTTCACCCTTACTGCCGAAGCAGCGGTTATTTTCTGTTACGCTACTCTGCCCTCACGGACAGCTTCCCGTTAAGAAATATGGTGCTCTGTGTTGCCCGGACTTTCCTCTCGCGTTTTCACGAGCGACAGACTGTCCTGCTGTTGAAATACAAAGATACGGTATTTCGGCTGTTCTACCAACATCTCTTCATAAAATCAATCGTAAAAAATAGGATAAACTCGCTGGGTTTTCCAAATGAACTTCGTTCCATACATTCGAGATGACAATTTGTCATTCTAAGTGAAGCAGGTAAGCCGGTGAAGATATTCCCAGAGTTTTCTTATCGGCGTTGTCATTCCGAACGCATGTGAGGAATCTCGTATTATTGCCGCTTTGGTGTGGGATTCTTCACTACACGCTGTTCCGTTCAGAATGACAGTGCCCTTTGAGGAAAAGGTGATCATGACGATAATATCATTCCGAGCGAGACCTTTGTCCGAATGTGAGGAGTCCCCGCCTCTCTATCGGCAGAGATTCTTCATTTCACTTCGTTTCATTCAGAATGACATGCTTGTCACCTCGAACGTATGTGAGAGATCTCATACAAAATGTTTTACTTGGGATGAGACTCTTCTCTTCGCTACCGCTACGTTCAGAATGACAATGTTCTTTGAGAAGAAAATCGCCATGAGAATAATGTCATTCCGAGCGAGGGCGATAGCCCGACGAGGAATCCTATGAGAAATATTCGTTTAACGGGAGATTCTGAGGTGCTCCGCACCTCAGAATGACAATAATGTCATTTACAACAGATGATTCGGTTAAGGGCTGTTAAGCATATAAAGGTCTCTATTAAAAATAGCTAAGCCTTATAATAAAGGGATACATCGGCACGTATATTGTATTAAATTTAACGAGTGTAATTCTTAAAATCAAATTTATTATTAACAATTAATCTATATCGACATGACATCCTTCAAGAAAACTCTGCTCGCTTTTTTACTGGTAGCCGGTATAAGCTCGGGCATAAGCATCGCATTATTTTCTGCCATGCAGGAAAAGAGCAATACTTCGTCGCTCACCGATACAACACCTAACAGCACATACGCAACTCCCACGGCATTTACGCCGGTAGTCTCGCGCCCTGCCGTAGAAAACGATTTCACCCAAGCCGCAGCCAATACGGTAAATGCCGTCGTAAGCATCAAATCGACAGCTACGCAACAACAAAGCCAGAGAGGTAGCATGGAAGAGGAACTTTTCAGATATTTCTTCGGACAAGGACGTCGCGATTACGCACCGCAACCCCGCATAGGAATGGGTTCGGGAGTAATCATTTCGGAAGACGGATACATCGTAACCAATAACCACGTAATCGACCAAGCCGATAAAATAGAGGTTACGCTCAATGACAAACGCTCGTTCGAGGCAACCCTCATAGGCAGCGATGCGTCGACCGACATCGCTTTACTGAAAATCGATGCCGAGAAACTTCCCATCGTAAAATTCGGCGACTCCGACAAATTGCAGGTGGGTGAATGGGTTCTCGCCGTAGGTAACCCGTTTCAGCTCAACTCTACCGTTACGGCAGGCATCGTCAGTGCAAAGTCGCGCAATCTGGGTATGCTCTCTCCCAACAGCCGACTGGGTATAGAGTCGTTTATCCAAACCGATGCCGCCGTCAACCCCGGGAATAGCGGCGGAGCGTTGGTAAATACTTCGGGCGAACTGGTGGGTATCAATACCGCTATTTATTCCGAAACGGGAAACTATGCCGGTTACTCTTTTGCCATACCCACCAGCATCGTGAGCAAGGTCATCACCGACCTGAAACAATACGGTACCGTACAACGGGCCATGTTGGGCGTTTCTATCATGGAAATGAACGACCAGCTTGCCAAAGAGAAGAAAATAGATCTGCGCAAAGGCGTATATGTTGCCGAAGTGAGCGAACGCAGCGCAGCTATGGAAGCCGATCTCAAACCGGGTGATGTAATCGTCGCCATAAACGGAGTAGCCACTCCCACCGTAGCCATCTTGCAGGAACAGATTGCCCGTTATCGTCCCGGCGATAAAGTGAAAATCGAATTTTTCCGTGGAAAAGATAAGAAACAATCCGATGCGGTCTTGAAAAACAGCTATGGCAATACCGACGTTACCAAAGCCACCAATATCGACATGCTGGGAGCAACCCTCAAAGAAGCCGGAGACTCCGTAAAAGCCAAACTCCGCATACGCGGTGGCGTAGAAGTAGTCAAGGTAAAAGAGGGACAATTCAAGAAAGCCGGCATACGCGACGGATTTGTCATCCTCGACATCAACGGGACAAAAATCATGAACGTGAAAGATGTCGAATCGGTATTCCAATCTCTCATGAGAGGAGATACCCGCGATAAAGTCATGTTTATCAAAGGTCTCTATCAAAACGGACACGCCTCGTACTACGCTGTTCCGCTCGTCGATTGAGAAAAACAGTAACAACTGTCCGGAGCGCACAATAAAACGGTGCTTCGGCAGTTACTTATATAAACCCTCTATTTCTTAAAAAATACACCAACGGGGAACATTATATGGCAGAAATATATTATATTTGCGTCCCCAAATTTATTCTGCGGAATGAGACAATTAAAAATCACAAAATCAATCACCAACAGGGAGAGCGCATCTCTTGACAAATATCTACAAGAAATAGGTCGTGAGGACTTGATTTCAGTAGAAGAAGAGGTAGAACTCGCCCAGCGCATCAAAAAAGGCGACCGTGTCGCTTTGGAAAAGCTCACACGGGCCAATCTGCGTTTTGTCGTTTCGGTTGCCAAACAGTACCAAAATCAAGGGCTCAGCCTGCCCGACCTTATCAATGAAGGTAATTTGGGACTGATAAAAGCAGCCGAAAAATTCGACGAAACCCGTGGATTCAAATTTATTTCTTACGCTGTGTGGTGGATTCGTCAGTCCATTCTTCAAGCATTGGCCGAGCAGTCTCGTATCGTTCGCTTGCCTTTGAACCAAGTCGGTTCGCTCAACAAAATCAGCAAAGCATTCTCAAAATTCGAACAAGAGAACGAACGCCGCCCCTCGCCCGAAGAATTGGCCAAAGAGCTGGACATTCCCGTCGACAAAATCTCCGACACGATGAAAGTATCGGGTCGGCACATTTCGGTCGATGCGCCTTTTGTCGAAGGCGAAGACAACAGTCTGCTCGACGTCTTGGTCAATGACGACTCCCCCATTGCCGACCGCTCGTTGATAAACGAGTCGCTCGCCAAAGAAATAGACCGTGCGCTGGCCACCCTCACCGATCGCGAAAGCGACATCATCAAGATGTTCTTCGGCATCGGGTGTCAGGAAATGACGTTGGAAGAAATCGGCGACAAATTCGGATTGACCCGCGAACGCGTGCGTCAAATCAAGGAAAAAGCCATTCGCCGCCTGCGTCAAAGCTCTCGCAGCAAATTGCTCAAAACCTATTTGGGATAGAATCGGATTATTTTTTATAACGAAAGGCCGCTCTTTATGAGCGGCCTTTCGTCGTTATATAGGGCAAAACATGCCATATTACAGTATCACTTTACGGGTCGTCCCACCCACATTCACTATATACATCGCTCCGGCAGGGAGAGCTATTTCTACGCGCCCGTCGGCAGGGACAACCGTTTCCCGAGCAACGACTCCCGACGTATTATACACCGTAACACTCCGGCCCGACTCCGCCCCGGAGACCACGATCGATCCCCCGGAGGCATATACTCTCATACACGGTTCTTCTATCTGCCCAATATTTGTCGATGAAGGGAGTACTGTTACGACACATGAATCGCACAAATTACTACCATCGGTTGTCCGCGCAGTAATTGTTGCCGTTCCGGGATTACCCCCTCTTATTCCATAATTTCTATTCGACCAATGACGCGACATAACACTTGCCACCGACTCGTCACTGGACTTCCATTCAATATTATAAACATACGATGCATATTGAGGCAAAAGCTCACATGTACCTCGGAAAGCATCACCGCTTTCTATCACAATAGAATCTTGCTGTAAAGAAAATGTGGTAGCCTGCTCCACAATATATATCACTGTACATGTAGCCGACAAACCGGTACCATCGGTCGTTCTTGCCGTAATTGTCGCCGTATCGGAGCGAAAAGGTCGCTCCTTATCAAAAGCATAATTCCAAGCACTCGCTCGAATTTCACGACTACCAACACTTATGAGAAAATCCATACCGCCACCCGAATCTTCCACATCAAACGCAAGTCGGGGATAAGAGGCATTCTCGGGAGTTATCTCCCACGAAAATGAATAACTATTCCATTTATCACGTATAAGTATAACAGTATCCTCTTCAAAGGTTATTGATTCTATCGGATTGGGTACATAATCGGGTACTTCTGAGTCTCGAATATCCACAAATCTATCCCAACCGGGTGTATTTCGATACGCATCGACTTTCCCTTCTGGCACATATAAAATACCATATTCATAAGTTCCTCTCAAAAAAAGGTCGCCGTCCATACTCGACCTATCATAAAACGGAGGTTCTTCGGCCAACGAACGCACCTCATATATCACACCTCCAAAAGCTTTATTTCCTATTTTTTTCACCCCGCGACCAATGACCAACTTTCTCAGGCCATCTCCATCAAAAGCGTAGGCACCTATCGACTCCACATTGTCGGGTATCGTTACCGACAACAATTTATCACATCCACCAAATGCATCTTCTCCTATTTTCTTTACACTTTCGGGTATCGTTACCGATCTTATACCGCATTGAGAGAAAACTCCATCACTGATTTCATAAAGAGGGCCCAATGTTATATGGTTCAATAATAGGCAGCCATTAAATGCATAAGGGCCTATTTTAGAAACGTTTTCGAGATTGATCGACTCCAAAGAATCACATCTTTCAAAAGCACTCTCTCCAATAGAACGGACACTCGGTGGTAAGGTTACCTTCCGCAATGAAGAACATTCTTTAAACACGCCATCACCTATACTTGTTACTTTATAATAAGAACCAAGATCAAACACTTCTTCTGGTATTTGTAAATCCCGCACATCAAGAGCCTCCAGTACATGCGTGAGGATAGCTGTCTTTTCTCCGTAATCATTATAAAGAGAATAATACCAACCACCTTCTATATGTTCCCCGACCAAATTTGTCTGTGCCCGAACAGCTCCCAAACTTATAAAAAAGGCTACCGCCAGCAGAACCACATGCTTTCTCATAAGACGAAAATTTAAAGGTTACTTCTCGAAAGATAAGTATTTTCTCGGTAAAATCAAATTTTTCAAGAACAAAATATCAAACACTTTCCCCAAAAACAAAGTCAGCCGGATAATTTCCGGCTGACTTTTCATCAAATCATCTTCACCAAATTCTAATTAAATCCTTCATAGACAATTTCAGAATTTTCAATAAAGAGCACCCCATCGATTTCCAGTTTTGTTACCTCACTTGCTATTAAATCACTAAGCAACAAATCATCATGCTTTTCCAAAAACTGCTGGTGGTTATCATCGGTATTGACACAAATTATACTTTGTCTGTTTTCTTTGTCTTCATCTTTTGCCGGCAAACAAACAGATTGATCTTTTAACATAAAATTCAGATCCGAGCCCTTTAAATTTATCGGAAACTCTATCGACAACACACAAGAGCCTTTGAATGCTCGAGCGTCTTCCGTCCATGTAAACCATGTATTTTTACTTCCGGCATTGTTGGAAAAAACATAACACTTCGGTGGCAGATCGGTCAGGTCTCCTTCGAAGTTACACTCCGATGCATATACCCCTTCAAGTTCGGTAAAGCCACTCAGCGCACTCAAATTCCCCCCGATGGAAGTATAAGATATAGACAATTTTTTAAGCTCCGTAAAGCCTTGCAATGCCGACAAATCGCCCGTAATACCTCTAAGCGGTTTTTCATACGATCCAACTAACCTTATGTCAGTTAATTTTTTATGGGACATATTCTGTAACGGTTCAATGGAAAATTTCATATCCGATCCTGCTTGCGAATCGACTTCCAGCGTCTTCAACGGGCACTCTTTGAGGTCGTTCAAGTCCAATCGGAAACCGGCGCCGCGCACAAACAACGCTTGAAGAGCCGTCATACCCCGCAACACGCTCGAATCGCCAACCATCTCACCATTGATGCAAATTGTTTCCAAACAGTTACAATAGTCCAAACTTTTCATATCAAAAGCCCCCATTGTATGGGTAGGAGAATCCAAATACTTCAAATCGTATTTGTTGGAAATAACGATATCGAATTCCTGATATTCTATCGCCACAGAGGTTTGATAAATAGGGTTTGGAAATTCGGAGTTGTTTACAATAGTCAAGGAACCGTCGCTGAACTTCGGATTACCCTTAACGATATTAGCAATCGTAGCGGTTACTTTGCCTCCAAGAACAGCCTGTATCGTAAACAAACTCTGTTCTCCTTCGTTCAACACAATGTGGAATTTCATATCACCCACTTTCAGCAGGGAGGTATCGGTTACCTTTCCCGGCAACTTCGTTACTAAACAATTATTCATAATTTCGTCGGATTTAATGATCGGTTATTATCTTGGGTTATCTTTATAAAACTCATCGGCTCGACCCGCATGTTGTCGACAGTTACGACCACTGCCGGCTCTATGGTTTTCAGCTCGATGAGCTTGACTTTGGAGGCATCGGCACACAGGCACAGGCGCCCCCTCGAATTGATTTGCAAAAACAGCGCAATATCGGCCTGCAAATCGAGAGCTTTGAAAATCCATTCGCTCGAAATCTCGGCATCGGGCGTATACTCTTCAAAATCCTTCACCGTTTTACGGCAAGTGAGCGAATACTCATTCTTGCATATCGTGCCGTCGATGCGTTTTACCCACACGGTCATAAAGGCATCGAACGGGCGTTTTATCTCGGCATACTCTACGGTATGGTTCTCGCCCGAGGCAAAATAAGGTGCATAAATAGGTACAATCATAACTTTACATTTTTATAAATATTCCATACATTCTATCGGCAATCTCGGAGCCTCTGTTGCAAAGGACATACTTTCTCTCACCGACTACCAAATCGGGTACATCGTTGCTTTCGACAGCCTCATACCAATCGCAAATGCGATCCCAGTACCATACACAGATGTACTCGAAATTCATCTTTCGGGCAAACTCGGCAAAAGCTGTCCAAAACAAAATCATGGCGTCTCCGTAATACGCACCCACATCTGATTCTTTGTACGCTTCGGGGGCACGTAACGCCCGAAGAGCCGGACGGGTCCCGATCTCGGAGAGGACAATACCGCTCATATCGTATCGCCCCTGCCAAAAGGTTCCTATCGTCGCCAAACGCTCATCCATCAACTTCACCAAGTCGTCGGTCGGTGTGGAGCGGCCGTCTTTAAACGACAGCGAGGGATAGATATTGAACGCCGGTTTCAAACAGTCGTAAAGACAGGGATCGGCATTAGCCATCTGGTATTCGCCCGCAAATGAGCAACGGGCTGTTTTACCCATAGCATTCACTTCCTGGGCCAAATCCCGAATGATAGACACATGGGTCGAACCGCTATCGGTCAAATCGCCCCGCTCATTGACGATATACACATCTTGAAAATCGGGAACACCAAGCTTGGCAAGCTGTTCACTTAACCGTTCGATATATGCGTATATATACTCTTTATATTTAGGCATATCATTACCACCTTCGACCTTCTCTTTGGACCATTCATCTCCTGCATGGATTTTTATGGCTTTTACCGATAATCCGTTCAAGTATATCTCCTTTGCCAAATCGTCCGGTTTATTACGATATTTAGGATTTTGCCAATAACCACTCATATAACACGACCCATTGAAAATGGAATCTGTATCTGTGTTTGTGTTTTCATTATATGCGTCATTCTCTGTTTCTTTGATTGAATAATCATTTCGGGCATACATCGTAATGATGCAGTCGGTAATACCCAAGTTACGGGCAAGGCGCATCGCGTTGTTTATCCCGTTACTGTCGTACTTATAATCCGAGACTCTGATTTCGTAATTGTAACACAAGGGGGTATGCCGATTTATCACATCGCCTCGAACGGTGATTTCCTGCCCGTAGATATTATATATCTTCCCGATAATGTCGATTTCGTAAGGTATATTGACAAATGTACTGCCCTGTTTCGATACCTCGCTCGTGGCACGAGGAAGATTTATCACCTTGGTTTTATTGCTGAGAATCGTGCCGTTGGTAAATGTACCGCCGTTGAACCACAGAACACAATCATCGGGTATGCGCACAACACGCCCGCCCAAATCATGCTTATGTACCACCTCATATATCGTATGTGTCGCTGACATGGCAGAAGCCGTACATATCTTATGACTTTCTTCTAATGACTTCGCATTTCCTTCTTCTTCTTCTCCCTCTTTTTCACCTCTGAACATAACCAAAAGTTCCTCATCGAAACTCGATTCTTCGATGGCATTTTTCCTCAACCGCACATAGCCATAATTATTCTGCCCGAACGGTCGCGACGCCAACTGCAACTTATTATCGACAGAGGTAATGTCTTGCCCGTCGGCGGCGTTCACGATCGTACCACCGCCGGAACTTTCGATTTTCTGTATAAGTTCTTCGGAACAATCGCTTTCCTGCATCTTCTTATTTTCGAGAGTAGACACCCGTTCATTCAGGAGCTGTCTGCCCGCCAGCGGTCTCTTCGATCTTTTTATTGACACAACAGATTCGGCTTTTCAACGCCACTGTCAGCTCCTCTTTTGTGGACGACAAAGCGAGGGATAAGTCATAGAGTTTTTTTTCGAGTTCAGTCGGGTCGAATTCCGTGGAATTTTTCGCACACCAGAACGTATAATCTTTCTTGATGCCCATCAACGGATACCGCCCTCCTTCCGAGTCCTCGACACACCACAAGAAAAGCCATTCGGGATTATCGATTCTCTCCGACGGACAAATTTCCCGTATCGGAGCCGGTACGCCTTTTGCCCATTCTACGGAGCCGTCGCTCTTAATGCCCCGCAAGAATGTTCCGTCAGCATCGGTAACGACCTCTACATACTCCTCATTCTCGACAACCTGCCAGATTTTACCCAAAACGGTATCGATGACAGAAGAGAATGCAGTACCAGTATCGGTCTCGGACAAGATTCCGGAAGCACCTCCGGTCGCTTTTTGTTTTGAATTGTCTATCATACTTAGCATTTTTAGTTTCACATTATATTTCGATAAGCTTATCTTTATTTTCCGTTTTCATATCATGACACGGCAAAAATAGATAGGCATTTCCCGGAAAACATGTGTTTTTTATAAAATCGACAAACCGTTTCCTCAGTCGGGAACGTCTCGAAAATCATTATGATTTATCATTTCATTCTCCTCAAAAAAGATAAACCGTAAAACAGAAGATAAAAAAACTTGCATTCTATTTGCCAAATTCAAATTTATTCCTAACTTTGCACACGAAATAATAAACAAACAGCAAACATGCGCGACTTCCGACTTAACAACCTACGAATTATTATTCTACCGAAGATTTCGATGGGCGGTGAGCCGGTGCGCTGAAACATGCAGAAAACAAACCGATATACAAACCTTTCTCACACGTCCCTTGTGCAGAAAGGTTTTTTTTTGAAAACAAATGAAATCAATATATCATCATGTCTGAAAAATTATACATCTTCGATACAACCCTGCGCGACGGCGAGCAAGTGCCGGGTTGTCAGTTGAACACCGTAGAGAAAATAGAAGTGGCCAAAGCTCTCGAAGCATTGGGGGTAGATATCATCGAGGCGGGATTTCCCGTATCGAGCCCGGGCGACTTCAACTCGGTCGTAACCATCTCCAAAGCCGTAACGTGGCCCACCATCTGTGCGCTGACCCGCGCCAATGAAAACGACATCAAAGTCGCCGCCGAAGCCTTGCAGTATGCCAAGCATAAACGTATCCACACGGGTATCGGGACATCGGACTACCACATCAAATACAAGTTCAATTCCACCCGGGAAGAAATCATAGAACGCGCCGTCGCCGCCGTGAAATACGCAAAGAAGTATGTCGAAGACGTAGAATTCTATGCCGAGGATGCCGGACGTACCGACAATGAATATTTGGCACGTGTCGTCGAAGCCGTCATCAAAGCCGGAGCCACAGTCGTAAATATTCCCGACACGACCGGATATTGCCTGCCCGAAGAATTCGGCCGGAAAATACGTTTTCTCAAAGAGAACGTAAACGGCATCGACAAAGCCATCATCGCCACCCACTGCCACAACGACTTGGGTATGGCTACGGCCAACACCATATCGGGTATCCTCAACGGAGCCCGCCAAGCCGAAGTAACCATAAACGGTATCGGAGAACGAGCCGGAAATACCTCGCTCGAAGAGGTCGCCATGATATTCAAGAGCCACAAAGACCTGAACATCGATACCAATATCAATACGCAAAAAATATACAGCACCAGCCGCTTGGTTTCGAGCCTTATGAGCATGCCCGTACAACCCAACAAAGCCATTGTGGGACGTAACGCTTTCGCCCACTCGTCGGGTATACATCAAGACGGCGTACTGAAAAACCGGGAGAATTACGAAATCATAGACCCGCGCGATGTGGGTATCGACGAAAATTCGATCGTTCTCACCGCCCGCAGCGGTCGCGCCGCACTGAAACATCGCCTGCATATCTTGGGCGTGGAACTCGACAAAGAGGCTCTCGATAAAGCATACGAAGATTTCCTGAAACTGGCCGATCGCAAAAAAGACCTCAACGACGACGACTTGCTGATGCTCGTAGGAAAAGCCCGTTCGGAGAACGCCCGCATCACACTCGACTATCTGCAAGTAACATCGGGCGTAGGAGTACGTTCGGTCGCCAGCGTAGGATTGCTTATCGCCGGAGAACGTTTCGAAGCCGCATCTACGGGCAACGGTCCGGTCGACGCTGCCATCAAAGCGGTAAAACAGATTATCCACCGGCAAATGACGATACAGGAATTCCTTATCCAAGCCATTACCAAAGGTAGCGACGATGTGGGTAAAGTACACATGGCCGTGGCTTACGACGGGGTACATTACAACGGATTCGCCGCCAATACCGATATTGTCGCAGCATCTGTCGAAGCCTTCATCGACGCCATCAACAAATTCATACATTAACTTCTGCATTCAACATACAAAACACGATATTATGAATACTCTTTTCGATAAAATATGGGACGCCCATGTCGTGCAAAAAATCGAAGACGGCCCTACCCAACTTTACATAGACCGGCTTTATTGCCACGAAGTAACCAGCCCGCAAGCATTCGACGGATTACGTGCCCGGGGATTGAAATGTTTCCGCCCCGACCATATATACTGCATGCCCGACCACAACACGCCGACACATGATCAGGACAAACCTATCGAAGATCCCGTTTCCCGTAAACAGGTCGATACGTTGGCCCGCAATGCCCAAGAATTCGGACTTACCCACTTCGGTATGCTCGATTCCAAAAACGGAATCATTCACGTCGTCGGTCCCGAACACGGCCTCACACTACCCGGCATGACCATCGTATGCGGCGACTCCCATACCTCGACACACGGTGCTATGGGTGCTATCGCATTCGGTATCGGGACAAGTGAAGTCGAAATGGTTTTGGCAACACAATGTATTTTGCAATCACGCCCCAAAACCATGCGCATCACCGTCGACGGACAACTGGGGAAAGGTGTTACCGCAAAAGACCTTGCCCTATACCTGATGTCGAAGATCACCACCAGCGGTGCCACCGGATATTTCATAGAATATGCCGGCGAAGCCGTGCGGAGTCTCTCTATGGAAGGTCGCCTCACTCTTTGCAACCTAAGTATCGAAATGGGTGCACGCGGCGGTATGATTGCACCCGATGAAACGACATTTGCATACATCAAAGGGCGTGAATACGCACCGCAAGGCGAAGCGTGGGAAAAAGCGGTCGCTTACTGGAAGACTCTTAAAAGCGACGAAAACGCCACATTCGACAAAGAACTGAGATACAATGCCGCCGACATCGAACCGATGATTACATACGGTACCAATCCCGGTATGGGGACGGCGGTTACCTCCCATATTCCAACAACCGAAGGCATGAGCGAAGTCAAGAAATCGTCGTTCGAAAAATCAATGCAATACATGGGATTCCAACCGGGAGAGCCTCTTTTGGGAAAACCTGTCGACTATGTATTTTTAGGGGCTTGCACCAACGGTCGTATAGAAGATTTCCGGGCTTTCGCCTCTCTGGTAAAAGGACGGAAAAAAGCCGACCATATCGTCGCATGGCTTGTTCCCGGGTCATGGCTGGTCGATACCCAAATACGAGAAGAAGGACTCGACAAAATATTGCACGAGGCTGGTTTCGAGATACGCCAACCGGGATGTTCGGCTTGCCTTGCCATGAACGACGACAAAGTTCCTGCCGGCAAATATGCCGTTTCGACAAGTAATCGGAACTTCGAGGGCCGGCAAGGCCCCGGCTCGCGTACATTGCTGGCCAGTCCGCTGGTAGCAGCGGCAGCAGCCGTAACCGGAGTGATAACCGACCCCAGAACTTTGATGTAACTCACAAAAGCAAACGATTATGAAACAAAAATTCAATATCATAACAAGCACCTGCGTACCTCTCCCTCTCGAAAATGTCGATACGGATCAAATCATACCGGCACGTTTTCTCAAAGCAACCACCCGAGAGGGATTCGGTGAAAATCTTTTTCGGGACTGGCGTTACAATCCCGACGGTTCCATAAATAAAGATTTCGTACTCAATAACCCTACTTACGGAGGTGAAATATTGGTGGCCGGTAAAAATTTCGGTTCGGGATCGAGTCGGGAACATGCTGCTTGGGCCATCGCCGATTACGGATTCCGGGTCGTCGTATCGAGTTTCTTTGCCGATATTCACAAGAACAACGAGCTCAATAATTTCGTACTTCCGGTCGTCGTAAGCGAATCTTTTCTTAAAGAACTGTTCGATTCGATTTCGGCCGACCCCAAAACCGAAGTAGAAGTAAACCTGCCCGAGCAAACCATTACGAATAAAGCCACCGGACACAACGAACACTTCGAAATCAACGCATACAAAAAACACTGCCTTATGAACGGCCTCGACGATATCGACTACCTGTTGAGTCAAAAAGCAGAAACAGAGGCTTGGGAAGAAGCACACAACAAATAATTCCATGCGTATAGAGATATTGGATACCACCTTGCGCGACGGCGAGCAAACTTCGGGTGTCTCATTCGCACCTCAGGAAAAATTGAGTATCGCCCGCTTGCTGTTCACAGAATTGCATATCGACCGAATAGAAATCGCATCGGCGCGCGTATCCGAGGGAGAAATTCTATCGGTAAACCAAGTATGCTCTTGGGCGAGCAAACAAAATTTCATCGACAAAATCGAGATTCTCGGGTTTATCGACAAAGGTATTTCCATTCGCTGGATCAAAGAAGCCGGCGGAAAAATCATCAACCTCCTTTGCAAAGGTTCATTACGCCATTGTCGGGAACAACTGAAAAAGACCCCGGAAGAGCATATTGCCGACATAAAAGCCGAAATCGCCTTAGCACGAGAGAACGATATGCGGGTAAACATTTATCTTGAAGACTGGTCGAACGGCATGATACATTCCCCCGAATACGTATTTGCACTCATGGATGCTCTGCACGATGAAGATATAGAGCACTTCATGTTGCCCGACACGTTGGGAATCCTCAACCCTTACCAATGTTTCGAATTTTGCTCGACGATGATAAAGCGTTATCCCAACTGTCGGTTCGACTTTCACGGGCACAATGACTATGACCTGGCCATAGCAAATGTCTACTCGGCCGTAAAAGCCGGGATACAAGGTGTACATTGTACAATCAACGGATTGGGTGAACGTGCCGGGAATGCCCCGCTTTCAAGCGTATTGGCCGTGATACACGACCAGCTCAAATGCTCAACCGGAATCGACGAGAAAAAAATCAATCAAGTAAGCAGGGTCGTCGAGTCATACTCCGGCGTGCGTATTCCCGCCAACAAGCCGGTCATCGGCGAACATGTATTCACACAATGTGCCGGAGTACACGCCGACGGAGACAGCAAAAACAATCTCTATTACAACGACTTACTTCCTGAACGCTTCGGTCGTACTCGCGAATATGCATTGGGAAAGACTTCGGGAAAAGCCAATATCCGTAAGAACCTTGAAACTTTGGGTATCGAGCTCGATGAAGAATCGATGCGCAAAGTAACCGAACGGATTATTGCTTTGGGCGACAAGAAAGAACAGGTAACACAAGACGACCTGCCTTATATCATCTCTGATGTGTTGAAGCACGACATCAAAGACCAAAAGATACGTCTGCTCAACTATTCGCTCGCTTTGGCACAAGGATTGCACCCGGTTGCCGTCGTAAAAATAGAGATACACGGCAAACAATACGAACAAACTTCCACCGGAGACGGTCAATACGACGCTTTCGTAAAAGCGGTACGTACCATTTACAAACAACAACTGGGTCTCGAATTCCCGATGCTGACCGATTACACGGTCGATATTCCTCCCGGAGGTCGTACCGACGCTTTCGTGCAAACCGTCATCACTTGGAATTACCACAACCACACGTTCAAAACCCGAGGTCTCGACGCCGACCAGACCGAAGCGGCCATACAAGCCACCGTGAAAATGCTGAATCAAATCGAAGAATTATAAAATCTCTAAAAAAATCCTGATATGAAACTGAAAATCGCCGTATTGCCGGGCGACGGTATCGGCCCCGAAATCGTGGGACAAGCCCTGCAAGTTACCGAAGCCGTTTGTAAACGCTTCGGTCATGAACTGTCTCATCAACACGCTTGGGTAGGTGCCTGCGCGATAGACCGTTGCGGGAATCCCTACCCCGAAGAAACTCATAAATTGTGTATGGAATCCGACGCCGTATTGTTCGGCGCTATCGGCGATCCCAAATACGACAACAATCCCTCGGCCAAAGTTCGTCCCGAACAAGGTCTGCTGGGTATGCGCAAGCAACTGGGACTTTATGCCAACATACGTCCCGTAACCACATTTTCCTCGTTACTTCACAAGTCCCCGTTACGTAGGGATATTGTGGAAGGTACCGACCTCATGTGCATACGCGAACTCACAGGAGGAATTTATTTCGGCCGTCCACAAGGCCGGAGCGAAGACGGTACAGTAGCATACGACACTTGCGTGTACAGTCGAGAAGAAGTTGAGCGTATCGTCCGGCTGGCTTATAAATACGCCCGTCAGCGCCGTAAAAAAGTAACGGTCGTAGACAAAGCCAATGTCCTCTGTACGTCTCGTTTGTGGCGTGAAGTATCGCAGGAAATCGCCAAAGAAAACACCGACGTTACGACCGAATATATGTTTGTCGACAACGCAGCCATGCAACTCGTCCAGTTCCCGAGCCGCTTCGACGTCATCGTAACCGAAAATATGTTTGGCGATATTCTCACCGATGAAGCCTCGGTCATCACCGGTTCTTTGGGAATGCTTCCTTCCGCTTCGATAGGAATACATACCTCGGTATTCGAACCGATACATGGCTCATACCCTCAGGCAGCCGGGAAAGACATAGCCAATCCTGTTGCCACGATACTCTCGGCCGCCTTGATGTTCGAATACGCATTCGGCCTCATGGAAGAAGGCGCTGCCATACGTCGCGCCGTCGCCGCATCACTCGAAGCCGGTATCGTTACCGAAGACATCTGCGGAGACGGGAAAGCCTACAAATGTTCCGAAGTGGGAAAATGGATCACCGACTATATCGTCAACGAAAAATAATCTCCCTTCATTACACACGACGAAAGGCTGTGCAGGTAATCTGCACAGCCTTTCGTTTTTATTGTCAATAAGTTTTTTCTTAATCTATCTCAAAACGATAAGGGCCGGAACTCATCAACGGCCGAGGCAAAAGTACATCTGCCTCCACTCGTTTATTTTGTCGAGAAAAGAACAATACGATTCCAACTGTTATCTTGCGGATAGGGCTGGCTGGTGCTTCCCCCGGCAATCATTTCGATACGACCGGCCGGTATATTATATTGCTTGATGAGTGTATCCATGACGGCTTGCGCACGACGTTGGCTCAACTGTTTATTATATTCGGGTGTACCGGTCTTCTCGTCGGCATAACCTGTAACGACGAGCGTACAGTTTTTATGAGCCTTCATATATTGAGCTACGTTGTAGATATTGACCATCTCTACCGGAGTAATCTGGGCGCTGTTGAGCGAAAAGCGGACTACCGACATGAGCTTTCCGGTGCACTCCGGTGTGGTATCGACCGGTGCAGGTACGGTTTTATACATAATTATTTTCTCGGGAGGAGGCAAAGGACGGTTTTCACAATCTTCGAGTTCCTCACGCAAGTCATTGATACGCTCATTCATAGACGAGACAAGTGCCTGCTCGGCATAAGGATTGTAAGAGGAGAAACGCTCTTTCCCCAATTTTACCGTAATACCCGCAACAGCCGAAACAATGGTTTCGATGCGGCGGCTTGCCCAAAACTGCTCAGAGAAGTTATTGCTCATCATGTTGGCACGCCCCTCAATAAAGAAGTCGGCATAATGGCACAAACGGAAATTGATATTGATACCGGCCGATACCGGGAAAAGATAGGTATCACGTCCTGCCATCTCGTTTTTGAAAGTGTACATGGCACCCACACCGGCAAAAGGACGGAACGATACAATACGCATGGGATCGTAACCGCCAAGAGCATTGGTAAGATCCCACATCAAGTCGCCATAAAGAGCCACGTAACGAGCGTTTTGCGGTTCTCCTACGCGAGGCCACATTTTTTTGACACTTCCTCCCATGAAATCAAGACGCAAGGCAAGATAGGGTGTAATCCATTTACCGGCAGCCACATCGAGTGCCAATGTAAACTGTTGTTTACCGCGATGGAGAGACTTGACATAGGTCTGTGTTCCGGCTCCGACCGATATAAACCAGTTGCTTCTTGCCCCTTTGCTGCTATAATACTGCGTACCGGGCAGAGGTTGCACTTCGACGATCTCCTCTTCGACGACCAGCGTCTGGGCACTCACATTCTGTCCCACTAAAAATCCGGTAACAGCAACAATCGCCGCCGCACCCCATAAACGTTTTTTTGTTTCCATACAATTTATCAAAAAAATTATCGATCCCGGATAAACAAAAGATATGCTCCTCTCCCGGGAAATTCAAAGGAAGCCATCTGCATTTACAAGCATACATATAACAGAAACGGGGCGGATTAAGTTCGTCTACCCTCTAAAAATGGGAATCGTACAAAAAGACAACCGGCGAAAAATCAAAACTTTTCTAAAAATAGAAAGAGACCCGCAAGGTATAGCGAATAATTATTAACTTTGCAAATTAGGATAAAATTTTCCCGTACATAGCACAAGTGTAATATCGCAATACGCAAGGCATGCAGACAAGCAACAAAATAAAATCGGTGTGGAAAAAGCTCCGATTCTCCTATAAACTTACGATCTTCAACGAACACACGTTGGAACAGGTCGTGATGTTACGCATATCGAGGCTGACAGTGATTCTTTCGATCTTCATCGCCGTAATCCTCATCGGCGGATTGACGACTTACCTCATTACCCGCACGCCGCTACGCCGCACACTGCCGGGATATATCAGCCCCGAAATGCGTCGTCAAATCGTAGATAATGCCCTATCGGTCGACTCGCTTGCCCGCATCGTAAACATCAACAAAGCCTACCTCGACAATCTATCCAATATCATCTCCGGAAATATCCCGCTCGACTCGGTCGATATCAACAATGAACAACTTCTGCACACCTATTCCATAGATTCCCTTTTACCGGCCTCTAACGCGACAAATTCATTCCTGCGCAAATATGCCGAAGAAGGGAAATATACACTCGATGTTTTCAACCAAAACGTAGCCGACAACCTGATTTTCTACCCGCCGGTCAAAGGTCGGATAACACAGACTTTCAATCCCCAAAAGAAAATCTTCGGCATACGCATCACACCGCCGCGCCAATCGCCCGTAGCGACCGTACTCGACGGGACTGTCATCGCCACTTATTTCAGTGCCGAAGAAGGATATGTCATCGAAGTACAACACAATAACAACTACATATCGATATACCGATGCAACGACCGATTACTGAAATCGGTCGGACAAAAAGTCTCGGAAGGCGAAAACATCGCCATATCGGGCAATCTCATCGAAGGAAAAATCCGCCCGTACGTAGAATTCCAACTTTGGCATCAGGGTATTCCTTTGAATCCATCGGAATATATTCATTTCTGACAGCGCACGTTTTTTATGGGAACAAAAAAACAATTAGCCATATTGGGATCGACCGGCTCGATCGGAACACAAGCTCTACAAGTCGTAGCAGAACACTCAGACCTCTTTGAAGTATATGCACTCACAGCAAATCGCAATATCGATTTACTGGCAGAACAAGCACGTCGTTTCTCGCCCGAAGCCGTCGTCATTGCCGATAAAAGCCTCTACCCCCGTTTGAAAGAGGCATTGAGCGACATGCCGATAAAAGTGTATGCCGGCAGCGAGGCCATCGCACAAATCGTCGAGGCACAACCTATCGACATGGTACTTACGGCCATGATGGGATATGCGGGACTTTACCCGACAATAAAAGCGATCGAAGCAGGCAAAGCCATAGCATTGGCCAATAAAGAAACCCTTGTCGTCGCAGGTGAACTGATTACGGGTCTGGCTCTCGAAAAACGAGTACCCATCATTCCGGTCGACTCGGAACACTCGGCGATTTTCCAATGTCTATCGGGCGAAAACAACAACCCCATCGAGAAAATCATTCTTACGGCTTCGGGAGGTCCTTTCCGGAATCTCTCGGCAGAGAAACTGAAATATGTTACCAAAAACGAAGCTTTGAAACACCCCAACTGGAAAATGGGAGCCAAAATCACAATCGATTCGGCATCGATGATGAACAAGGGATTTGAAGTCATCGAAGCCCGGTGGCTTTTCAATGCCGAACCCGAACAAATAGAGGTAGCTGTCCACCCGCAATCCATCGTACATTCGATGGTACAATTTCAAGACGGTGCCATCAAAGCCCAGTTGGGCCTGCCCAACATGAAACTTCCCATACAATACGCATTCGCTTACCCTTACCGGCTGCCCAATCCCGACCCGAAACCGCAACTGGACCACTACATGACATTGACTTTCGAGCGTCCCGATACCAGCCGTTTCCCTTTGCTGGAATATGCATACGAAGCTATGCGACGAGGAGGAAATATGCCATGCATCATGAATGCCGCCAACGAAATCGTTGTAGAGGCATTCCTGCACGACCGTATTGCTTTTACCGATATGCCGCAACTCATTGCCCGTGCAATGAACACCGTTTCGTTTGTATCTTCCCCTACTTACGACGATTATGTCGCCACCGATACCGAAACGCGACGTCTTACCCGAGAATGGATATAACCCTATAAAACTATTACACAAGCCGACTTATGGAAACTTTTCTGATAAAAGCCGCCCAACTTATGCTCAGTCTCTCGATTCTCGTGTTTATACACGAATTGGGACATTTCTTTTTTGCCCGTCTGTTCAAAGTACGGGTCGAAAAATTTTACCTCTTCTTCGATCCCTGGTTCTCCTTGTTTAAATACAAACCCAAAAACAGCGATACCGAATACGGTATAGGTTGGCTACCTCTGGGCGGATATGTAAAAATTGCCGGAATGATAGACGAGTCTATGGATAAGGAACAAATGGCTCAACCCGAAAAGCCCTGGGAGTTCCGTTCCAAACCGGCTTGGCAACGATTGCTCATCATGACTGCGGGTGTCATCAACAATTTCCTGCTTGCCCTCGTTATTTATGCCATGATAGCCTTTGTATGGGGCGATACAATACTTCCCATAAAAAATATCGGAAACGGACTCGTTTACAGCGAAGTGGCCAAAAACGCCGGATTCCAAAACGGTGATGTACCCTTAACGGCCGACGGCAAAACACTTTACGACTTCTCGGGCGAAACTATCCGTGCCCTCGCCGAAGCCCACGAAGTAGAAGTCCTGCGCAATAACGAAGTGGTAAAACTGAACTTACCCGAAGACCTCATGCTGCAACTCATCGGAGCCAACCAAAGTTTTGCCAGTTGTCGTATGCCGGTTGTCGTACAAAGTGCCGTCGCAGGATATGGAGCCTCCGATGCCGGAATGCAAGCCGGAGACAGCATCATTGCCGTAAACGGTACGGCGACACCCGATTATACCGACTTCACCGCCGCACTCGGAGCCCATAAAGGAGCTTCGGCCGAAATATCCTTTATCCGCAAAGGCGAAGAAATGGTACTCCCCGTCGCCGTCAATACCGAAGGGCAAATAGGTATCACACTCGTTCCCGCCTCGACGTTCTACCCCACAGAAACCATATATTACGGATTTTTCGAATCGATACCCAAAGGTATCAAAAAAGGTTTCAATACGCTTGCCGGATATGTCGGAGATTTCAAGTACGTATTTACCAAAGAAGGAGCCAACAGTTTAGGCGGATTCGGAACAATCGGCAGCATTTTCCCCTCGATATGGAATTGGGAAGCTTTCTGGGAAATGACAGCATTCCTTTCTATCATACTCGCATTTATGAATATACTGCCCATTCCGGCTCTCGACGGAGGTCATGTTCTTTTCCTTCTTTACGAAGTCATCGCCCGCCGCAAGCCGAACGAAAAATTCATGGAATATGCGCAAATCACCGGTATGGTACTGTTGTTTGCCTTGTTGATTTATGCCAATCTCAATGACGTGATAAGATTCTTCTTTTAAGATAGTCTCATGGAATATATACAGATAAAACTAAAACCCGGCAAGGACGAATCGCTGCGCCGATTCCACCCGTGGGTTTTCTCCGGTGCCATACAAAGTATGACGGGACAACCCGAAGAGGGAGATGTTGTAGAGGTCTGCAACAACCGAGGCGAGTTTATCGCCCTCGGACATTACCAAATAGGCAGCATCACGGTGAGAATCTTGACTTTTGAGAAAGAAAATATCGACCTCGAATTCTATAAAACCCGTCTGCGAGCCGCCTATGATGTACGTTACAGCGTAGGCCTCATCGAAGAAGGCTACAACAACACCTACCGGCTCGTACACGGAGAAGGCGATTATCTGCCGGGGCTCATTATCGACATCTACGATAAAACGGCCGTCATGCAGGCACATTCGCCGGGTATGCACTATGCCCGACACCTTTTGGCACAGGCTCTGCAAGAAGTCATGGGAGAATCGTTGAAAAGCGTATTCTATAAGTCGGAAACGACCCTCCCCTATAAAGCCCAGCTCGACCCGACCAATGAATACCTCATCGGCGACGATTGCGGAAACATCGCAACCGAACGGGGCTTGAAATTCTACGTTGACTGGCTAAAAGGGCAGAAAACCGGATTCTTCGTCGACCAACGGGAAAACCGCGCTTTGCTCGAACGTTATGCCCACGACCGCACGGTTCTGAACATGTTTTGTTATACCGGCGGATTTTCTTTCGCCGCCATGCGAGGGGGGGCAAAACTGGTACATTCGGTCGACAGTTCGTCGAAAGCCATCGACCTCACCAATAAAAACGTAGAACTCAATTTCCCGGGAGATACGCGGCATAAAGCATTCGCCGAAGACGCCTTCAAATTTCTCGAACAAATGGGAGACCGTTATAACCTCATCGTTCTCGATCCTCCTGCTTTTGCCAAACACAAGAACGTATTGCACAATGCACTGCAAGGTTACAGGAAGCTCAACGCTTTGGCTTTTGAAAAAATCCAACCCGGAGGATTGCTCTTTACGTTCTCTTGCTCACAGGTCGTCAGCAAAAACGATTTCCGTCTGGCCGTATTCAGTGCTGCGGCACAAGCCCGACGGAAAGTTCGCATTCTGCACCAACTGACGCAGCCGGCCGATCATCCCGTAAACATTTACCATCCCGAAGGGGAATATCTCAAAGGGCTGGTACTTTATGTTGAATAATCGACACTCTTTTCCCCATATAAAACAACAATGATGAAAAAATTTATCTTCGTTATGGTTACAGCATCTCTTCTTTCGGCTTGCACCGACAAAAAAAATACCCAGTCGCAAACCGAAGATTTCAATTACTCGGTAGAACAGTTTGCCGACTTGGAAATACTTCGGTATCGGGTACCGGGATTCGAAAGTCTTTCCCTCCGACAAAAAGAACTCGTTTATTATCTCACCGAAGCCGCCCTGCAAGGCAGAGACATTCTTTTTGATCAAAACGGGAAATGGAATCTGCCCATACGCCGCACGCTCGAAGCCGTATACACGCAATACAAAGGCGATAAAGAAAGTCGTGATTTCAAGGCACTCGAAAACTATTTGAAACAAGTATGGTTTGCCAACGGAATCCATCATCACTACTCGACCGATAAATTCACGCCCGAATTCAGTCAAGCGTTTTTCGAAGAAGCCGTACGTTCGCTACCGTCAGAAATTCTGCCGTTGCAAAAGAACGGAAGCATCGAACAATTACTCGAAAACATCTGTCCGGTTATTTTCGACCCCGATACTCTGTCCAAACGGGTAAATCTTACCGCCGGTGAAGACCTTATCGCCACCTCGGCCAGCAACTATTACGACGGCATAACACAAGACGAAGCAGAGGCTTTCTACGCTGCCATAAAAACGCCCGGCGACACCATGCCTGTTTCTTACGGCTTGAACAGCCGTCTGGTAAAACGTGAAGGGAAAATTTATGAAGAAGTAAACCGAGTGGGCGGACATTACAGCGCCGCTATCGAAAAAATCGTTTACTGGCTCGAAAAAGCCTCGGCAGTAGCAGAAAACGAAAAACAACGCCAAGTCATCGACCTGCTTATCGAATACTATCGTACAGGCGACTTAAAGACATTTGACGAATACTCTATACAATGGGTAACCGACCTCGACTCCCGCATCGATTTTGTAAACGGATTCATAGAAGTGTATGGCGACCCCATCGGATTGAAAGGCAGTTGGGAATCGATCGTAAACTTCAAAGACCTCGACGCCTCCCACCGTACTGAAATCATCAGCGCCAATGCCCAGTGGTTCGAGAACAACTCCCCGACCGATACTGCATTCAAAAAAGAAGAGGTCAAAGGCGTATCGGCCAAAGTCATCACGGCTGCCATTCTCGCCGGCGATTGCTATCCCTCGACCCCCATCGGTATCAACCTGCCCAATGCCGACTGGATACGCCATGTACACGGCTCCAAATCGGTAACCATCGAAAATATCACCTCGGCCTATGACAAAGCCGCACAAGGAAACGGATTCAACCAAGAATTCATGTGGAGCGATACCGAACGGAAATCGGTCGAAAAATACGGATTCCTCGTCGACAACCTCCATACCGACCTGCATGAGTGTCTCGGACATGGTTCGGGAAAACTATTGCCGGGTACCGATCCCGATGCCATGCGGTCATACAGCTCTACGCTCGAAGAGACCCGCGCCGACCTCTTTGCCCTCTATTTCTTAGCCGACCAAAAACTGATCGAGTTAGGACTTGTTCCCGATGCGGAAGCATACAAAGCCGAATATTACCGATATATGATGAATGGGTTGATGACCCAACTCACCCGTATCGCACCGGGAAAAAATATCGAGGAATCCCACATGCGCAACCGCCAGCTTATCGCCCGCTGGATTTTGGAAAAAGGAGCAGATGATAAAGTACTCGAACTGAAAAAACGCGACGGAAAAACCTATGTCGTCGTCAACGATTATGAGAAAATGCGTACACTCATAGGGGAACTGCTCGCCGAAGTACAACGCATCAAATCGACAGGAGATTACGAAGCCGGGAAAAAGCTCGTAGAAACTTACGGCGTAAAAGTCGACCCCGAACTGCATGCCGAAGTTCTCGACCGATATGCTCATCTGGGTATCAAGCCCTATAAAGGTTTTGTCAATCCCGTATATACCCCGGTATTCGACGAGAAAGGCGAAATAACAGATATCACCGTATCCTATGATGAGGGATATGCCGAGCAAATGCTTCGCTACTCACGCGACTATTCACCGCTGCCTTCTTATAATTGATCATGATACGATTCGAATTTAAGCGGCTGTTCCGGTATCGGACAGCCGCTTTCTTTTCTGAATAACACCTCCACATCTTCTTTGCTCCTCACACGAAACCCTGCATAACAGAAGCTTTGTCATTCCAAATCTACATCCAAAAGTATGTTTTTTGATAAATTATTTTCTTATTGTTTTTTATATCAAATAATATTATATCTTTGCAATATTGTGTTTTTTAATATAATCAAGATGAAAAGATTATTCGTTACAGGAGTATTGTCATTAATTTCTATCTTTTCTTTATCGGCACAAAACTACCAAGAGGCGGTTTATCTTAAAAACGGCAGCATGGTACGAGGTACAATCGTCGAACAGCAACCAAATGTTTCATTGAAAATTAAAACGGCCGATGGCAGTATTTTTGTCTACCCGATGAATGAAGTCGAAAAGATAACCAAAGAAGAGAGGACGAATCAGACGTCGGAAAAAAGTAATCGGGTACTAACCGATGTGAAAGGATACCGAGGATTGGTGGAGGTCGGGACTATCGTCAATTTCAGGGCCAGCGGTATACCTATTGACAGAGGAGCTTTTTCCGTAACCACTTCACACGGCTATCAATTCAACCCTCACGTATTTCTGGGTGCAGGTCTCGGGCTTGATTATCATGCGGCAGGA